>Ga0325410_1008209_pt1 | contig 11318 bp, 7 predicted proteins | sample PopdelMetagenome_16_FD_206182 | JGI IMG/M metagenome (GOLD analysis project Ga0325410, IMG submission 206182) | Populus deltoides microbial communities from Bellville, Georgia, United States - Xylem-PdIQD-R3 | ecosystem: Host-associated > Plants > Phyllosphere > Stem > Wood/Secondary xylem...
ATTGTTTTATAATTGAATTTCATGATTTGATTCAATTTGCTTTCATTCGTGATTTTTTTTACCTTTTATTTGCATGGAGAATTGTTTGATTAAACAAAAAATATATTCTAAAAAACAAAGTTATTAATATATATATATATATATATATATATATATATAGTTGTTCTTTGTGCTTTTCTTTATCACTATCCTTTCAATAGGGTTATCCTAATCATGTTTCCATGGTTGCGGGGTTAGCAAGTTAACCCTGATTGATTCATATTTTTTTATTTTTTTTATTGAAAGTTTCATGCCTCGACATTCTTTTATTGAGAAATTTGCTTTGTTATTTTTTTGGGTTTGACTCATACGTGAGTAGTCTTGATCTCATGATCACAATTACGAGTTTCAAATATTAACATGAGTTGACTCTAGTATATTTTTAAGTCATTTTAATATATATTTTTTTAATTTTATCCTTCAACATTTAATTTTTAAGAGAGTTGGTCTTTATATTTTTTTTCATTTTATTTTTTATGGGGTTATCCCAATCATATGTCAATGGTCGCAATGTTAGCAGGTTAACAAAGGTTTGACGCATATTTTTTTATGTTTTTCTAAATTTTTTTAAAAAATTCATCAATGTTATTGTTTTATAATTGAATTTCATGATTTGATTCAATTTGCTTTCATTCGTGATTTTTTTTACCTTTTATTTGCATGGAGAATTGTTTGATTAAACAAAAAATATATTCTAAAAAACAAAGTTATTAAACATAACTTATTGCATGAACATGTTGTGAAATCAAGTGTCCTTGTGTTTTTTTTAATTGATATTTGTGCTTCTTCTTTTTTTACTTTTCTTTCTATAAAATTATATCAATTATGTGTTTATCGTCACGAGGTTACTATGTGTCTATTGTCACAAGGTTACTGTATTTGTATAGTTTGACCCATGTTTTTATTTTTTTTGTTTTTTCATTCTACATGAGGTATGATTTTTCTTATCTTTTATTAGTGTATATATTGTTCGATAAAAAAAAATCTAGGAAATATAGTTGTTAAACACAACTAAATGCATGATTTATGTTACAAAATTAAATATCTCAATCTTAATTTTGTTTTTTTATGAAATATTGATCTAATTACTAATATATGTATAGACCTTTCTATTTAATATTGAAAAATATTTTATATTAAAAATGTATTGTAAAACCTATTTATTAAAAAAATTTTAATAAATAATCGCTCGGCCGCGGAGCGCGGGACAAAACTAAGACATGGTCTAACTAATGCAACAGGTACCATGTTGTAGATAAGGACAACCTCTAATATCACGACGTAGGGATAAGGACAGCTCTTCTTCTGGCAAGTGCACGAGCCGAGGACAATCCCAGATAATCAATTCGCGAAGAGAGGTGAGGTACTGAAGTCTCATTACAGATTGCAGATTTATCAGACGTGATATTTTAAGAGATACAAGGGAGGAGGGCAGCTCCTCTCCTGGAACGGACACGAGCTTAGGAGAACTACAGATATGTAATTTACGAAGAGAGGTAAGATGTCGAAACCCATTATATTTCAGATCTTCCAAATCATAGATTTCAAGGTCTTCAAGGGAGGAGGGAAGTGTACCATCTTGAAGGGACTCAAGCTTCAGGCTCCTCCTTATCTTCATTTTGCGAAGAGAGGTGAGGTCTCGAAGCTCCTTGTAGTCCCGGTCTTGCTGATCCCATAACTGAAGGAATTCAAGGGAGGAAGGCAGCCCCTGCAACGATTCAAGTTTAAGACAACTCCCGATCTTCAATTTGTGAAGAGAGGTGAGGTGCTGAAGCCCAATGTAGTCCAGAGATTCCAGTTTACAGAGATGAAGGTATTCAAGGGAGGAGGGCAGCGCCCGTTCTGATATGGACTCAAGTGTAGGGTAACTCTCGATACTCAAATTTCTAAGAGAGGTGAGGTGATGAAGCCCCTGGTATTCAAGGGAGGAGGGCAGCACCTGTTTTGATATGTACTCAAGTTTAGGGCAACTCCTGATCTTCAATGTGTAAAGAGAGGTGAGGTGATGAAGCCCCATGTAGTCCAGAGATTCTAGATTTCTGAGATAAAGGTATTCAAGGGAGGAGGGAAGCGCCTGCTCTGATATGGACTCAAGCTTAGGGCAATCCTGGATACTCAATCTCTGAAGAGATGTGAGGTGATGAAGCTCCTTAGAGTCCAGAGATTTCAGGTTTTCCAGACGATTGATTTTGAGGGTAGTAAGAGTAGAGGGCAACGTCTCCTCGTCAAAAGACTCCACATCGTTCCCAGTAAATCTAAAGCATGAAAGAGAAGGGAGTGCTTGCAAACCACATACCTTGAGTTTGATACAATCCACAATATAAAGTATGTTTAATTTGAAGGGTAAACCTCCTTCAGGAAACGAATCAACTTGTGGAAGTGATCTCAATTGCAAATCCTGTAGGGAAGGGAGGAGGGAACGCATGTTTTCCGGCAACGACTTCAAATATAAGCAACCCTCTAACACAAGGCTTGTCAAATCTGGGGCAGCTAGTCCTCCTTCGGGGAAAGACACCAAATTAGGACAGTGACTGATTGTCAGATGACAGAGAGCAGGGACAGGTCTCTCGCCTATACGAAGGGATTCCAGATTGGGACAATGCTCAATGGTAAGTGCGGATACCTGGGGTAAAAGGTCTAGCTGGCAGGACTTCAATGAACTACATTCCTCGATTTTGATATCAGCGAAAAGAGAGGGATCCAAATGACTCATTTGCTCCATTCCCTTTAGCTGGGGATCTCGTCTAAAATGAAGGCACGGCGTGGATGGTTGATCTGATATCCCATGCTGCGGACGTTCTGGAAGGTGACAAGGCATGGTGTAGTAATAACGGGACGTTCTGGATGGTCCTGCTAGCCCAATTATACGTCTTCCATCGCCCGCAGATACTCTGATTTCGGTGAGCAGGGGAGCCTCTGGAATTGAAACCACAAGCTGCGGACATTCTTCAATAGAAAGACTCAATAAACAAGGAAGGTGACTAGGCAAGGCATTTGTTAACTCGGGACAATCTGCTATCAAGAGCTTTGCAAGATGAGGGAAAGCACCAGCTACATCTGTATTCCATTCCTGCCAGTTTCGCATCCCCTCAAACTTTAATATTTTGAGGGATTTAAATGGCTTCTCCATCGAAGAGTCACTTCCATAGAACTCAGGACCAACAGCCACGACTTCATCAAATCCTTTAATTTGGAGCTTTTCTAGAGATGGCAGCTGCCCCACTGGTGGCAAGTGGATGCAGTTCTTACATCCAGAAAGTGTCAACTTTACCATTTTTGAGAAAGAAGACTTTCCAAGCCAGCCTGGAAACGTTGTACCCCCGTAACCAGTAATGACAAGCTGTTTCACATTTTCAGAAGGCTCCAATCTCTCAAGCACTTCTCTCTCGTGTTGTGTGTCATCCGTATTGCCATCCCACGTCAACCCCAACTCCTCAATCTTCTTCTTACCCTTCAAATTGGCATCCAAAGCATCTTGAGCATTTGCAACATCTCTGAGATTCCGAATAGAAAGTTTTTTCCTTATATGTGAGAGCTTCCCCAGCTCTTTCATGCTAGACCCGCTATCTTTTCCCACGATGTAAGATTCCAAAATTCGAAGCTTTGTGAGTTTCCACATTTTTGGTGGCATCTCTTCCAAATTTGTCCCTTCAATGTCAAGATGTTGTAAGCTGACCAAGTTGGAAATGTTGGATGGCAACTCCATGAGATGCCGGCACTCCTTCAACAATAAACTTTGCAAATAGTACAAGGTGCACACATTTTCAGGTAACCTTTCAATGGCGGTGCAAGAAAGGTTCAAGTGCCGCAAATGTTTTGAGTTGCCAATGGAATTGAGCCACTGAGAAGAAATATCTTTTAGATGACATAAAGATAGCATTCGCAAGCGTTTTAGATTTGGCAAGATGTCATTCAGTGCCTCAGTATCATCTTCCCAAAAAATATGTGGTGGAAACAAGGCGCGCAAATGTTGGACTCCATGAATGCTACGTAATATCCGAAGTCCTCCGCCATATGCTGCCGCTGAAGTGATTGATAAATAACGAGTCCTTTCTGGAAGCGACCATGAATGTTCACCCTCCAACCCAGAGCCCGATTCATTAATACCAAGCTTAAAGCAAAATTCCCCTGACGCGTATTCAGCTAAATCACTTATGATGTCATGCATGCTGAAATCTGATGGATAATCAAGTGATTGCTGGAAAAATGACCTAGAGACAAGATCATCAAAGTATTTTTTACCTATATCTTCCATCTCAACGCCTCTGGACTGGAATAAAAAACCATGTGCCATCCATTCAGTGATTAATGCATCCTTCTCGAATACATAACCCTTGGGAAATATTGCACAATAAGCAAAACAACGTTTCAGGTGTGAAGGGAGATAATAATAGCTCAATGTTAGAGCTGGAGGGATGTCTTCATTCGACGAACCCCACATACTGCTCTTGGATATCTTCTCCCATTGCTTGACATCTCCTACGGAGTGCAAAAGACCCCCAAGAGTTTTCGCTGCCAGGGGTGAACCTTTGCACTTTCTCACTATTTCTCTGCCAAATGCTTCCAAGTGTGAGACTGCTCCAGAATTTACACCACTAAATGCAACCCTTGCAAACAACTTCCAGCAATCTTCATCGCTTATTAGATTCAAGCGGTGAGAAGGGATGACAGTTTGCGTGACTTTTGCTACATATTCATCCCGTGTTGTCACGACAATCATACTTCCGTGCTCCACATACCGCAAAGGTAGCAGTAATTTATCCCATTCATTGTACTCAATGTTCCACGCGTCATCTAGAACAAGTAGAAGTTTTTTCCCTTTCACTGCCTCCATTAGAGATTCATCTGGTTCTTTGGTGGGGCTAGTCCTTGCTTTGATCTTCTTAATAATATCCTCAATAATCCTGGCTACATCAAATTGTTGAGAAGCCCAGACCCAGGCTCTGAGCTGAAAGCACTGCTTTACCCTTTCGTCGTTGTAGATAAGCTGAGCAAGAGTGGTTTTACCAATCCCGCCCATGCCCACAATAGGAATCACACCTACATTTGCGCCATTTGTATTGTTTTTTGTCAACAAGTACTCCATTATGGCTTCCTTATCAGCTTCCCTTCCATATACATGAGATTCATCAACCACAGGAGTTGTTTTCTCTGACAATGGTCTCCCTCCACCAGTACCTTCTATGTGGCGCAGATCACCCTTGTGTTTAAGTAAACGTTCAAGCTTCTCAAGGATCTTTTGTAACTCTGCTCCCATCTCTTTCATCCTTTTATTAGCTGGGTTTAGAAATGGAACCCGATTCATTACCTGCAATGGTGGACTAAATATGTGAGATAGAATTCAGGAAAACATTATAATTTTATAATATCAAAACATAAACATTAAGATTTTTACATCTAGTTAATTAATAAGTTAATGCCATTAAATTGTTGATGCTAACTTAATGTAAACATTTTCTTTCTAAGATTAAACATAAACATAAACATTTTCTTTTTACATCTAGAGAATTAATAAGTTAATGTCTTTTTCAAGAATTTACGATTGTTGATGCTAACTTAATGTAATTAAACAGTAAAAGTCAAGTTTTAAAAATATATTGATTAAATGCCACTAGTGATTTTCATAGCCCTTACTATATCATATTATTTTTATATATATAATGAAATTAATTTTTTTCTAAAATAAAAATGGAAAAATAATTTTATTTTCAAAAATAATTGTGTAGCAATTAAAAAGTAAAGTATTTATTTTTAATATTTAAAATATCATTTTAATTTATAATTGTGCTAATAAAAAATCAGTGCATAATTCTTGGTGATTATTATATATATAATTACTAAGAAATTTAATATTTATAATAATGGGTTTTGAGTCTCGTAATTTCTAATTATTCATGATCACTAAAAATATTGAAAGACAATTCAATTTTATTTCCTTATTTTTTCAGAACAATTAAAATTTATTTATGTTCTTAAGAAAAATATATAATTTAATTAAAATTGACATGATTTATATAAATAATTCAGATTTTAAAAATCCAAAGCGCATGTTTAGAAAACTAGTTAATAAATGAGAATCTGCAAGCATAATTTCACCACAGACACCAGAAGCCAATAATATTAGTTGCATACGTAACAATGAATACTCTTTAATTAAAACTCACAGAAAGACAAAAACCATGCCTAAAATTAATTATACATGAAAGTAAAAAACAAACAATAGAGGGATCAATACAAACATTTTATGAGGAAGCAAAGCCTATAAGTGCACAAACTTATGCTTACCCAATTGCTGTCAGGTCGAGGGGCATCAATATCCTTGGATCGTAGATATTCATAATTAATCTCATCCAATATGTCCTCAGCTTCATACACAGCATGTTTAACATCATTAAGCCAGTTCTTCACAGCAAGCTTTGTAATCTGCTTCTCCTCCGCATCGTCGAGTAGTCCGTTGACAGTATTCAGTGTTTCCTTCAGCTTGTCCAGAACACCATCGAGTTTGTGGCTTTTGAAGAAGCCCAGAACCTCACGAGAGGCCAACCTGTCGACCAGAACCTCAATGAGAGCAGAGAGAATTGATCCGCCGATCAACTCCAGAGCCATGGTGGATTTTTGCAGAAACGGTGAGGGTGGGAATATGTGAGAGAAGGAGTAGTGGAAAGCAGGAGGCTTGGTGGATTTTTGCAGAAAGGGTGAGGGTGGGAATATGTGAGAGAAAAGGAGTAGTGGATTTTTGCGGAAGGGTGAGAGAGTGATTATGTGAGAGAGAATGATAATTAAGCCACTGAATTGCATGATGGGAATACGTAGACTTTATAGGAAAAGAAGAGACAAGAAAATTATATTATATTGTATCAGCGCTCCACGATTCAGGTACAGGTATTATTGTTGTGTTTTATACTATATTAACAAATTTCAACAAAAATAAATAAATAAATTTGTTAATCGAAGAATAAAAAGATAATATATGTGTTTAATACAATAAATTTAAAAATATATAAACTGTAAAAAAAACATGAATGTTAATTCAAGATTAAATTTAAATTAAGAAGTTGATTTTTCTAATAAAAAAGCAACACATAGATACATATAAATATTATAATAAAGGAAATAGAAAAGACAGCGAGACTATTTTTATTGTTAATTTTTATTTAATTATATGGAAATTAAAATAAATATTTGAAAGACTTTGGATGATTTAAATTTTATAAATTTTTTTTGTCAAATTCTTCACCTCTTATATTTTTTTTCTATTTTGAATAAAAAAAAACTTTATAAACACCAATTTGTCTTTTCTATCATGGTTAAAGACTAAAATCACTTTGATTTATCTTTTTTTTTAAAGACAAATCTATTAACACTAAAATCAATATTTATGTTCTTAAAATATGACTCACCAAAATACTTATTTGTTTTTGTTTTATTCTCCTAGCATTTTTCTCTCTATACGCGCTACATCAAGGAATTAAAATGTGAGGAAAATAAATTTTTAAAATTAAATATAAATAGCTAAAACTACAAGGATAGGAAAAAAATAGGAATCACAGTTAATTTTAATGAGAATTAGGTGGCCCAGTGGTAAGAGCTTGGGACTAAGAGGTTTGCTCCTTCTGTGGTCTCAGATTCGAGCCATGTGGTTGCTCATATAATGCTACTAGAGACTTACATGATCGTTAATTTCAGGACCCGTGGGACTAGTCGAGTTACACACAAACTGGCACGAGCACTCACGTTAATTAAAAAAAAAGAATTTCCAAGAACAAAACTCAATAGTCAAACAGTGAAACATGTGGCTAAAATATAAACACATAAAATTAGTTCAAAAATATTTTTTAAAAAAACTTCATTTGTCATTACTATTAGAAGGTATTTGGTAGAAGGCTAAAAAAACATGGGTGAAATTATCACATAAATAATAATTATTATAATAGCAAATTTAAAAAGTGTAATTGTTGGCTTATAAAAAAGACTGATTTTCTTACAAATTGAACGGTACTTAAGTACTTCTCACAATAATTTAATACACTAATATTAATTGAGCTTTTAACTTTTCCATTGATTGAGCTTGTGCCTTTTGAAAAAGCCTAGAACCTCGGGAGAGGACAGCCTGTGGACCAAAACCTCGATGACAGCACAGATAATTGACCTCCACTCAACTCCAGAGCCATGGTGGATCTTTGCGGAAGGACGACTGTATCAAAAGGACGGGAGGAGAAAAAAGGAGAAGAAAGCAGAAGCCATGGTAGATCTTCGCGGAAGGTGTGAGAGAGAAGGCCGTAGAAAGCAGAATCCAATGAATTGCATAAAGAGACCAAACATACAGCATTTTAAAGTAAAAAAAAAAAAAAAGATTACAGCTGGTAAACCGACATGTACAGCTGGTAAACCGACATGTACAGCTGGTAAACCGCCCGCCATCATCATGGGTATTTTATTGAATTAAATCATGTTTAAATATTTTTTTTAATTATTTTAATATATTAAAATTAAAAATAATTTTTTTAAAATAAAAATAAATTATTTTATAATGAATTTATTTAAAACGACAGTAGCGGTTGTTTCAATTTTAAAGCAAACTTTTCTTCACCAAATTGAAATGAGTCCCTTTTCTAACCAAAACCCACTGTTCAAAGCCTGCAAAAGTTTCAATCTTTTAAATTTACGAGTTAATATGTATCTCACTTGTTAAATTGGATTAAAATTTAAAAATTAATAAAATTTATCAAACTCGATCAAACTCATTCAAAAACGATAAAATTAGTAAAATCAAACCAATTTTACAAGTTTAAAAAAATATAAAATTATACATTCTGATAATCAGTACCTTAATATTTTTTTTTTCTATTCTAATTGTTCTAGTACTAGCTAGCAGTTTAGAGGGGAAGAAGAAGTTAAATTTTTAGTTTTTCCAGCTTATTTATGGAAATATTAATAATGAGCCTGATTATTATTTTTAGTCCGATTGTTGATATTCTTTCATGGCCTACCCTAAATTTTTAATCCAAGATAAAGCAACGTGTTAGGAGGCTCCTAGTTGACTTTCAACTCAATCAGATGATCGGATTGAGAGTCATGTTTAATAGCGTAAAACTAGTCAATATGTGATTTTACGTCAAAATCTAAATTTTTTTATTCAATCATTGCTAGAACTCTATAAGTTGTTTTACTAATTTTTCTGAGACCATATAATATATTTATTTTTTCATTTCATAATTTGTTTAATTTACAAATTTACTATAATTTCACAATAACGTTACCAATTTTTAACCGAGGTTTACACAAACACTTTTTCACAAAGTTATTTGTTTACTTTTATTTTTAATTTTCATTATAATTCCTTGAAATTATTTTATCACTCTCAAGAACACATTTATTTTAATTTTTTTTCCTAATTCTTCTATTCGTCGAAACCCATTACCGAATTTAGCATGATATAGACTTCATTTGATGAAGGACAAATCAAGATCGAGTTTTAGTAGATAGTAAAATAATATAACTAAATTAATTAAGATCTAAAAAACATAAAAAATTTAAGCTTCTAATATAAAGTTTAAAAATTCACATATATTATAAAAAAAATGCTCCATGAAATTTTTTTATATATAATTTATAATTGCTCCCTGCAAGATTTTATATGTTGAAAACTTTATAGAATCTTCTTATTATGAACTTTTAAATATATCTTTTTTATATAAATAACCAAACAAGTGTAGCCTGGCAATTTTTTTATAATATAAGATCCTTGGTATTTGTGTAGCAAATGGATGATTCTTCCTTCTTCTTCTTTTTTTATTTATCAATATTCATTTTATGAATCAACGTGGAATTTTTTTTTTTTTTTTTTTGCGCATTAATTATTTCGCTTCCAAACTTGATATTTGCATTGTTCATACGGGCGGTCGACCCACAAGCAAAACACACCATGGGCCAGTTAACATGGTCCGTGGACCCCACCATCCCACACCACGATGCAGGATAATGCCAAGAGGAATTCAATGAAAACACCACCAAAATAAAGCTCCATGGCCAAAAAAATAAAAAAGAAAAATCCATGGATAGAGAGGGAAGGGGGAGGGGGACCCTTGATGCCCCGAGCAGGTGAGACAATACATGATACAAGGGTCATGATGCATGTCTAGTAAAGAGAGAGCCCAGTCTCAATCAATATAGATTCTACAGTGAAATCCCATTTGCTTTTTCAGTTCTGTTTTTTTTTTGTGTGGTCACAAGGATGACAATCACCAAAAGAGGCTCCCCACACCATCACCCCTGCACATGCTATTGATACGAGGCAGACAGTGGAGTCATGTCTTTAGAAAGTGAAAAGGGGTACTCTGCTACGGAGGAGGGAGGGAGGGAGGGAGGGAGGGGAGTGGGATTGTATCTATTTCTCTTCATAGTTAGTACAGCCCCGAGGAGGGTTCTGTTGCTTCAATCACATTATATTTATGAAGGGCCCCTTCCTAGCAAATGAAGGCCATGTTCATCATGGAAAATCAATTCAGGAGAATATCAGCTAATAAAGGAGGAGGAGGAGGAGGATCAATGCAACAATTCCGTGCTGTAATGTCGACAAATTATTATTTTTATTTTTATATAGTTGCGTAACAAAACCTTATGGACAACCAAACAAAATGATAAACACCTTTTTTTAGTAACTTAATATATCTCCTCCCATTGCTTGACAAACTTAATATACCTAGCTAGTGTATTATTTTTAAAAAAAATATACAGTTTAAAAATATTTTTTTAAATTTAACTTAAGGGATGTTTTCATTCGACAAACCCCACATACTGCTTGACATCTCCTTCAGAGTGCAAAAGACCCCCAGGGGTCTTCGCAGCCAGCAGTAAACCTTTGCACTTTCTCGCTATTTCTCTGCCAAATGTTTCCAAGTGTGAGGCTGCTCAAGAATTTGCACCCCTAAAATGCATACCTTGCAAGAAGAACCTGCCAGCAATCTTCATCGCTTAGTGCATTCCAGCGCTGAGAGGGGATGAAAGTTTGAGTGACTTTTACGTTGATTTCGGTGAGCAGGGGAGCCTCTGGAATTGAAACCACAAGCTGTGGACACGCTTGAATCTCAAGTATCAATAAAGAAGGAAGGTGATTAGGCAAGCCATTTGTTAACTCGGGACAACCTGCTATCAAGAGCTTTGCAAGATGAGGGAAAGCACCAGCTACATCTGTATTCCATTCCTGCCATTTTTTCATCCCCTCAAACTTTAATATTTTGAGGGATTTAAATGGCTTCTCCATCGAAGAGTCACTTCCA
>Ga0325410_1008210_pt1 | contig 11317 bp, 12 predicted proteins | sample PopdelMetagenome_16_FD_206182 | JGI IMG/M metagenome (GOLD analysis project Ga0325410, IMG submission 206182) | Populus deltoides microbial communities from Bellville, Georgia, United States - Xylem-PdIQD-R3 | ecosystem: Host-associated > Plants > Phyllosphere > Stem > Wood/Secondary xylem...
GAGTTTGTATCTTTCCAGAGAGGGCCAGGAGGTGGCTATGGTAGAGGCTGAGCATCAAGGGGATTAAATTCGTAAATTAGAATGGCAAATCCATTCGGAGTCGCTGGCTTTCGAGCAATCATATTTATGCTAATCCCACAGTTCCTGTGAGGATCTTTACCGGTAGTGACCAAGACAGAGTATGCCTCACAAGAGTAAATGAACAAGTTCGACTCGGTGACAAATGGATCTACATATACCCGATCAGTCTCATCAGTCATTTTATTAAGAATTTTTTCTTGTTTTCGTGTTTGTTTTAAATCCTCTAAAGGTTCAGGTATATAAACTTGAAGAATATAAAGTTGTGAATTATTTATCTAAATAATTCATGTAATATTTATATTTTTCAAACCTTGTTATTTTGATAGAATAGAAAAAAATAAAAAGTCATAATTAATGAGATGAAAATATAATAAGTCATTGAAAGATCTTTTATACACCTACAAGTATAGAAAGATAATTGTTTCTTACATGAATAGATCATGTTAATAATTTTAAGATAGAACTCTATGGTCCTAATATGGATATTTAAGACAAATTAGGTTTGACGTGTAGCCACACCTAGAAAAAATAAATTTAACAGTTCATTAAACTTATAGTGTCTTAGGCTCAACTAACCACTGTATTCAAGTATATTGAATTTGATTAAACCCACAGTGTTTTAGGGCTTAACTAATAACTAAGCGCAAGTATATTAGGTCTAGTAAGTGATAAATTCATAGTGTCTTGGGGGATTAACTCATAATTGAACTCATGCATATTGAATCTGATAATTTATCAAACCTAGACTTATAATGACTTGAATTCAACTCATGACCAAACCAAGCATGTTTAATATAACAACCAACTAAATCCATGAGATTTAACCTCAGTTTATAACTAAACCATATATATATATATATATATATAAAAAGCTTTGGTGGGTGAAGGTATTTCTAGAGTATTTTTGCTAATTTTCCATCCAATTAGATTTCAAACATGCTATCTATCACTGTGCTTAAAAAAATCATGACATACATTTTCTTACAATATCTTTTCATACTTGAGTTAAATATATGATAACATGAAAATCGAGGAAAATAAAATTAAAAAAACATTTATAATAAGCTTTTAACATTCAACGACAAGGATAATGACACTAAACAATATGAATTAGGTATCAGACATATTTTGATTAGTATTATTAATCCTTCTAAAACGTGATTATTTATTTCAGGTTTTATAATAATAAAAAATTAATCTAATCAAATCATCTAACTAGTCTAACTATAATATTATTATAACTCGGTTTAACTTGAAAAAATTAAAATAAAACAATATTATTTTAAATAAATTGAGTTAACTCATCCCAACTCAATTTAATGTCTCTCGATTACAAAATAAAAGGGAAAGGACATATTTATCCCCAGACAATCACAAAATCATCAACTAAGTCCCAAAACAAAATAAAACCCAATTGAGTCCCTCATCTATAGTTTTTTTTTCCCATGAGAATAAAACAAAGAGGACATGCATGCATGTTCTTCTTAAAAAGATGCTTTTTTGCCATGAATTTTAAGGGTATCGATTAAAAAATAATTATTTCAAGGACCTAGTTGAGATCGCCTGATTTTGAAGTTACATATAACAAACATCCTTTGCCCAAAAAGGATGAAGAAGAGGAAGCAATTAACTGCGTATAACACTCATCCCGTCTCATCAGTAATGTTATATATATATATAAGTTTGGATTATTAACAAAACTACTAAGAAAACTAATGTATATTATGGTGCTTCATTGTTCACGTGAACATAAACGGTGATGAACTTTCTCTATTTTTTTTTATTTTTTTAGATATTTTTTAATTGATCTTTTTGTTAATAAAACAAAGCTTTTATTTGAATTAAAAAGATAAAATTTAAAGTGAGGGAATCATCATGTAAAACACGAGAAAATGAAAAGTTAATCTTAAACTTTTTAGAATTTTTATTTTGGTTAAAAAGATCATTTTGTTTATTTTTCAATCCTTAAATTAAAGAGAAATGAGAGAAACTCTATGAAAGATAACAAAATTGTTGTTTGGTCAAAATCTAACCTCTGAAATGGAAGATCTTTTTGTGTCTTTTGGTTTGTCTTCTCGACAATAATTTGATAGATACGATTGTTTTTTTCTAACATGGTAAGGAAGTAGATCGATTTCAATTTTTAATTTTTTTAATTCAATTAATTTTTGTCTTCTTGGTGTAATTTTGGGTTTGTTGGATGGTGTATATAGGTTTTTATGGTTTTGAAGGTGAAGACTGATAGAAAAATAGATTTTAAGGACAAATCCCCTTTAATTTTTAGCTATCATGATGGTGGCCGGATTCTGAGCAATAGCCCAGCAGGCAACATGTCACTTGCTTAATAGAAAAGAGGTGCAGGTAGGTTTTTGTTTTTTAATCTAAAATATATTTTCGATATTATCTAGTTAAATAAAAATTTAGTAATATTAGCAATATTTTTATAGCTTGTCATTGTTTTATTTTTAATTTTATTTGATTGCTTTTCTAATAGATATATTTTAATTTTCATATAATTAAATAAAAATTATTTAAAAAAAATATGTTATCAAGTTCAGACAAGTCTATATCCTGAGTCACAGATTTAATAGGTTAACTTGAGTTTGAGTCGTTCAAAATGTCATCACATAAATATTTTAAAAAATTATTTTATATATATTAAAATCTGAGTTCATAATCAAAATTATACTTGTAAATATAAAATAAATTAGCAATAGCTGCACGTTTTTTATATTTTAAAAAAGTAAAAAATGAAATAAAAAAATATAAATTATTCTTGTTTTAGCCGGAAGATATTATACGCTAAAAATTGATGTAATATATATATATATATATATATATATATATATAATTCCTAGAAAAATCATTACATTAACAAACAGAAATGAAAAGGTTAAGAACTTGACAACTCATCCAAAGAGATCAATTTCAAAAGCAAAATCCGGTTCAAACCTCCACCCGTTTGAAATGACCCGACAAGCACACCGGCCGGTTCCAAAAAGATTCCACAGAAAATTACAAAATAAAAAATAGATTCCCTTTCCCTTTCCCTTTGAATTTTCAAAATCAACAAATCAATCCCCCCCTTTTTTTTCAAAACTTTTTAAATAAAATAAAATCATCACTCACTCAATCTACTTTGTTTAAAAGATGTTTTATATTGTATTATTATATTTTTTAAAGGTTTTTCAATTAAAAATATATTTTTAATTCCACCTTATTAAAATTATATTAAAGAATAAATAAATAAATAAATAAATTTTATCAAAAATATTTTTGAAATATGAAAATTATAATCCTAAAACCCATCCTTAATCCCTCCGAACAACAAGATCAACACAAACCAAACTGAATTGTAATAAATCTTTACCGTAAACAACACGACCTTTTTCCGTTTTCTTATGAGACGGAAACGATTCTTCCCACCCAAACAACAGAAGATCAGAGCTCATAATGGACTTTTCCTCTCCTCCCTGCCGCTCGCCGCTCTCACTCTCCCGCACCCGCAACCGCAACCGTAGATGGCGTCAGAGTCGGACTGGCACCGCCGTCGTTGTGGTGGCTGCACTCGTGATTTCCACCACAGCCTGGCTGTCTCTTGTATTTTCTGGCACTACTGCTCGGTGTTGGCATAGGTTTAAGAATTGGGAAGGCAGTCCTCATACTCTCACATGGAAGCCACGAAATCAGAAGCCAAATCAAAACGGGAAAGTTGACGGAATTTCGAGTTTATCCACCGCCCCGTCTCTTCAATTGGGCAGAAACAGGAGCCTTTCCGAGGCGGAGAGACGGAAGGTTGAAGCAGGATTGACGTTGAATCATATAGTTTTCGGCATTGCAGGATCCTCTCAGTTGTGGAAGAGAAGGAGAGAGTTTATAAGGCTTTGGTGGAGAAAGAATTCAATGAGGGGTCATGTTTGGTTAGAGGAGAAAGTGGATGATAAAGAATGGGATGAATCATTGCCTGTGATTATGATTTCGGAGGATACTTCTCGGTTTCGGTACACGAACCCGACCGGACATCCTTCTGGGCTTCGGATTGGGCGCATTGTGTTGGAGACTTTTCGACTAGGTTTGTCTGATGTAAGGTGGTTTGTTTTAGGCGATGATGATACTATTTTTAATGTGGATAATTTGGTTAATGTGTTACGTAAGTACGATTATAATGAAATGGTTTATGTTGGTGGCTCTTCGGAGAGTCACTCTGCGAATACTTATTTTAGTCATAATATGGCATATGGAGGTGGGGGGATTGCTATAAGTTATCCTCTCGCCGAGGCGCTTTATAGTGTTCTTGATGATTGTCTTGAGAGATATCATAAGTTATATGGAAGTGATGATAGGCTCCACGCTTGTATTTCGGAGCTCGGTGTTCCATTGTCAAGAGAGCTTGGGTTTCACCAGGTTTGTTTATCCAATCAGCTGTTAATTATTTTCTAATTGTTTAGACAACTTGCATTTTGTTAGTAATTATGACTTGTGCTGCTGAGAAGTTTGTGGTTTTTTTTTTCGAAGTCAACTTGATGAATTAAATGTTGACCAAAAAATTTAGAGGGTTGTCTTGACTTGTTGAATTTGAATTGTGGTTGGTTTTGTTATGGCAGTGGGATATTAGGGGTAGTGCTCATGGTCTGCTATCTGCGCATCCGGTTGCACCCTTTGTATCGATTCATCATGTTGAAGCTGTGGATCCTTTTTACCCTGGGTTGAGTTCTCTGGATAATTTGAAACTATTCACAAAGGCCATGAAGGTTGACCCTATGAGTTTCTTGCAGCGATCGATCTGTTATGACCGTGCACGCCGCCTATCCTTTTCCGTCTCGCTTGGTTATGCTATTCAAGTGTTCCCGGGCATTGTTCCTCCCCGGGTGCTTGAGCGCTCAGAAATGACTTACTCTGCTTGGAACAAGATTCATAGTCGGAATGAGTTTGATTTGGATACCAGGGATCCTTCCAAATCTGTTTGTAAGAGGTCGGTCCTCTTCTTCTTAGAAGACGTGGAAAGACAAGGCAACACTACTTTGGGTACATATGTGCAGGCAAGAATGAAAGATGATTTGAAAAGAAGTTTTTTCTGCTTTACTCGTTCTGCTCCTTTGCCTTACGTGGAGAGTATTCAGGTGATGGGGTATCCTCTGAAGAAGAACTGGCATTTGGTGAGTTCCTTATTTGTATTCTTTTTACTATCTACTCTGAGTCTACTGTAATTTTCAGACTTTCCTTTCAAGCTAAAAGCTGATATTTCAAATATATATTTGGACAGTCACCGCGTCGCCTGTGTTGCAAACTGAATCAAACAAGTGATGAACTCCTTACAATATCAGTTGGACAGTGTGAGAAAGGATCTTGTGGTTCTTTTGCTGATCCTGTGTGAATATGGGTTGAATGGGAGCACTTGGTATACTCGCTAGTGATGATGTGGATATATTTTTTGCTTGAAGAAGGCCCTTCTCCAACTTGTGCTTTATATTGTTCAGCATCATTGTTTTGGCTTCCTTCTTGCAACAGCAGTTTACTGACTGTAATCTGGCATTTTGAAAGCCAAGCTAACAAATTGCAGATATGATAGTTCCTTTTTGTACACAGTTGAGTTTGAGATGAGATTGCAAACCTTCACTTCGTGGACTGCATTCTTTGCCTTCCTTTTTCTTCAGAAGGTAAATAATTTCAAGTCTATATCTAACTTATAGACATTGCTAATGATGTGAGAGACAGTTTTAGTTAGTTTGCAAATAAAAATGCAGCGATTCATTTATTCTATTTTTAAGTGTGTGTTTTATGTCAATTCTAGCAATATTTTCTCTTGCACCTTCAACTCTCTCTGGAACTCTATTGTTTGAGCAATTAGACCTTCACTGTGCCACTCACTCATCCTAGTGGATGTTCAGTTAAATATCATCCCAATTATTTGATGTTAGTTTGATATGTCCTTTTCACTTGATAGGGAAAGCCCTTGTTAGGATTTTCATGTGTGTGTGTGTGTTGGGGAGAGAGAGCATTTGTTTGAGATTCTGTTCTAATTAGAATGCAGTTGTCTATCTTACAATACGGTTCTGCTTTACTGTTGATAGGTGGGATCCAAGTGCAACTTGTTAAGCACATCATCTTACATTCTCATATCTCATTTGTGTACTTTCAGTGCTCATTAGTGCATATTTTCTGTATTTATTCCACCTGTATCATACTTGCTATGATCTAATTCTATGAATATATTACATTTGACTTCCCAGTTTTTGATACTAGTAAGTTTGAAGGATTTGTTTATGTACTCCATGAGTCTTACCTCAACTCCATGCAACTTATGAGGCCATCATAATATGGATTTATAGGCGTGCATCATAGCACAACTCAACTTGCATCTTGTCTCCAATTTGTGTTCCTTCACTGCTTAAACAGAAAGGCTTCATTTCAGACTGATGGTTATTTTTCATTTCAGTAACAAAACTAGCATTAACACACATACATGCGCATGAGACATCCATGCACATATTAAAGGAATGAAAGAAACAAACTGAGGAAAGAAGGACAAAACCAACCGTGCTATCAGAAGCTAGATAGCATGGAAGAAGCTAAAGTGTGGGAGGTCTGCCAACCAGATTTCGGGTCATTGACACATATTCTAGCTAGAGATGCATTCCTTGGAAACAATATGCCCAACAAATAGGAAAGTACCCAGAAAGACTGGAGAAAGTGTCAAAATTACAAGGGAGCCTTAAAAAAAGAAAAAATGCGTCAAAAGGCATGTTGTAGTGTCAGATAAGGCTTCGGGGAGTCATGCCAGCAATTCAATGCTGTTGAATTGAGTTGTGTTTAAGTTTGTATTTTAATAAAATGTCTCTCTTTGCCCTCCGGTGCAGTTTTTTTCTCCTGTTGTGGACCTACAATGACTTGGAGTTCATTGGTTTGTTATCAACTCTTGTTATGCTCACAAGAGCTAGATGATTCAATTAGTTCACCATGTCTGTTTGATAGCAACTTCTCTATAAGGGCTCGAGTATATATTAGCAAGGACCTTGTTAGTCCAATTACGACCTTATGAAGTTCGTTATTCTAAATTCTCACACGCTCCAAATTTGTATTGTGCTTTCTTTCGTACCCTTGGAACTTGGAAGGTCAGGGGTGCAGATTTTGCGAGTGTGATAGAAGAACATTTTGGTGATTTGTCACCAGCATTTTGTGATTTTTGTTGGTGATCATGTCCTGTACTGTTCTTAAAGCCTTCTTTGTCTGGTGATGACCGTGTCTCATTCTCTTAGTCATGAATCTTTGTTCTTTAATAATCGATGAGTTGCTAGTTAAAATGTACTTTTTGAAGGAAATATGTTTTGACTAGCATTAATGAGTCTCTCCAACCTATCTTCATTGTAACGAATGGGATAAATGGGCATCTATTAGATTTGATTGTTTGAGCAAGAATCTAGGAGGGCATCAAAACAGACACAGTTCAATGGGTCCATGCAAAAATGAACAGCCAATGTCTTGTTTTGATTCGTTCTTTATGTGACCTGTCACTCTTAATTAAACTAGCATCTTAATGGAGCATTTTTTCTCTTCCCATTGAGGGTGTCGATGTGGTTTTTCTTACTTCTTTAATAAATTCTCTAGATGGTTTAACTTGACTAATCTCTCAGTGAAGGGCTGTTTGTATACACAGCTGGTAGTTGATTTGATCATTTGCCTTTTCCAGTCATATTCTTCTTGAGAGGAAGAGGCAACTAAGGCGAGATTCTTTGTGTAGCTGTGTTTCAAGAGGCCTTTACAGTCATATTCTTTCTTTTCTGAACTAGAATTTCCATCTTTTCTTCCACGCAGCCCAGCATAATGGTTTTCACTTGAGAGTTGTCGTGATTTTGGTTCATTGGTTAACTCACAGCTTAATTTTTTCTTTCTTCCTTGCAGTTCACTCCATGTTAATATACCTGTCTTGAAACGGGAATTGCACATAAATCATAGCATATTGTCAGACATCTGCAATGATTTTTAATAGCTTTACATTTTAGTGCTTTAATCTTTGTGCATCGACTGATATGGTCTACTTACTATGGTATTACTTCAAGATTGCATGTGGTCTAGCAAATCAGAGGTGGAATTTGTAGCTGAGAACCTCTCAAAAAGTGGGAGGTCAGCTGCATTTGAAGTTGGAAGTTGAGAATGAACTAGTGGATACACTGTACATCCATTGCATTAGTGAGTAAAGCCAAGGGTTCATAGTGACTTTTGAAGGGCCAGATGTAGTTTGATGTCACGGTAAAGCATTAAGTGCCAGAAGTGCAACTTGTTCATTCTGGTGGGTGCAAGTCATTTTAGTTCTAGTGGGAACTGCGGCCTAAATAAAGTGGACAATTAAGGATGCTTTAGGAGTCGTTAATAAATCACTTCAATTGACAGTGACCTCTTTTTAACTTCGTGGGATTTGGCTTAGGACACACACATAATTTATCCTTATTTTTTTTCATTTTCATCCTATAATTTCTCCCACACTTCTGCAAATTCATAAGCATGTTTTCCATTTGTTCTCTTTTCCCCTTTCTAATCATGTGTTTTGAGTTAATTAAGGTTGATTTCTTTTTGTTTTTTGCCACAAGGGAACTCAACAGTGTAGATTTGAGATTTCTATTCGGAGATCCCATAAGGACTAATGTAGCCCGAGATCGGTCAGGTTGATTACCTAGGGATATGGAATGTTGGATGAAAGGAATGGTGGTAGTTACATCCTTGAGAAGCGTTTATACTTGTCATAGCAGATCAGTTGGGATTTAACATGAACACATGCTACTGAGTTTATTGATAGATACCAGAAAAAAGAAGAGGTGGGCAGGGTCATGTGGCGGAGGACAAATTTGGATTTCAAGGTGGGAAAGCGGCCAATCGCACGGTTGGTTACCTGAGCGTGTTTAGCAGTGTGGTTGTGGGTGCTTTTCAAATAACTTTTCGTTCAAAAATACATGCCAATGATGTTTTTTCATTTTTAAAAATTATTTTTGACATCAGCACATCAAAACGATCCAAAACATACAAACCATATTAAATTTTAGCAAAAAAGAAATTCAAATTTTTTAGAAACGCAGCCACAACCGCGTTCCTAAACGTACTCAAAAGAAAGCCTTGGGATTGTTGTTTTTACTATGTGTGGGTGAGGGCTAAACCCTAACCTCAAAACGTTGAATTAGGATTCTGCTCATACCATAATAATGTTCATTCGTGGTGCATTTTGGACTCCAAATGCATGGAATATGTGCTGTGTTTTGCAAGATTATGGAGATGACAATAGCAAGCTCCATCTCATGTCAAATCTATTTGCAGTATTTGTCTGTGTGTTGGCTCCAATGTTGTTTGCTCACATGTGGTCGGAGAGTGTGTTTCGCCGGCTTGTTTGGTGTTTGAGTGCGTGTGTGGTGTTCTGAGATTAATAAACTTGAGTAAGATACATTCATGGCGTAAATTAAATCTAAAGTCACCATTTAATTTAAAATATTTGTTTAAAGTAAACAGAATTCTAAATAATTCAGTTAATATCCATGCAAGCTAGGAGCTAATTAAAATAAAATAATTAAGGTTAGCCAATTTTAACATATTTAAGGTTATTAACTGTGTAATTAAACATTAATTAATTGGTATTTATAAAACTAAAAGGACTGATGTTAGTTAATCTTAATATATTTAATGCTATTTTAAATGTTGTTAATTTCTTATGCTTTTTAAAGTGAAAGCGAAACATATATTTAATTGTATAAAACTTGCATTTCACTCTTTAAAAATTCAACAGCTAATTTTTTAAACCATAAAAAATCCTCCTTTTTTTTAAATGTTTTGCTTTAAAGCAGAGTATTATATATATATATATCTCAAACGTAGTGCATGTTCATGTGAAAATAATTAGGAGGAATATTCACCTAAATTAAGATTAATTTATGAGGTTTATAAATTTTAAAATACTCCAATTAATTAATTAATTAATTAAGAAAGTAATGGAAGGTGAGCTGGAGTGGATTAAGCCCTCAATAGTCGAAAAATACAAGAATTGTTACAGTAGTGATTGTTTACAAAAGGTGATGTATATGGCAGTAATTTGCATTATTTTTATTTTGGTGTTTCACAGCTTTTGTCCCTCTTCTTTCGATGATTTGATTGTAAATTATAGGACGTAACCCTTCTTTGTTTTTGTTGGAGGCCAAGTTCTATCTTTTTTTTTTTTTTATATTCAAAATAAACTTGGAATTTTTTTTATTTTATTTTAATCATCTCCTTATCTTTATCTAAACTTTTCGGTCCGGTAAATTAACTCGACTAACTATCAATTCATGATTTAACTTATACTAGATTTAATGTCGAACTAAATTGAGAGTTGACCCGATCAAACTTGATTGATTCATCTGATTTGATTTTTTTTAAAATAAAATAAATAAATCTAGTCAACTAGATTATGACCGGTTCAAATAACATTATCGATCCTAGCTTTTTAAAAAAAGAACAAAAAAAAAGTCTTGAAACGAATTTTGTTTTGAATTGACTCGTCTAACCCGAGTGTTAATTATAACTAGCAAGAAACCTGAGAGGAGGAGGAGGAGGAGGAGAAGATGGTGATGGTGGTGATGGTGGAGGAGGAGGAGGAGGAGGAGAAGGATAAAAGTAATAAGGGAAGCAAGGGGCATGTGCGCCCCCATCAGGGCAATTAACATGATGGGGAGGGAGAGATTGGTGTGGGTGGCGGTTGGGAAGGTTTCACAAAACCAGGAGAAACGCCACGCACGTTCTTACACCTCACGAAAATGGGGCCCTTCTGACAGCTGTTCCAATCTGTTCTTGTCTCTCCCTCCCTTCCTTTTACTTATTTCATCCAAGATTTATTTATTTATTTATTTATTTGACATCTTCTTGATCCGTTGAAGATTTTTAGGTGAAACGAAGATTAATTAATTATGATAGATTTTGATTCCTTCCTAGAGTAATTAATGCTCTAATTATATATATTTTTTTAAACAATAATAGTGTGATTAATCTTCTGTTTATTATATATTTTATTGAAGAGTCCATTAATTAATCACTTTTCATTTCATGTGTATTAATTAATTAGTGATGTGCTTAATACCGATACATTACCAATTAATCACTTAATTAGCCCCTAGTTGGTTGAATGCTGATCCACAACATCTCTGTTTATAGGATCAAGGTCAAGGATTCAAATCACTGCTGGGATTAATTAATTAATTAGTGTATTAAGTATCATTTTTTTTTC
>Ga0325410_1008211_pt1 | contig 11315 bp, 4 predicted proteins | sample PopdelMetagenome_16_FD_206182 | JGI IMG/M metagenome (GOLD analysis project Ga0325410, IMG submission 206182) | Populus deltoides microbial communities from Bellville, Georgia, United States - Xylem-PdIQD-R3 | ecosystem: Host-associated > Plants > Phyllosphere > Stem > Wood/Secondary xylem...
AAACAAGTAATGAAGAAGTAAAGTAGCATTGGAGATAAAGGGTATTTATATCGCCGATCAAACTCAAGTTTGGCATAAATTGTTGGATAAAATAGTGGAAGATCAATGGATGGACCAATACTGAAAAAAAGAAGAAGAAATGGTAATAAAAATATTAAAAAAGAAAGAGAGGAAAGGAAAGGGAAGGAAACGAATCAAGTCTTCTCCTCTCCTTCCTCCTTCCAACAGCAACAACGCCCGCCTCTATAAAAAACAAAACAAAAAAATATATATTGATATTAACAAAGTGGGATCTTCTAAAAAAGAACAATCTTTTTCTTTCATAAAATTCATAAAATGGGGTTTTACTGGTATAGAGAAAGCCCACCAAACTCACGAGTGGGCCACCTCTTCAAAAAAAAAAAGGTTTAAATTAGACCAAAAATAAAAGCTTTCTCCTATCTATGAACACCCCCAGGAACAAAAAAAAAAAAAGAAAAGAAAAAAAACTTCACTTGTGTGAGATGTCAGCTGTCATATAAACCAACTCAAGAATCCAGAAGCAGTATTAGAATTCTCAACCCTTTTTTATATCTTTTATGGACGCCAGTGCACCCACAGCCTAAACAGCTGTCGATAAATAAATAAAAAAGGGAAATGGGGTTTTAGATGAGCCGAGAAGGAGAGAGCTAGTGAAGTTGGTGAGGTATTCAGATCTGATTTGGGCCTCTGATACATGGAAATCCCAAGAAGAATACAAACCAGAAAAAAAAATACAGTAGCAGAAAGAAGGGCTAGATACAGAGGCCCATATCTCTCTGAAAATCTGAAATTTGGCTAGTAAAAACAAAAAAGAAACAAGCTTCAAGCTTCAAGCTTTTTTTTTAAAATAAAAAAGTGGAGAATACAGATCTGGGTAGTTGAGATAGAACCCCAATTAGGTGACTCAACCAACTCCCCAGTATCTGTTTAAAAACTAAAAACCAAAAGAGACAAATATTAGCAGTAAAGAAGAGGAAAAAAGTGAAGAAATATTGAAGAAGATGGTTAATCTGGGGTCCCCTTTATTCACCTTAATCCATCATTTTCTTTCATCAAATTCTCCTCCACCTCCCATTACAACACCTCTCTCTTCCCTATATAGCAAAGCATTGGCATTGGATAGAAAGAGGGAGATTATATTAATATTTTTGTGATTGAATGAATGAGTGGTTATAGTTAAAGCGATTTCTTTTTTTGGCGTGGATGTGAAGCGAAATCGTTACTAAGATCTATCTATCTTTTTTCTCTTTCTTTAACTGATGTGTTCTTTAGATTTTTTAGAACTTGAAGGGAAATTTATTTGACCAAGAAAAGGAAGCGGTTAGGATTATCAGGAATCAGGCTTCCCATTGGTGGTTAAACAGGTTTCTGGGTTTTGTCATTATGCAGGCAGGCAGAGCTTCTTATTACCTATAATCTAAATCGCGTGGGGATGTTTTACTGTAGGATCCGGCACTGTTCATACTTCACGCATAGATAAAATTACTGTGAATGGCAATGTTAATTTTTTTGACTAGTCATTTTGGTACTCAAATATTTATACTAGGTGATTTGATACTAATTTAAGGTTAATTGCCTTTGAGTTTTTAGTTGATGGTGAAATTAAAAGAAGAGGGATACTAATGAAAATGACATTAAACATGGATATCATGCTAGAAATTTCAGTAAAGATATATTTTGGTCCTTGAATTTAAAAATAATACAAATTATATGATTTTGATGCCTTTTAATTTAATTTTGACACAAAAGTTTGTTTATGTTATTTTTTTGTCACTAATTAAGAGAAGAGAAGGAGAGAACGTTAGATTCTAATCATAAAAATAAAAAAATATCATTGACACTTAATTAGATCATTAAAAAAATCAATATTTATATTAAATTGTTTCATTTGATGAGGCGAGTTTATGTTAAATGTTTTTTTTTACTTTTAAAGTTTGTGAAAAACATTTCTGAACCTGGGTAAAATTTGGATTTTGGGATGGTCTTTTGGTTTTTTTAAGGCCATGAATAGATTTATCACAATTTCTAAGATGTTTTGGATAAAAAATAGTTAAAAATAGGTTTTTAGATTAAAAAAAATTTAAATCCTAATAACCATTACAATAATTTACTGTTTGTTTTGCATTTTAAAAGCATTTTTGAAAAAATTTAAAATTTTTTATTTTTTTACTTTAAATTAATTTTTTTTATATTTTCAAATTATTTTAATACATTGATGTCAAAAAAAATAAAAAAATATTAATTTAATATATTTTCAAATTAAAAACACTTTAAAAATTAATCACACCTTTACTATTAACAGTTAAACAGGTGACTCACCATTTGAAACAGCAAGCGATGCGTGCTATTATATTTTTTAAAAAAATTGGGGCCAGTCGACATAACGCAACCAAAAACAAAATAAGAGCTCATTCGTGCGGGCACGCACAAAAGGTTTACCGTTTACACGTAAGTTACACAACCCAATAACAGAGCATGTGGCGTTGTTCTCCTTCACCATAGATATTTGGACGGTGATCGGAGGAAAAAGAGATCTCCAGGAAGAACAGGGCAGTGCCCTCACTGAGAAATCTCGTGTTAGACTTCTTCGTTAACTTACTGAATACATGTTACATCTGCATTGTATTGCCTCTGTTCTTTAATATATTCTATGATTTAGTTTCAAGGTAACATATGGTGGAAGCAAATTTAAATGTGTGTAAAAATTATATTTTTTTTATTAAAATCTACTTCATCTCTTTTCCTTTTATAAACACTTATATGGGTTTTACTACAAACCCTATCCCGATGAATTTAGTTTACTCTTGCCTTATAATGTTTAGGTTGGTGCTAGGTCAGGTTTTTTTTTTTTCAGTTTTTGTTTGGTTATTTAAAATATATGGGTGCCAGACTTAAGATGTGTGTCAAACCCAAGGTATTATGGATCTGGCATGTGTGTCAATTTCAAGACGCTTAAATCTAACAGGTTGTCAAATCCAAGGTAGCGTAGATCTCACACGAGTGTTAGACACAAGGTGTTTGGATTTGATAGTTAGCTAAGTTCAAGATAATAATCATCATCCCTTGACATGTCCAGGAGAATGGCCGATCTCCCTTGGATCTAATCTCAGGAAAAAAACTCAGTCTTTATAGGTTTAGCTACACTTGACATCTTAAATTTTAATCTCTCTCCACCTTTTTAGGTGTATAAAAGTTCTTAAAGGACCAATCATTTTCCCATCAAGTAAGGGATATTTATTCATCATTGAATGATATCAAGGTAATTACACTGCATACCCTTGTTTTTATGGGCTATAAATACATCATGAGAGTTTCATAACAATCTTCAATTTTCTACTGTATTTATATTTTCTGAGCATCTTTTTATAGAATATTCTTGTATTTTTTTTCTTTCTAAAAAGATACCTATTTAAGCATTAGAGAGTCCATCTTCACTAAAGAATATCTTTTGCAAGTATTAGCAACGAACAACTTTGGTCAACCAATGACTAAGTATAAACTATTAATTACCTTAGTTAGGAAAATTAAAAAGATTATTAGGACCAATTAATTAATTAATTATCCAACCCAAAAATTCTATTTCTGAATTATTTAAATTTTTGGAACATCATGATATTACTCGACTATATGGTTAAAAGCCATGCACTCTACTTCTAAGCTAAGACGACTCCACCTTCGTAGTATTAATTCTAATGATATGCATTAGTTCGTTGACGTGAAATCGATTGATTACCAACTTCTACTTCAATTAAACTTATTTTTTAAAAAAAAAAATAATCCATATAAGGTTTGTATATACCTTAGCCAAAATAGATTGTTTATGTATTAGTTTATTAATGCACCACGCATGACAAGCTACTACAGGGAAACGAGAAAGAGACAATTTCTGAAAGTATTTTGATATATAGGTAATGCTTGAAATATGGTATGGACTAGAGAGGTTATTCGTGCAACGCTATTGATCGAGTTAAATATTTATCAACATAAAAAAAAATACTTAAATGATGATTGCATTTTAAACTAGCAATAAAAAATTGAGACCCGGATAAATTATTCGAATAGATTCAATAAACTTAGTTAATTTAATAATATAATTATAAAAAAAGCCAGAAATAATAAAAAAAGTAAAAATAAAAACTCAACTAACCTGGGTCAGCTCGACTAACCTGTAACTTGAGATATGAAATCGGAACAACCTCATAAAAAGAAAAGAAAAAACTTATGAAGTTGAAGGCCTAATAATATAATATCAAATATTGAAATTGAAAATAAAAATTATTTTTAAAAAATAACCTAAAAAAAGATAGAAATCAAATTGAACTAATCTTTAAAACTCGTGACTTGAGTTATGAGACCGAGTACCCTATAAAATGCAAGATCGAGAAAATCATGAAGCAAAATTCAAAATTGTCCAAAATTAAAAAACAAAACAAATAGCAATAAAAAAATAAGAATCAAATATAATATAGAAATAAAATAAAATGAAACAATGAGGGATAAGATTGAAAAAGAAATAAATTAAGACAATTCAAAAAAGAGTAAAATTAAAAAAATTAAGGATCAAATATGGTATAAATATAAAATAAAATAAAATAAATGAGGAAAAAGTTAAAAAATAAAATAAATAAAGAAAAAGATAAAAAAACAAAAAAAAATAGTAATCAAAAGAATAAGAACCAAATATGAAAAATAAAAAAAATTAAAGAATGATGAGATTAAAAACCAATTTCAATTTCATTTAAATAAAACAAAGTATTCAAAAGTATAGAAACCAAATTTGAAGGAAAAATAAATTGAAAGATTACTTTGAAAATAAAAGAGTTTGGCGTGGAAATTGAGGAGAGAGAAAATAAAAAAAATAGGTTGTCGGCGCCAAACTATAGATCATTTGGTTACACGCGTCACCCAGGCATAAAGGAGACGCCGAGAAAATTCCAACTCCGCCCTAGAATCGATGTTTGGCCACTGTGTAATGCTACGCATACTGTTAATGCCTTTTGGCACAACCTATACACTAATATGTGTATTGTAAGTATTAATTTTTTTTAATAATATTTATATTTAATAAAATATTAAATCACCTTCAATCCACGTGATGATAACAAAAAATATATATATTAAAAAGAAAGAAAAAACCCTTGATAGTAAGTTTAGTGATTTTTGTTCTTAAAGTTAAGTTAGTCATTTAATTGTTTTGAAAAAGGAGGAAAACTAAGAAGCCTCGGATGCTAAGATAATTTTTTTTTACTTTATAAGTATAATTAAGTTTTTTTATTGTGATAAAATAATGAGAAAACTGTTCTAACCTCAATCAATTTGATAATGCCAATTAAATCTAGTAAAAATATCATTTTGCTGTCCAAATTTGCACTTTATTAACATGTACTATAAATGAAAAAAACATCATTGTACCATAGTAATTTACAGTACAATAGCATTTGAGGGTCTAGCTCAGTGATCAATTGTGTGACTTGTTCCGCCCCCGTCCCGAGTTCGATCCTCTATGTGCACGCCTGTCACCCCCGCGGTGCCTTACCTGCTCACTGGGCTTGCAGGATACTCAGTGGGCCGTGGGAAATAGTCGTGGTACGCGCAAGCTGGCCCGGACACCTCACGATAATAATAAAAAAAAAAATTAAAGTACAATAATTTTTTGTACATGATTGTCTCTTTTATTTTTTTAAAATCATCTTTATTTTATCCATGAAAAAATATGGAATCAGCTTTGATTTTCCATCATTAATTTAATGAACATTTTAAAATGTAATAATTAAATTATTTATACGATGTGAATGCTATATATCTAGCTACATTGAATGGATATGTTCAACTATAATTATTATTATTATTAAACAAAACAGATTGAAAATTAATGATCCGCTCTACACTACTCTAAATCAACTATCTTGAAATTAAAAAAATATAAATCACCTCACCTCTTACAATTTCTAATGCTAGGAGTATTGATCAATATGTATAGGAATATAATTTATTAGATTACCGATAATGTAAGCATTTTATTTGTGGATCCAAGGGAATTCTTTTTATTGATTATGCTGGCGGGTAAGATAAAAAAATCAAGAAGACAACTAGCCTAGTTTTTTTTTTAAGAAAAAAAGAAGGAAAATACATAAAATGGTATAGCTCAAACAAATTAGTTTTCGAGCTTGGGTTTACGATGATGGAACTAGGAGCTTAATCGTACTCCAATGTATCCAAGACTGGAGAAGCAATGCAAATTTAAAGTCAAATTAAATAATTATTGGATAAATCTGCATAAAAATTAAGTCCATGGACATAATTAGATTTTTAATAAGCCAATTTGATTTAATCATGGGCCAAATTAAAAGTTTAATTATGTTCAAGAATTAATTTGGGTCCAATTAAAGGATTTAATTATGTGCAAGGACTTAATTATACTTTAAATGAATCAAATTAATTTTATTAGGGGCTTAATTTATATATAAAAAAATGTTTGGGAGCACAATTTGAGCTTAATTGAGAAGATTAAAATTTTTGAAAACCAAATTTAATTTTTACCCAGTCAATTGATTAAATCAATGATAAAATTGCAAGAAAATAAAAAATTTAGGGTCAATTAAGGATCAAATTGACAAAAATCACAGTCAATGACCTTCCTATAAAATGCGCCAAATTATAGAGGCTCAATTGACTGAGATCAGGAGAGAAATTAAAGACGATTGAAAATTTAATAATCAATTGAGGGTCAAATTGCATAAATCCAAAATTAATAATCAAAATAAAAAAGGCCATAAAATGCAAGGATGATGTTGAAGTTCGGTAGGGCAAAATTGCATAAAATTAAAAGTTTAAAGTCAATCAGGGGTATAATTGAATGAAAATAAAAATCAAAGAACTAAATTCAACTTTTCTAAAATGACACCGTTTTGAAGTTATTGTTCATCTTCTTCTTAATTTTTGCTCGAAAAGACTGCTCATATGACTACTTTTTAGGTGCATTTAATGTTTATCTCTCAATCAAATTTGAAAAAACATACACCACCATGATGACCTAACATTGGTTCCAGCTGATTGACAGCATAGTCACCGCCCTAAAATGGCCAACCTTTTTGCAATCATTTTGACAGTTCAAAATGTACATCTTCCACCTCCTATAAATAGAGGTGGATTCCATGCATTAAGTACCAAGAAATCAGAGGTCAAAGTTGAGAAAAAAATCAGCATCTCTTCCTAGCTTTATCTGTCAGTGTTGCCCCCCTCCTTTGTGCCACCATAACTGCTAGTTCCTCCTACAGTTAATGGTCACCGCCACCACTATGTACAGCCAACATACAACCAACATACAACCCTTGCACTAGGTAATCTTCTTCCTTTAATAACCTTACCCATCCCTTTCTTTTTTCCTCTAAATGAGGCATGCGGGGCGTGAATTAACTCACATCCTACTGCCTCTCATCCCTTTCAATTAAGAAAGAGATGGGTTGGACGTGTTTCGCCAAGCCCAGCAAAAAAAAAAAAGAGGGCAGATTATGTTGGGTCACTTGTCGGCCTAACTTGACTGAGTCGGGCTAGACTCGTTCTAGCCCATCCTGGATGGCTGGGTCGGGCCCAGCCCAATATATTTAATAATATAATAATATTAAAAAAACTTTAATTTTTTCAAAGGGCATTTTGAAAATATTTGTGAGCTCCCCGCATGTTTTTCCAACAATTTTGCATAATATCAGACTGTATATTTACGTTGTAAGATACAAGTTCAGTATTACAAATATCTGGTTTCCTCTGAAACTTCAAAAAAATCAAGAATTTAAAAAATAAATTTTCATTTAAAAAAAATGTTTTGTTTTTGTGCATACAACCAAATACTAAAAGTTTTTCAAGCATATTTTCATAATAAAAATACAAAAAACATTCATCTTTCTCATGTTTTAAAATGTAAAATTGATATCATAATTAGTTTATAATTATCCGTTAGTATTTGATCAAAATATCAAAAATCATTCACTAATCATTTTGTTCACTTTATCTTGAAAGTGTTAGGATTTACCTATAGATTTTAGTATTTGGATTTTGGAGGTATAAAACTATACTATAGAGTATACCCTCAAATATTAAAGATAAAAACAATAATAAATAAATAAATACGATGCTAAAATTTATACTTTATAACGGTTAAGATTTAACTCAATAAAATAGAGGTTTTTTTACGAACAAAGATTTGACTTGAACCTTATTAACGACCGATGAACCAAAACAAAATTTAAAAAAACAATCAAATAACAATGCAACTTATCTTAGATATGATATGCTTAATTAGAGATGCTATATTTTTTCTTTATACAATCAGTTTTTTATTTGAATTATTACAGACTATTAATTTTTTTTAGTAATTATAATATTAGATGTTCACTCTTAAATTTTATAAGTATAATTTTATAATTGAACTTAAAATTACACTTTCTTTTCAATACTCTCGACGCCTCGCAAGCGCCACGACAGTGGAGAACGGATGAGATAAAGTTAATGCTCAGAGCATGGAGGTTGTCTGCTAGTTTATGGCAGGTCCTTTTCAGTGCAGCTGCAAATGCGTATCATTTTTCCATCAGTACTTGCATATTGCTATAATACACACAAACTATTTCGTTTCATGATGTCGGCACTGAGAAAATGCAAAACTATAATGCACTTTCTGTAGGCAAGAGGCATAGTAACAAGTAACTAAAGATATTATTTATCAGCATTTTCAACAGGAATTATTTAGCTGTCTATATCATGTCGGCTGTTTTTTTTTAAATATTTTTTAATTGAAAATATATTAAAATAATATTTTTTTATTTTTTAAAATTAATTTTAAACAAAAAAATCAAATTTTCCCCAAAAAAAAATTCAAAATAAAAACAGAAGGTAACTAGTTGTCATAAACTAGAAAAGGCCCAAAACACAATCTTAGAAGAATTTAGCTGTAAAAAGGACCTCTCCAGTATTTAATGAACTAAAAACAAGTTTTATTACCATTTCCACTTTTATGGCTTAGGGTTTCTTCACTTGTTTCACTCTTGTATTCCCTAGCTAGAAGAACGAAATTAAATAATCAGTGCTCAGCCCATGCATGTACAATTAATCAGCCGCGTAGAGTTGATAAGGAAGGATATTGTTTTTTTTTTTTTTTCTTATTAATATGGTGTCTGAACTAGTTTTTGTGTATTTCAATTAATTTTATACGTTCTGAAATTAACGATTATTTAAATTTTCAATGATTCTAATATTTATAAGACTCGAATTAGTAATTTCTAAAAAACAAATCTAGAATAAAAAATATATATTGTTACCATCAAAACAGAATTTAAGGATGCCAACGCCTTGTTTAGTCGGAAAACATCACGAGTTCAAATTCTAGAAAAGCAATATTCTTAAATCAAGACGTGTATATATATATATATATATATATATAGGTGGAGGCAGGATTTGAATAATATATAGTCGGGCCCCAATGATTCTCCTTGTCTAGCTATTCTATCCTCTTCTCTACCCAAGATTTCTAAAAATACCCTTTAAGAACAAATGTGTGATGACCCAACACTTGTTTGCTGGTTCGAGCCTTTTTCAGTGAATTATGGAGATTGCGATTGTGGTAAAGCAAAAAGTTCTGGAATAGAACTTGCTTGAAGGAGCTTGAATGGTGGACAAAGTCCCACCTGGTTAGAGCTCCAAGCCACAGGATTGACACCTCGAAAAGCAACATTTCATTGGGGGGGATGGTGGGGTTGCGTGGCTAGTTGCTGAAGCAGTGTGATAAAAAGAAAAATGCGACAAAAAATGAATATAAGTTGAAGTCAAACCACATAATGATGCAAATGGCAACATTTGTTTTGTGGTATGGTATCACAGAAAGAGCCATAGTCGATAATGGCGAGATCGAACAAAATATAATATGATCTTGACGCCAACTTCTTCTTTTTACCCAAAGACATTCAAAACCAAGAAGGATGTCAATGTGCCGTGTTCCTGGTGACATCAAACAACACCGTGCCTGCAACACTAATGTTTCAATTTTCATGGTGATTTATTAATATAAACAGTAGAGCTTCTTAATATTTTTTTAATCAATTAATTAATAATAAATTCAAGTTGCTGAGACATCTGTAGAAACCTAAAGGTTATGGTTTCAAGAGCTTGGGGTAGCTATTGATTTTCTTATATCTTATAGACTATTAAAATAAATTAAACCGGCTAGGCGTGTGGGTCTGGGTTGTTAGTTATATTTTTTTTTAACATTTGAGAAAAAAACAATTATTGAATTCATTTATTGAATTCTTCAATTATTACATGATTTTTAAGTACTATCATAATTTTTTATTTTTATTTTGCTAATTTGTTTTTCTTGATTTGAAAATAAAAACACTAATAATAAATGGTTTATGAAATTGTAATTAAGATTTGTTATTTATCATTAAAATGTTTAAATATATTTGGAATACAATTTTATCATATTTATGATTTTATCGGCTTCCTATCACATAAAATATAAGCATGCTTTAAAAATTATAATTTTTCTTGTAAATATAATTAAACAACGCTAGCTTCTAGTTAAAAACATTACATTATTAAGGGTGCTGGGCGCGCATGTGCTTTGTTCAGACAGGAACCCAATTCAGTTGCGCCTCGAGCTAGTGGTTATTTCTTGCTGGAATCTACCTCTTATCTAGTACTGAGGAAGTGGCTTTATCCCCCCTTTCCCTGTGGTCTCGTAGGGGCTCTCCATGGATTATGGAACACAGAGAGCATATGATAATTGGTAAAGAATATTTGATAGAGGTGCCATCGTGTGGATCATTGATGAGGTGAAAAGGCGTTTAGGCATCTTTCGCTTTAGTTACCAGAAGATTTTCACAAGGTACATGATCATTTGATGCTTGGTCCCCTAAAGTTGAAGCATCTCATCTATTAAACCCACAAGCCTTTTAAGAAGCTGCCCCACCATTTTTGTCAGCGTAAATGCTCTCTCTAGCATAGCTGATCACGTTCTAGATCCACAGAGGAAGACGAGCTCGATCCCAGGTTGAAGATGAGGTGGGCGATATATAGTAGTAATTCAGTGCTGGCCGGGGAGTATGTGTAGGGACTGGGAATTTGTAAAACAAGTCTTTTTATGGGCCATGGAGACCCTCGCGGAGAGGGTGTGTTTGCTTGAATTTTGAAGAAGAAAAGGAAATTATGAGCCTTTTTTTCATCCCCTTATCCTTATCCGAGAGATAATAAATATTTATATAACCAAGAACCATGGCAATCTGCATGAAGACGTGAGAAAAGCA
>Ga0325410_1008212_pt1 | contig 11314 bp, 7 predicted proteins | sample PopdelMetagenome_16_FD_206182 | JGI IMG/M metagenome (GOLD analysis project Ga0325410, IMG submission 206182) | Populus deltoides microbial communities from Bellville, Georgia, United States - Xylem-PdIQD-R3 | ecosystem: Host-associated > Plants > Phyllosphere > Stem > Wood/Secondary xylem...
TAGAGCCCTGAATTTCCGACGAGTGGAGATAGAGAAGATTATAAAGGAAAGAAAGAGAGAGGGAAGGTAGTGGGGTTGGTGGTGGTTGGAGACCACGTTCTCTCTCTCTCTCTCTCTCGCCCCCCTTGTCACACACGCTCTTTCTATACACTGCTAGCACTCGCTTACAGATGGAAAGGCAGGCAAAGTATTAAAAATATATATATTCGAGAAAATGCCCTTATTTTAGTTTCATTTATTGGTTTTTTTTAATGTGAATGCCTAAATTAATTTATATATACCTAGTTAATCTCATAAATTCTAAAGTTCAATTTATAACTATTAGAATGAAAATATAAAATTTTACCAATTAAATTACTTTAAAAAGTTCATAAATTACAATTATTATTAGTATTAGTATTATTATTGTAATAATAATAGAGATTGCCAGCTAACTTGGACTGTAGAAAAACTTCACTCCCATGTGAGTTTTTACTCCTGTTCAGGTCAGGTCCAGGATTTGATGTGAACACTCCCACGTAATTTAACTCAATTTTTTTTTTTTTTTTTTTTTTTTTTTTGCCCTCAAGTCTTACGCGGACATTATTAGCGTACTAGACAAGACAAAATGCCTCCTTACCTTACCTTTTACTTTATAGGTTGCTGTGGTCAACTGGGCTTCATTAACCCATGAATTAGAGCAATTTAGACCGGTAATGAGTAATTTATTTATTTTTAATTTGCTTATTATTCACCTCATGGGTGGGGTGATTATTCTAGTATTAGCTAGGTAGGTCCATGATGTAGTAGCAGCAGCTAAGCATAAGGAAGTTTCTTATAAGTGAAAATCTTTAAAAACCAAAAACATTAAATATTCAATTTTTATTTATAAATAGAAAAATAAAAATAAAATATTAATCTCCTCTAATAGAAAAAAAAAACTAAGAAAAAAAAAATAATAAATAATGGAAAAAAATCCTAAAACAAAAGGAAGAAATAAAAATTATTAAAAATTATTTATTTTCCTAAATTATTCTTACATTATTATTATTAAAAATAATAAATAACTCCTCTTCGAATTCAAAACTCATTCAGGATGCTTTCTTCACCACGAACATCCTTTTCGTGCGGTAACACCTTTGCGCATGCCTTCCAATCGTGGGTCTCTTGTACCTTTATATGAGTCATTCCATTGTGAATTTCACTATCAAGATTTTTTATAACACCTCCTCACATGTGGTGAAAATATATATAAAAAAAAAAAAACTCCAATGAACTTGATCAGGGCCTTTCTTATTTTAGATGAAACTAGCCTTGGTATCTGCATTTCACTACGGAGCTGGACTATTTTTTATGTAAAAAATGATGTTCAGGTTCTGGAAAAAAGTAAAAAAAAAAAAGGACATGAAAAACCAGTCATGAAAAACATGTAATCATGCTAATTAGTGTTGAGTCAATCTAAGATATCCCACCAAATTCGTAGCCCAAATCATGTAATTAAAATAGCCTAATAAAAAAAATAAAGAGAATTATAAAGCTCTTTTTTCATTAAAAAAATTATGTTAACTTTTCAAACATGTGACCCAAGTCATTAGACCTAAAGCACCAAATCTAGAAAAACCATGAAATCTAATTCTCAGTTAATCATATATTGAATGATAAAATTAAAAAACGATTTTTAATTATACAAAAGGATTTTAAAAATAAAAATTAAAAGAATGAAGATCAAAATTAAAATATAAAATAAGTTTTATATTCAATCGAAGGGTGAGATTGAAAAAAAAAATCAATTTGATAAAAGGAAAAAAAAAGGCTTGAAATTGACATAAAAATAAAAATAATATTATAATTAAATGATGAAATTAAAAATAATTAAAAATTATTTATTTACCCAAAATATTATTGCAATAGTATCCCTAGGTTAGAAGTAACTCGTCATTGAATTCAAAACTCAGTCAGGATGCCTTCTTCACAACAAACATCCTTTTAGTGTGGATCAACCCTTAACACTTTTACGTAGGTCTTCTATTCTTGAGTCTCTAACACTTTTGTGTGAGTCGTTTCATCATGGATTTCACTATTAGGATTTTTAATAACACCACCTCACATGTGGTGAAAATATAAAAGGACTCCAATGATCTTGATCAAGGCCTTTTTTATTTTAGATGAAACTAGCCTCGGTGTTCGCACTTCTCAGCGAGGCCAAACTATTTTTTTGTATAAAAAATGATGTTCAGGTTTTAAAATAAGGTAAAAAAAAAATACATAAAAAATTAGTCATGACAAACCTGTATCCACGCTAATTAAAGTTGAGTCAACCTTAGATATCCCGTCAAATCCACAACCCCAATCATGTGATTAGAATAACCTAATAAAAAAATAAAGAGAATTATAAAGCCTTTATCTTCTTAAAAAAAACTCATGTTAACTTTTCAAACCCGTGACCCGAGTCATTAGACCCAAAACACTCAATCTGGAAAAACTATGAAATCCAATTCCCGATCAATCATATATTGAAAGATGAAATTGAAAAAAAAAATCAATTATGCTAAAGGATCTAAAAAATAAAAATTAAAAGAATGAGGATCAAAATTAAAATATAAAATAAGTTTTATATTCAATTGAAGGGTGATATTGAGAAAAAAATCAATTTAGTAAAAGAAAAAAAGAAGGCTCGAAATTGACATAAAAAATTAAAATAATATTGTAATTAAATGGTGAGATTGAAAAGAACAATAATTTTTTACAAAAGGGCCAAAAAATTAGAACTCAAAACAATTAGGACTAAATTGAAAAATATAATATCATCAATTTGAATTGAATGATGAAATTATACACCGATAAAATTTTTACAAAAAGACCAAATCAAAAAATGAGAAATCCAAAAAATAAAGAACAAATTGGAGAATATGATATTTGGTAAATTAGGATTCAATGATGAAATTGAAAATAAATAAAACTTTTACAGGAGGGACAAGACCGAAAATGAAAAATCAAAAGAATAGGAACTGAAGTTGAATTATCAACAACTAAAAGGGTAAATTTGTAATTTTTATAAAAGAAGAGAGAATAAGAAAAAATAAAATAAAAGGTCGGCCAACAACATACCTGGCCACCAACGAAGACACCCACAACACTAAAAGAAATAGAAAATAACGACATTTCCAACAACATGATAGAAGAGCTTTTTCAGACGCCGGGAGACATCACATGTATCTTTTAAAAGGCATGGACGCCTCCAACACACCCTCGAGAGTGCCACACGAGCATGTTTTTTTTTCTTTATTTAACTAAATTCAAAAGTATCTTTGAGTTGATTTTCTAATTATAAAAAAAATTCGTGATTAAGTTTAAATTGATTATAAAGCTTGGAGTTACTTGAAATTAAGAAAATTAAAGACGAAGGTTTTGGGAAGAAAAGAAAAGAGTTATTACAGAAACAAAATCCACGTGATTAAGTTTTTGTTGATTATAAATTAATGTTGTGCTTGTCTGACTGTCTGGTGCCGACGAGGAGTATTAAAAGCCTATAACCATCCTTTACATTTATGTTTTTGTCTTTTGTAGACGATTAAAAAGGAACGTATTTAATGAAAAGTTCATTATCATTTATCAGTTTAGTCAGTGTGAAAGCTATTTTTTTAAAAAAAAAAAATTATTATTGATATTGATGTATTAAAATAATCTTAAAATATTAAAAAATAATTAATTTAAAGTAAAAAGAATTTAAAATTTTTTAAAAATACTTTTAAAATATATATATAAAAAAACAGAATAATATTCAGCTCGCAAAACACAAGTTGTTTTCTGCAGCAAGGAATGAGTCTACACACTCGTCGGTGGCTTTAATTATTTGTCGGTGACCTTAATTATGCATCTAAATGTCTGAGTTGGAATACTATGATCATTATTGCATTTATCATTAATTCTTTATCCAAACCTCTAGCTAGAGGTTTATCTTTAATATTAAAAATAGATTTAATTTTAACTCGAAAACTTTAGTTTTAATGTATGAAATTAAGATGATCGAAGGAAAGAGAATGTAATAGCAAATGATACAAACAATTCAACACATGTTTGATGGATTATTTCTCTTATATATATTATTGATTGTTTATTTTATCATTTTTGTTAATGAAGTATTATTAACTATCAGTAAATTTGGTAAAAAATACCTAAATATTTTTTTATACCAATGAACCCAAAAAAAAATCATAAAACTTTATTTAAAAAAAAACATTTTAAGCCATAACTATCAATATTTAAGAAATAATAATTTTTTAGTAGATAAAGATATTTTATGTTTTTTAAAAACCATATATAATTTTTTATGTTCTTCTTATAGTTCTCTCTCTTTAAGTATTGATAAAAATATCTTGAATATAAATATTTTTTGTAGTACGAAGTAGGGGTAAGTAAAAAAACCAAAAATCTGATTAAACCGAGAAAACCGAAAAAAATAACCAAAAAAACTGAACCGTGAAAAAAAAACCGATTAAACCAATTAAAATTTTGAAAAAAACCGACCGATTCGGTTCGGTTTCGGTTTTTTAAGTCTAAAACCAAAAAAACTTAATCGAACCGAACCCAAACTGGAAAAAACCGAGCCAAACTGAAAAATCCAAGCCATGCCGGTTTTTGTCCTAAAAAACCGAACAGAAAGCGGTTGGTTTGAACCGGTTTTTGTTTTTTTAAAAAAATTATTTTGGTTATTTTTTTATAAAAACCGAACCGAACCGAAAATGATCACCCCTAATACGAAGGTTATTCTTAATTTAACTGATTATTCTAGCTACATATATATTACTTAGCCAAAAATGGGTCTTGGAATCTATAATGTGGTTTGAATGGAGTAGAATTTTGATTTTTTTTTTTTTTAGATAAGTTGATTGCAATATGGATAAACCCTAAAATCAATGTTCAAAAATAAGGGTGTAACGCGGATTTGTGGGACCTCAGATACCGTGTCCTTAGCGAATCGATCAGAGATGCTGGGAGGGGAAAGCCACAGGAGGAAGGGAAGGGGAAAGCTCGTAGGATACCTTATTATATTGGGTCGCTCTCCAATTCCCTCTTACATCTAAGATCAGTCTCCCTGCTCACATGAGAAGATAAAGAAAGAAAGAGAAATAAAGAAGGGAGACATATCAGAAAATCAAAATTTAATATATGATAGATATTCTTTATCAAATGAAACAAAGATTAATGACAAAGTGTCATCTTTTTGTCTGTGGGGTGGAGTTTGGATTGTTCCATGTATTTGACCAATTTGTGCTTCCTACGTTCATTCATGGATATTGGATAGAGGTGGAAATGGTTTTGACCCATTTTACTGCTTGAGCTCCTTTTGGATTTTAAGGGAAAATACAAGAGATTTGGGTAACTCGTATGGTATAATAGAAACTAAACCGCATGTATTGATTACCAATCATATTAAAGCTGATATAATTCATGTATTTTAATTAGAAAAATAAAAAATATATTTGTCTCCATCTAAATGAATATAATACAAATAAAAGGATGCTTCAAAAGTGCTAAATTTATCTCTAGATTCAACTTTAAGAAGTTGATATGGTGGAGATTGCTCTTCTCCGAGTGCACAATATTCAAATTCGTGGATATAAATAGCACTTTATGGAGGATTTGTGGCTACACTTATTTTCCCAGGACATACGACAGGCAATGGTAGGGTTAGAGAATAGACTTTCAAGACTTGGAAGTATGCTCTTGAAGAGCCGAAAGGAAGCAAGAGATGTCAGTTGGGAGCCTCATTTTGGCCACCCCTTCCTTCTTCTTCTTCCTCTTCCTCTTCCTCTTCCTCTTCCAAATTGAATTGAAGCATGGTATTTTATAGATGGGGACTCCCCAATTAACAAACAAATTGTCATCACATTAGCCCTCTTAATCTTAGCATTTAAGGAACAAGCCGTTGTATAATTAATTTCCTGAATTATCCAAACAGTGTTAGAGCAAACCCGCCATGAATTATTGGTGAAAATATCTAAGTAGTTGCGTTCATTTAAAGTCGAAATAATTGAATTATTGGTGAACTTATTTGTTTTTATGAAGAAATGGAAATTTCACGACCATTCTTTTTAAAAGGGGAGCCAATTATGCAGGTTTTTGAGGTAGCTTGCCGAAAAAAGGAGAGGAAATTTAACATATAAATGGGAAGAGTCCAAACAAAGGCCAATGTGTGTGTATCCAACTTTCTTAGAATCACTTTTGATTTTGTGGTGCAGATATGGAGGTTTACTCAACATTTTATTGGAAAAAAAAATCCTGATGTGTCCTCATGTTATCAGACAAAAAAACCTAATTGTTAAAAATAGGTGTCTAATTTGTATAAAATGTGGTGTATGTTGCACTGTGGTTATTAGCTAGAAATTTGAGGCTTACCTTATATAAAAGTTTGTGCTTCTAGAGAATTTGTCACTAAAACATAAAAAAATTTGTGTGCATAGATGGAACGTGGCACCATGTTATGATCCCTCAAAACCTGAAAAAATATGTGTACAAATTACAAAGTTGTTGAGAAAGGTGGGAGGCAAAGCAAAAGACCACGTCAAGTTAAGCTAGGTATATCCATTTGGTTGGGGCCTGAACAACAAAAATGGTGAATCTTCTTTTATAAAATAATTATGTATCATACATGTTTTTTAAACATATATGTTTAAAAGATTTTAAAAAAAACAGGGAAGAATATTTTTTTAAAAAAATATGGTTAGGCGTTTGAATGTTTTCATTTTATGTCTTGGAAAGTGTCTGCATGAGAGTTCTCTTCATGATTTTAGAGACTCGTTTGGAGATTCAATAAAGACAAAATTGGAGACATAAAGATCTCATCATGGAGATTTTATGGAGATAAATTTGGATACGAAGAGACCTTGCATAAAGATTTTTATAGAAATATATTTGGAGACATAGAGACCTTATATAAAGATTTTCATGGAGACACATTTGGTGACATAGAGATCTCATTGTGAATATTTTTCACGAGGGTATGTCATGGAGATTTTGATGGAGACTTTTGTAAGACAAATTGGAGATATAAAGGAAAATTATTGCTTTTATTGAAAAGTTTAAAAGATGGAGACACAATTTCTACGGATAATCAGGAGATTATTTGATCTCATATAAGTGTACAGATTTCTTTCATTTATTACTTTGGATATTTTTTTTCTTCATAGACTGTTGGAGATAACCTCTAGCAATCAATATTTCTATTGTTTTTTTTTTAAGGCTTGGCATTCCTCATTATCATGTATGTGGTCACAGTGGAAAATGCATAACTTATTAGAGTTACTTGTGTTTACATTACTTTTATGAGATGAGGATATTACATAAACTCTTTTCTTTTGATAGAAATTATCACCTCAATATATATGATAGTTAATAGGGGTAGTTAAGAGCTTAGGGAATGTCAGTAGATCACGAATATGCCCCTTGATACTTCTTTTGGATGTTTTTATAGGAGACTGATAATGTTGGAGAGACTCTATTTGTGAGTGAAAATGAGAGTATTTTTATTTGATCAAGATGGCTTTTTTCATCCCAATATAATCTTTTATTGCTTGTTTAACAATGATAATATTTCTACCATGAAGTGTATAACATTTCCCATAAGAAAATAGTTATAGACTCCATTAATTAAGGTTTCGATGGCAATGGGTTCAAAGAGTTTTTCCACGTTGAGCATTTTCTTATTGAACCTTTGAAGATAGGTCCTAGTACTCTTATCTTCTTGTTATGTGATGGTGAAGAGCTCAATTATGTTTTTTTAGTTGGAATGTTTGTGCTAAAATAAAATATGATTTTGGAGATGAGATCATGAAAATGGAGGATAAAGCTAAAATTTAGGCTATGGTATCACACATGCATAAACCCAAAAAGCGTTCTTGGAAAAACTTTACACATAACATCACCTTTTTATGTGACAAACTCTAAGATGCTTTTCATATTTTATATATTCTCTTAGGGGTTTGTAAGTGCCTCGAAATTGTCTAAATTGACTTTTACGGAGATAAGGTTTTTGAAGAGTCATTGTGCAAATACTCTATGATAAAGTAGGTACTCTCTCCCACTTGGTGAAGGCTATTTTCAAGAGCTTATAGAGTCATGGATTTTGTCTTACGCCTTGGATCTTTTTCTATGAAGGGTCCATGAGTGAGACTCGATGGAGATTGATGATGAATTTAGATAATCTCATATAAGAACAATGGGTGTAACTGCTTCTGAGAGTAGGAGTGTAAGTATTACTCATTTTCATGTCTAAAGCCATTTATGGGGTGACAGATGGATTGTGTTATATGGTGATGAGTGGTTGTGATTGTGTTATTGTTTTCATGTAGGATAATACAAGATGAAATTTTAGATAAGGTTCCGTATATGAGAAACTCTACCAAAATTTAGCTAAACTTGGTAAAACTATTAATTTAACATGAAGATATGTGGATGCTAATTAAGTGTACTGAAGTGTTGGAAATATACAAATTGTTGGAAACAATTTGTAATTGAGAACATGTATTAATTGATATTTCATCCTTCATAGTGCATGCATTGAAGTGGTAAAGCTAACAAATTACATGAGAAAACTTTTTGTTTAATTTTCTACAGATGGCGCTACTAATAAAGTCATGAAAACATTTCATATAAGGATTTGGCTTATCATGGGTTGCGATCTTAGGCCAAGACAATAGGGTTTTAATTGAGCTTTATGTCTTGGATTAATTTTTTTAAAATAAGTCCATCATGGAACGAGGGATTCTCTAATGCCTAAGCTAGTAAGTGTACGAGAGAAATAATGCATGAGACAATTGAGAGAAAATGTATAACGCATTTGAAATGTTCAATATGTTACATGATGACCCAAGATATTTATAGACCTAAATCACATCAGCTCACCTCAGAATGTGAAGAACCGCACAATAGTTAATTGGTAAAAATGGTGGTGCCTGCCATTGGCTTTAGTGTCTTGCATTGTTATTGGTGGAGAGGTAGCTAAATATTAGTAACAATTTGACTACATATAGCTATTGATAAAGAAATGAGGTGCCTAATTTGCATAGAATGTGGTGCGAGTTGCACTACGATCATTGGTTAGAAATGTGGTGCCCATCTTGCATAAAAAATTATACTCATAGAGAATCTATCATTAAAGCATAGAAAAGTTTGTATTCATGGATGGTGTGCGACACCATGTTATAACCTCTCGGAACTCGAAAAAATATCCGGTATGTGCATATTGATTTGTGTGTTGAAAATATAGGAGGAGAAGGAAAAAAACCTAGCTTCAATCAGGCCAGGCTAGGTTTAGTTGTTTGGATCGGTCTTGGCTCGGGACCCAAACAAGAAGAGGACAACAAAGGTGAATTTTTCTTCTTGGATTGTACACTATCAGTAACCAACATAAATAAATGGTGGAATAAGCAAAGTGAATAAAATAAAAAGTTTTATGGATGGAATCGAAAAAAGGGCTTGGAAACACATTTTTAAATGGATATTGAGGTAAAATTAATAAAAAAAATAAAAATCTAGTAAACGTATCCCACTGTAGGACTCTAAATAAGCTTTAAAAATTAGATTTAAAAATCCTAACCAGACATCCAAATCAAAAGATTGAGCGTAATTGCTGGTTTTGTTTACTTGGATGCCTCCTTTTCTTCCGAGCTATGATCACATCAGTAAAAGTAAGTAAATGAGAAACAGAAAATGACCTAATTATTCTCTTTTGTAAAATGAAAAGCGTCAAAGTTGCACTTGAAAGTTGAAAGACGCAAGTCATTTTCTAATCTCAATGGAAGACCTACTTGTGAGGCAAATGAGAACTCCCCCACCCCACCCCCCACAACGCAGCATTCCTCTGAGAGTCTTCCTAGATCTTGTTATGTTAAATTCCAAAGACAGAGACTTCATGTTCAATTCTTAATCATTGTATTCGATCCAATTATCACACTGAGAAGGCATGCTGACATTTGCAAAGTAGACCTTGAATGTGAAAGAAAGAAATACCTTACAATCGGAGATTCTTACAGAGATTCAATGAAAATGTTTCATATTTGTAATTTAGCCTCGTTTGGTATTTCCATCTAAATTAATGGGAATTCAGTAAATTTTGAACTTTTTTTATAAATATTTTTATATATATTTTGAGACCATTTTGATATATTTCTAAATAAAAAAATTTTAAAAAAATAACAACTATTGCACTCCTAAAAACCCATTAGTGGTGGTAATACTATGAACTTTCTTTCCATATTTGTTTTAAATGCGTTGTATCCGCGTTCTATTGCTAGTTCAAAGCGACCTGCAAATAAATTTAAGGTCTGGAATTTGTTAGGCAGCAGGATAGTTTGACTTTCTCATTATAATTAAGAAATAGTTTGACTCCATTACGATTATTTATTTATTTATTCCAATAAAACAAGGCCTCCCCAGTGGAATGTGCACCCACGACTACTAATCTTGAACCCATCCGAACGCTGTTTCTTCTCCTACTAGCATTTTGATATCCATATCAACGTATATGAACACATACTTATGTTGACCATTTGCTTTCTTATTTTGAAAGATTAATAGAATATTTTCTTTGTCTGAAGAGCAATTTAATCACACTTCTAGAAGCCTACTTGTCGTTGCACTCTGGCTGAACAGACGAGCTTCCTTTGACTTGGAAGATTTATGGATGCTAGAAAAATTAAAAGGAAAATTAAAATATATGGAGAGCTGGATTCGTGCTTGAAACACTAACAATGGAGAATATTTTAGTCCACTGGCACCTATCACAGGAGCTAGAACATTAACTACCATAAGTGCTTGGTCCGAGAAAACAGCCAGAATGGCAGAATCCATTTGCCTCTCCTTTCGTGTGCTGAGGAGCCTTCTTATGCAGGAAGCATGCTGCTATATATGCACTCACTACCAGAAAACCGGAGAAAAGCAACGGAATTACCGACAGAATATTTCCGTCGGTAATGTATACCGACGGAAATAATTCCGTCTCAAAAACCGTCGGTATATACCGACGGAAATAATTCCGTCTCAAAAACCGTCGGTATATACCGACGGCCATACTCCGTCGGTAACACCGTCGGTATATACCGACGGAATATGTCCGTCGGTATATACCGACGGTGTTACCGATGGAGTATGCAGTTCGTCTGGAAATACACAACGGCATGGTGACGTCAGGTGATTTTACCGACGGGAATTACCGAGGGATTCAAACTGAGATGACGTGGCTCTTTCACCGACGGCATCACCGACGGAATCACCGACGAAATACGTCCGTCGGTGATTCCGTCGGAAAAAACCATTATATACCCCCATCCGCCGA
>Ga0325410_1008213_pt1 | contig 11313 bp, 5 predicted proteins | sample PopdelMetagenome_16_FD_206182 | JGI IMG/M metagenome (GOLD analysis project Ga0325410, IMG submission 206182) | Populus deltoides microbial communities from Bellville, Georgia, United States - Xylem-PdIQD-R3 | ecosystem: Host-associated > Plants > Phyllosphere > Stem > Wood/Secondary xylem...
TCGTACCAACAAATGAAAACAAAAGGATCCAACGAGCTTGGAGGGTGAATACCATAGATTCTTAATTTGTTAGTTAGCTGGTTGTATTGGTTCCCTCACGAATCTAGTGAGGTTTCAGTTTTAGGGTTGGTGGCTAGCCTGTAGCCATCTGTTGTTTTATGTTTCTGTTATCATTGTAAATCTGGGGTATGCCCCTTATAATGTTTGTATCTTCTTCTTTTAATACATACGTCAACTTACCAAAAAAAAGACATTTTGATCTATAGTAAAAACTTAAATGAGCTTCTTGATCATTTGCGTACTGTACTTAGTGTATTCTATAGTGAGCATATGCAAATCTTAAGAAGTGTACCTTTTGCATGGAGAAAATTGTGTTTCTTGGCTATGTCGTAATTGCGCAGGGTATCTAGATGGACGAGGAGAAAGTTAAGGCCATCTGTTGTTTTATGTTTCTATTATCATTGTAAATCTGGGGTATGCCCCTTATAATGTTTGTATCTTCTTCTTTTATTATTTTTTTTTGTAAGTTGACGTACGTCAACTTCTTCTTTTAATACATACGTCAACTTACCAAAAACAAAAAAAGGGAAAATTGGACCAAATCAACTCGGAATTAATTAGTTATTTCATTTGTTTACTGTCCAAAATATAGCAGTAGCATAAAAAAAAGAAAAAAGAAAAAAATTGTTCAAAGAGACGTTTATTGGTTTCTGCCGCAGAAAACTAAACAAGGGAAAATTGGACAAAATCAACTTGGAATTAACTCAAATTTGATAATCTTATTACTAGGGACCTAATCACATAACATATTAAGTTTTGGGCCAATTGCATATCGTTTTCTTTGGATTTCAATTTCGGGTCTAATCAGGTCTGATTCATAACGTTTTTGCGTCAGTATATCAAACCTTATCATAAATTGCACAAACTTTATATTCTTTCTATTTGGGTTGATATCGCACTATATCTGAAATTTTAGCTCAATTGGACATTATTTACTTTAGGTTCCAGATTCCGACTTAACTCGTGGTAAACAAGTCTGTTTTGCGTCAACTTTTAAAATTCAATTTTTTTTTCTGTTGTTTTCGATTCCTGCAATTTATTTTCATCATATCCAACATATTTGGGTGTTGCTTCATCATTTTGCATATTTTGTTTTTATTTTTATTCGAGTCTTCAGTTTCGTTCATATTTTGGATAGATTTGCTCGCTAGTTGCGAGACTATCATCGCAGTTTTGTTTTGCTTGTTTTCTGGTTTTTATTGCTTCTTGGGTCATATATATATATATATTTGGATTGCACTGCCAAGCTAGTTCCATTTGGTGTTGGTTTCAGTTGCGGAAGAACCGCAAGAAGGACGAGAGATGTGAGCGTGTGAGGATATTAAGAGTGTTTGAACGAAACACGAGCGATGTGAGGATTTTGTTTTACCATAGGTCATGTCAAATCAAAACAACACCCCCTCTCCCGATGTAGAACTTAAATTCCAAATGCAAGCTATGACGAAGAAGATGGAAAGAATGAATTCCGTGATTGGGAACGTGGGTGACAGACTTGAGAAGGTGGGAAAATAAGGTAATGTGGCCAGAACATGTACCCAAGATGTGAGAAAGGTTGGGGCTGAACCGAAATCAAACAATGACAATGGGGCCGAAAGGCCAAGATGGGCTGATTATGAGGATTTTGAGGTGGACGTTGATGATATTGTTGATGTGGATGAGACCATATGCCATTGGGAAGGTTTTTGGCAGCCTAGAAACTGAAGGGATTTCATGTATTTTGATGGGGTATTATGACAAAAGAAAATGAGGATTCAAAAGGAGAGGTGGTATCAAATGGAGAGAAATAAAGAGACTAGTGTTCTAAAAAAAGAATCCACGAGTCTATCCCGTATTCTAGGGGAGATGAAGCAAGAACTTGATGTGTTAACGGCACCAGGCAATGCCCAGCAAGCTTCAGAAAAAGAGGAGAAAATACGCTACAATGCTGATATACGAAATAGAACGGCTGGTACTTTCATCCAAAGTTGTTGGCGACGATTGTTGGCAAGAAAAGAACTCCAAAGGCTTCAAAAAGATGCTAAGGAATTGTCCATTCAACTTGTTGGTGTTTCGAGGATGAATTATCTTGAAGAGAGAGGGAATGATACGATCCACGAAAGGTCAAATTCCAATTTTGACGTAAAATGTGCAACTATCCAGTTTTACGGCAACAGTCATAATTCTCAATCCGACTGTTGGATCAAGCTGAAATTTTATGTGGAGTCTCCTGACATGTTGTCCTACCTTGGTTTAAAATTACAGGGCAATCAGAGTTTGGGAAGGTATCGAAACACGGATCAACAGAGGCTTTATGAATTTTATTATTTACTTCCTTTTGACTTGTGGACTTTCTATTTGGCTAGGATTCTTTTCCTAAAAGGATGTCGCAGCTTATTTTGAGAATCTCCTAATTTTACAAGATCTTAAATGGGCTGCAACATAGTTTTCAAGAGCAAGGATTCATAAATGTTTCAGAATCCTTTTCTTACAAGGATTCCTTAATCATCCTAGCTATAAAAAAAAGAAAGAAGATTTCATAATTAATTCTACCTTCAGATTTGATTCTCCTAGCTTATATGAGACCTTTAAAGGGCAACAAATCTGATACTATTATATTTAGGATATTAAATTCGGATTTATTATTGTTATTGTTATTTTCTTCTTAGTTTAGGGTTTATTTATATTATTCGGGTTTAATTGTAAGTAGGCATCATATAAGTCCACATAAGGGGTCCATTAGGGTTTATTTTAGTTTGTAGTCACTATAAATAAAGGCATAACCAGACATGTAAGGTTACGCAAGTTTTAGATCAATAAACTTCTTTGCTGTATTTATTGTATGTTGGTAGGATAATCTCCCTTCCTTGGTTCTCTAAAGGACTGAAAACGACTTATCGAAAAATAACTGTCTTCGTGACGTCATCCTTATACTTCTTGTTCGTGAATCAATATTCTTTGGGTGGGGGTCTCCGTTTCCATTAGTGTTGGTGCTTAGGTACAAGTTATCTTTGTGTCACACTCCTATCAAACCTGATTTACTTGGCTTTCCGGGAATTGTTGTCTTTGTGTGTGGGTTGTGTGACCATGTGATCATGAGGTACGCATCAATAGGCTGTACAAATTTTGTTATTTACTTTGTTTTGAGTTGTGGACTTCCTATTTGGCAAAGATCCTTTTCCTACAAGGATGTAGCAGCTTGTTTTGGGAATCTCCTAATTTTACAAAGATCTTTAATGGGCTACAACATAGTTTCCAAGTATGACAATGATTCATAAATGTTTCAGAATCCTTTTCTTACAAGGATTCATTATTCTTCCTAACTACAATAAGGAAAGAAGACTTCAGAATTAATTCTACCTTCAAATCAGATTTTCAAGTTTATTTGGGACTTCTTAATGGTGATAAATCTGATTCTAGCATATTTAGGAAAGTAATTTTTAGATTTATATTATTTTCTTCTTAGTCTTTGGGTTAATATTACTTATATTGGGTCAATTGTAAGTGGGCCCATATAAGTCCACCTACAGGGGGTCCATTTAAAGTTTATTTAAGTCTAGAGTTAGTATAAATAACGACATAACCAGACATGTAAGTTAGACAATTCAGTTTAATAGAACTTGTTTGCCTCACTTTGTGTGTGTTGGTGAGATAATCTCCCTTCCTTGGTTCTCTAAAGAACTGAAAAACAACTTATCGAAGAACAACTGACTTCGTGGCATCATCCTTATACTTCTCGTTCCCGAATCAATATTTGTTGGGTGGGGGTTTTCGTTTCCAATATTGCTGGTGCCTATGTGCAAATTATCTTTATGTCACACTCCTATCAAACCTAATTTACTTTGTTTTCCAGGAATTGATGTCTTTACGTGTGGGTTACATGACCACGTGATCATCACGAGGTCATGTAATTTGAATTGTCTAGTGATCTCCTACGCTAAGTACTGAACAATTTATAGAAGGCTCACTTCCCTTATCCTAAAGACAAAACAACTAATTTGAATTGTCTATGTGCCTTACTAGTTAGCACAAACTGAATTCTCAACCATAATCTTCTTGACTTTATCAAGAAGCTTTCACCTAACTCATCATTGAAAAGATCATGATTAAAAAGGGAAGGAAAATGAGAATTATTGATAAGGGAGTATTTATTATTCATCATTTAATGCAACTTGCATGTGTTCTCTTTTCCATTTTCTTATAATGCTATATTAAAAAGAAAATGGTGATGATGTTTTTGTTTTTCTCTTAAATTTTTAGTACTCCTTAAAATATAAAGTTGAATTTAGCAAATTTATCCTAGTTAGAAAGAAGTATAGCTTGAAAAGTGAAGGTCTATCAAACTTAGAATTCCTACTCTTTTTTTTCATTCAATTTATAGACACATTTTTGTCTAGATCTTTGTAGAATTAAGAGATTTGTAGGAAAAGGATCCATGCCAAATAAGAAGTCCACAAGTTAAAAGGAATGAAAAAATTCGTACAGCTTGTTCTGACCTATATAAATACCTCCGGAATCTTCATGTCAAATTTTAATTCAATCCAACGGTTGGATTTGGAGTTATGCTCAATTGCATAAAACTGGACAATAGAAAATTTTTCATTAAGAATGTATCATTCGTGATAAGCTTGATTTGATGAGGAATGTCGTACCAACAAATGAAAACAAAAGGATTCAACGAGCTTGGAGGGTGAATACCATAGATTCTTAATTTGTTAGTTAGCTGGTTGTATTGGTTCCCTCACGAATCTAGTGAGGTTTCAGTTTTAGGGTCGGTGGCTAGCCTGTAGCCATCTGTTGTTTTATGTTTCTGTTATCATTGTAAATCTGGGGTATGCCCCTTATAATGTTTGTATCTTCTTCTTTTAATACATACGTCAACTTACCAAAAAAAAGAAAAATTTTCACCAAAATCTAAATCTGACCTTACTTGGATCGTATCACTTATTCTTTCAAAGTTATTATCCCCTATGTTTTAACCATATTTGTCAGAAGATAAATTATAAGTACATTTGGCATTGAAAATGGTTGCATATGAATTTGTGATGAAATGCAAAGTTGTATAACTTTGAGTTATACTTCTAATTCCATTGAGTTTTATTCAATTAGAGATCGGTGAAAAAGGATATGATTCAAACACCAAAGCTAGTTTAGCTAGATCTTCAAACTTAACCTTTGCACTTCTCTTCTACATATCCCTCCACTCATGATTTATACCATAATAAAACAAAAAATTCATTATATTCAATACTATACTAACATCCAGACCTAAATCAAATGAAACATCAAGGTAGAAATGTATAATATGCTCTTTATTCTTATTTTGTTGTATAATAAAAAAAATTTCATCTTCACACACACACACATATAGTGATTTTTTACTTTCCAAATGGTTCTTGTAGTGAGGATTCCACTAATGACTCCTAACTAGTTGGCTTAAGGCCTAGGTGATAATACCATCTTTTAACGTGCACTCTATGCTTATCGAGGAATGAGGTCTAGTTACATAGTAAAGAGACCAATGCTCTAACCTTTATTATTATTTTTAGTTAAATATGACATTTAAGAACATATTTAATGAATTATACATCCAACCTATATGTGATCCGGATAAAAATCTATAAATAATTAGAACTAAAACACTATAATGATATTTTAAGAAATACTAAAGAATGCTAATGATTTTACATCGATCTTCTTAAAGAAAAGTAATTTCAGAGCATTATAATTCAAAAGTTACATGGCACTTAAGTATAAATAACATTAATTTTCAAAACTAAACAAAAATGTGTATAAATTGAATGAAAGAAAACAATGTAGGAATTCTAAGTTTGATTAGACCTTCACTTTTCAAGCTATATTTCTTTATAACTATGATAAATTTTCTAAACTCAACTTAATATTTTGAGGAGCAATAAATATTTAAGAGAAAAAGGAAATCATAAATTTTTTTAATAGAGTTTAATAAGAAAATGAAAAGGAGAGATATCACATTTAGGTGGAATTAAATGATGAGCAATAGATATTTTCTTATCAATAATTATCATCTTGCCTTTCCTTTTTTACCACGATCCCTTTGATGATGAAGTGAGTGAAAGCTTCTTGAGAAAGCCAAGAAAATTATAGTTGAGATTTTAGTGCATATTGACTAATGAAGCATGCAAGCAATTCAAATTAGCTATGTTGTCTTTAAAATGAGGGAAATGAGCCTACTATAATTTATTTAGTGCTTAGCATATGAGATCACTAAAATTCCAATATTTTCTTCTCCTATTCTTTTAAAGTTCTCATCCTCTAAGTTTTAACCATGTATTCCTTTTATGCATCTATTTAGAACCATGTTAACTAAGACTATGTTCCAGTAGAATATTTGGCATACTTTTTTTGAAATAGATGGTCATCCTATCATAAGGAAAGACACCATGATGGGAAATAATGACATTGTAGTGATGGTTGTTAGAGACATGCTCACTCCTTGTTATGAAAATGATGTTGGCGGCTAGGATTGACATTAAAGCAGTGAATGAGTCACTCACTCTTAACCTTTAGGCCACCTCATCCATCATGAATATATTAAAGCACCTTCATGCTAGGACAATTTAAGTTGAATACTCAAGTTGTCGACTTTCATGGTTAGATAAAGCATATAAAGATCAGATTATGGGAGGAGAGGCGTCAAATAGGGGACTTGAAGAGGAGGAATAAAGAGTTGGAGGAGTGCAATGAGTTCTAAAGGGATTATGTCTCAACACGATACCTTGAGCTAAAGGATGAGTTCAAACGACTGCATATACAACATAGAGAGTTTTGAGTTGAGGTTGATTGTTATTTTTAGAAACTATTCCTTAAGGAATTATTACCATGAATAAATATCCATCTTTATTTTGTGTTTTTTGCTTCTCTTTTACCTTCTTCCTTTTGTGTGCATCAAAAAAATAACATATTTCTCACTCCCCTAACTTAAATTGTGCAATTTCTGCAATGCACCTGAAATGGCAAAGGAAAAAAAATATAGAATGGGAGGAATGACCAACTAACCTATAAAGTACATAAAACAATCAAAAGAAGCATATGATACTTGATAAAAAAAACTTCTATCCAATATTTACAAGGGTGAATTTTGGATATTTAAGATGAGTAGTGATGTTAGTATACTTGATTGACCAAGTCTACATTGATTTCCCCATTAGGTAAATCCTCCAAAAATAGTTTCAAGCATTGACCATTCACTTTGAGAATATTATCATTATTAGAGTTTTTTAAATTCACAACACCATGTTAAAAAATAATTTCTAACTATATAGGGTCCATTCTATCGAGATCCCAACTTCCTAAGAAATATATATATATATATATATATATATATATATATATATATATATTTATTTATTTATTTGAGAATCATATAGGAGAACGTTTTTACCACGTTCAAAGGTTTTTCAAAAAATGTTTTGTATCATGAAATGATTTAAACTTTTCTTTGTAAATTTTGGAATTCTCATTTGCTTCTCATCTCATCTTCTCCAATTCATTTATTTATAAATGGCACCAAATTTTGGCCTTATTAAGATTAAATTTTAGAGTTTTTAAATTCGAGTAGGCTCTATTCTTCATTTCAACTGGTAAGTGATAAGTTATCCTATAAACAAATTGATAAAATGACATACCAAGTTGAGACTTTAAGGCAATGTGGTAAGCCTAAAGTTCATCTACTAGTCTTAAAGATCAATATGTGTGAGTTGGATTTATCTTTTTTTTCTAGGATATATTTGATCTTATTATTAGCAAGTTCTACTTGTTTACTTATTTATGAGTCATACAGGGTAGAAATCTTATAGGTGATCCTATATTTTTTTTATTAAGGCCTCGAAAGGTTTATTGTGAAAATGTGACCTCCCTCCTATCATTTATAATCACAAGTCATTCCAAAGAGAGAAAATGTTTTCTTTGAGAAATTTGATGATGACTTTATAGTCATTGAGCTTTGATGGGATTGCCTCAATCAATGCAAAGATATAGTCTACAGACACTAAGATGTATAGGTTGCCAAATGAATTGGAAAGGGGTCCCATAAGATCTATTCCCTACCAATAAAAAAAAACTTCATTTCAAGAATAGGATTGAGAGACATCATATCTTGACGAGTCACTTTTCCTAACTTCTAGCATCTATCACACTTCTTACAAAACTCATACACTTCTTTGTGTATAATGGGCCAATAGAAACCACATTAAGAAATTTGACAGAAGTCTTTTTAGAAGAAAAAAATGCCTTCCATAAGCTGGTGAGTGGTAGAACGAGATTATTCCCTGGATGTCATCATTGAGAACACTACTTTGCACGAGTTGGTCTGGGAAATACTTAAGTAAGGATCATCACAAAAGAAGTTCTTTACTTTGAAAAAGATTTGCATTTTTTTTGGTGTGCTCCATTAGGAAATAATTTGTCTTGCAACCAGATAATTTACAATATTAGCAAACCAAGAGAAATTAAAAGTATGAATTAATTGTTTATCAAGAAATGCATTTATGATAGGTCATTGTAAGAAGAATGGTAAAAAATAAGCCTAGTTAAGTTATTAGAGACCATATTTTTTTACCTTTTTTTACCTTTTATATAAAGATCACATTCTTAGAGTAGAAGGATCCGTCGAATAAGATGTGACTTAGTATTTTTTTTAAAAATACGATACTTAAAAGTTGAGTGATTAGTGGATACAATGATAGGGAGTCTTTAGACATAAGCTCAAAACTTATCTAAGGCAAATACTACTATAAACAACTATTTTTTAGTGGTGATGTAGTTCATTTAGGCACCATTCCAAGTTTTTCTTGCATAATATATGACGAATGGCTTTTTATCCATATTTTGGCCAAGAACAACTCCTATAACATAATTACCTATATCACATATAAGTTCAAAAGTAAGACTTCGATAATGATTGTTTGATGGGAATGGAAGTCAACAATGTTTTTCAACATATTAAAGGCTCTTTGACATGCCTCACTCCATTCAAAAAGGTTATCTTTACCTAAGAAATTATATATAGGTCTTGAGATGGATCTAAAGTTCTGAACGAATCGCTTATAGAAACATACATGACCAAGAAAAGATCAAACATCTTTAACAGATTTAGGAGTGGGTGATTTTTCAATCAGTTTAACCTTAGCCTTGTCCACTTGGATTCCCTCATAGAAAATTAAGAGTCCTGAGTGTAAGTTTTCAGTCACTACGACGTGACATTTTTTTTTTCCAATTTAAGACAAGACTCTTCTCTTCATATCCTTTTAGAGATTTTATCATGACATTGGTCAAATGAATCCTCAAAGAGAAAAACATCATTCAAGAAAACTTCAATAATTTATTCCACCATGTCATTGAATGTCCTTATCATGCACTTTTTGAATGTTTCGAGTGCATTGCGTAAAGTGAATGATATTTGTTTATAAGTAAATGTGCTAAAGATACAAATAAATATGGTCTTTTCTTGGTCTTCTAAAGCAATCTCAATTTGGTTATATCTAAAATAACCATCAAGGAAGTAGTAAAAGGCATTCCCACCACTCTTTCTAGAATTTAATCCATAAAAGGAAGAGGAAAATAGTCTTTACGGATGTAAGTGTTCAGTTTCTTATAATCAATATAAACACACCAACTAATAGCGACGCGTGTGGAGATAAACTCATTCTTATCATTTTTCACAATTGTAACTACAAATTGTTATGTGAAAACTTGAATTGGACTTACCCATACACTATTTATAATGAGATAGATTATGCCAACATTGAGGGGTTTCAACACTTTCACATTAACCACATCTTTTATGATTGGATTGAAAAGACATTGTGGTTGGCGAAAGGGTTTAAACTCATCCTCAAGGTAAATTATATGAGTACAAATTAAGGGATCAATTCTTTTAATGTGGTTATAGTTAATCCAATTATAGACTTATAAGCACTTAAGATTTTTAGCAATTTTGACTCTTGGTCTTCCTTTTAAGATAAAAGAAATGACAAAGAGAAATGTCTTATATTTGCCTAGAAAGATATATTTAAGATTTATAGGCAAAGCTTTCAAGTCCATTTTCAAAGGTTGTATACTAAATGGAAAGTCTTTTTCTCTACTAGTGTAAGCTTTTAAAGAAGTCCACTCATTTATGGCCATGACTTTGGTAGAATCAAGAATAGAACTCAAGTATTTTATTTTAAGATCTAAATGGGCCTCACTCTTATGGGGATGCATAGGGCATGCCTATAATAGGTCATAACAAGATGACATAGAGAATTGATAATGAATAATGGTATCAATCATTTTAATTTCAAGCACCTCATCCTCCTAAATTTTTATCATTAAAATCTATCTGTTTTTTAATGTTGAAAACATTAAATTCAACAGTCATACTCCTAAAAGAAAGTTTTAAAATCCTATTCCTATAATATATTACAACATCAAATGTAGCAAGGAATGGTCAACCAAGAATAACTGGAATTTAGGTCTTTAGGTTAGCAACATGTTGTGTCTAGACACAACAAAATCCATAAAAAAGTAAAATATATCTATTAAAATCAACACATCCCTAACTATTCCCCTAGGTATTTTGACACTCCTATCATCAAGTTGGAGAGGCATTCGAGCAAGCTTCAGTTCACCAAATCCTAGTTGTTTGAAGACTAAGTATGGGAGAAAATCCACACTACCACCTAAATCAAACATGGCTTTCCTCACCTTATACTTTCCTATGACAATAAAGATGGTTGGACCATCAGGGTCCTTGTATTTGGGTGGAGTGTTAGATTTCATAACAGGACTAGCCTACTCTATTAGAAAAGCTCTTTTTGGTAACGTTTGGTTACTGTCCCAAAATAAAAGAGATGGAGACAATAGAGATATAGGGCACAATGGCTTTCCTCACCTTATACTTTCCTATGAAAATAGAGATGGTTGAACCTTCAGGGTCTTTGTATTTGGGTGGAGTGTTAGATTTCATAACAAGACTAGCCAACTTTATTAGAAAACGCTCTTTTTGCTAGCGTTTAGTTAGTATCACAAAACAAAAAAGATGGAGACAATAGAGATAGAGGGGACAAGATAAAAAAAAGACAAAGACAAAATTATGTTTGGAAGTAGTGTACAAGGAAGAGAGAGAGAGTGTGTGAGAGAGAGAGAGAGTGTGAGAGAGAAGAGAGAGAGAGTGGTGCTGTCGGAGCTACATCTACTCCGTCCACCGTTGGATTGTTCTCATTTCTGACTATTTTGTTCCTTCCAACCTTCTCTCAA
>Ga0325410_1008214_pt1 | contig 11313 bp, 10 predicted proteins | sample PopdelMetagenome_16_FD_206182 | JGI IMG/M metagenome (GOLD analysis project Ga0325410, IMG submission 206182) | Populus deltoides microbial communities from Bellville, Georgia, United States - Xylem-PdIQD-R3 | ecosystem: Host-associated > Plants > Phyllosphere > Stem > Wood/Secondary xylem...
CCCTGATCTTGTCGGGTTATTTATTACTTTGACACTCCTGCACTTGGGATAAGACATCAACTCTTTGATCGTGTCAAGTATAACAAGAACTATAAGAAGGTATTTGGTCAATTAAGAGAGGGTTCATAACCGTATATGAATTAGGGAAAATATTCTATGTGTTTTCAAATAGTATTGATTTTAAATTCTTGTGCAAGGTGGAATGAGATTTGAAAAGAGTTTCAAATCTTATTCAAATAATCAATTACTATGGTGTTGAGAACAAACATGATTTGACAAAATAGACACATTATATGTCATAATGTCTAAATAAGAATATTATTGATTAATAGATAATAATTACACTAAGAAACTAGTCACTAAAAAGTTAAGTCAAATCACTTATAACTTTTTTAATATTTAAGGAATCATGACAAGTTGCTAGATATTGTACATAGTCTTCAAATATATATATCAATCAATTATTGAATTGATAATAATTAATTTATCTAATTTATCTAATCTTATTTTCTTTAGAATTGTGATTTATATTTGGGCCAATTTATTAGGAAACTTAATGGGTTATACACATGAGATCCATTGATAAAAAAAAATTAAAATGGAATGGTTAATCAAGTGTGTTTTGATTGTAAATAAATTTTAGAAATTAATGACTAGAGTGTAATTTATATAGGGAATTATAATTATAGATCTAGAAAAATCAAGTAGAGACTTGATTGAATAAATTTTTAAAATTGTCCTGAAATAATAAATGCGATATTATACAGGCGGCAAATTGATATTTTCTTATTTATAAGGTTTTTTAGGTTTCCTTATAAATAGAATGTTGTGCCTTTTATTTTCTGTGTATAAACTATATAAGTTACAAAATACCTGAAAATACAAAAGAAAAGAATCAACACTTCAAAGACATAACAATCCCTCTATTCTATAAAGGTTTATGATGTTTTTCAATGGTGGTTCGTGTGAATTATCGTTAGAGGTCGAACACTCGGATGATTTATAGTTCGTAACAACTTAGTCTTGAAGCAATTATTTAAAGTCAAGAAGAACATTTAATCTTCAAATAATTTTCATATAAACCATAAGCAACTCTAAATCTATTAACAAGATTTTTGGGTCTTCAAAAAAAATTTAAAATTTAGCATTTTTACTGCGCACGCACGCACACATATTCCAGAAACCTAACAATTAATTCAACAATGTCTAGGTTTTTCCTTATAACAATCCATAATAATTATAATTTTTTTTAATTACAACCTTAGGTTCAATTTATTATCAATTTGTCAAAATTTGTTAAGAAAAGAATTAATTCAACAAAAATGGATCAAATGTTTTCGAAGAAAACACAAAAACCTTTAGTAATTCTTTCTTTTTAGGCTAAGATTGCTAACCCGAAGTCATATTTTACCTTTTAATGATAGCCTTTTCCATTTGAATATTGCCATGGTCAGCTTTTTAAATGGTTGAATTACTGTTTTATTATTTGTTTTTCATTCAAATTAATTTTTTTATATTTTTTTAATGTGTTAATATGAATTTTTTAAAAAATATTATTTTAATATATTTTCAAATTAAAAATAATTTAAAACATAATCTTTTTCAAACTTCTAAAATATCATTCAATCTAATTTCAAAATCAACTTAAGTTATGTCTAAGTTAGCCTATTTAACTCATCAACCATTAATTTAAATAATTTTTTAAGAAAACCAAAATATACCTCAAAAATATTATCAAGGTACACTCATTTTTATATTAAGTTTATCATCAATAATTTAATTTTTTTGAGTAAGGACTTCAAATGACTTCATTTTTTTTTATCAAAAATATATAATTTGGATATAAATTTAGATGAAAAGCTTTTATAATATGAAAATCCATAATCGAGAATTTCTAAAAAATTTAGGATAAAATTGTATAATGGTAAAATTGAGAATATTTGGATAATATTTTTGAGATTTACGGTAATTAAAAAAAAATCCCTTTTCTTTACCAATATAAATAGCACAGCTTTTATGCCGAATACTTTTTTCTTTTCTTTTTTTCATTTTAATTTCAACTCCCTTTCTTGCGCTTTTCTACCTACCTATCTTCATAACCGGGAGTTCTTAACGCAACCTCCCCAAGGACCCCAACAGATAGATCATCATCAGGAATTCGATTGCCTTGTAATTCCTCAACTTTTTTTTTGTTAATTAAACTTAGATGACCCGTCATTGTTAATTACAATTATGTTGATTGATTTGTATTTTGATCGATCTATGTTTGGCTACGATTTTCATCTGTTACTTTAGTTAATTAATTAATGCTAAAACGGTTTTGTATAGTTTTGATTCCGTGCAAATTAAAGAAAAAAAATTTATGGGTACTTATAAATTTTGGAATTGCCATGGTTGGAAGTCCACTTATATGTGTGTTGTTAATTTAGATGTGTGTTGTTAATTTATTTATGGGAAATGATAAATCCATGGATTATATTTCGGAAATTGTTATGAATTAATTTTCTTCTCAATTCTGGTCTTAGTTTCTGCTGCGCGTTGTTGGATTTTCTTTATTTTGGTATAGTAATCGCACTTGTAGGAATGATGCTAGTTCCATTGTTGCCTCTAGTCTCGTTTGGTTTTGGTTTTGACACCCTCACTACCTTTAACTACCATCCCCGGGAAAAATTCTCAAATCCTCGTCATATCACTAAGATTTATGTGGAATTTTACTGTTTTAGATGATTAATGGGGTTGATGCATTTCATTTATCTAGAAACATCATGTGGGATTGTCAAGTGATGGTGTAAGTGATTAATGGGGTTGGTGCATTTCATTTATCTAGAAACATCATGTGGGATTGTCAAGTGATGGTGTAAGCTGGAATTTCTGTGCTTGATTATATATACTGATAATAGCAACACTAAGTCTCTGCCTTTTCTATTGATGAATCGATATTGGACAAGATTAAGGTACTAGTGGATGGACTTTTCTTCTTTTGATAATGCCATTTTATCCTTATATTGGCTGACATGTTAGCTGCTCATATAGTTCAGGGATTTTATGCCAACATTGGAGTTCATAATGTTTACAGGGTTTTTTTTTTTTGTTTTTCCTCTCCGTGTTGAACTGTTTTGATCATCTCCATTGATATGTCATTAGAACTGAGTGTTTCTCTTTGTATCTGGGATCGAGGCTTTTATTAGATAGAAATTTAAATCCAAGAATTACCATATTCTGACATATGCATTTCATTTCTTATTTAAATTGTTTCTATCCAAAACTCTTCTTGAAGCTTTCCTGTTCTTATATATGCTTGTTCCTTTTCTTCTCTAGTGACTCATGAAACCTTCATCGAGCTTTTTGATTATGATCTCATGTACTCTTTTCTGGCATTCTACAGGTTTTGTGACTAATCATAACTTAGTGGCTTGAGAAGTAATTAGTGTAAGTTATTGAAGGTTGTATCAAGTCTTTAGGAGTCAGGATTACTGAAATAATTATGGCGCTCTTTGGAGCTTTGTAGAGGGCTTGCCTTGTGTTTAAGTATGTAGTTTTCAATTCGTTATATAACTGGGCACTCAGAAGCTTCCAGTGGGTAATTTCAGTACAGTACCTTCTTATGGTAAGTATAAAATGCAGATGAACTTGCTTTTGTAAGTTTAAGCCTTGCCTTCTCATTACAGAGATATATTTTTTGTAATGTAGATTTTTATTTTCTTTTAGATTATATTCCTTGAACTGTTACATGCCAACCAGTTTTTAAGGTTTTGCTTACAAGATTTATGAAAAAAATAAAGTTATATTATGAAGAGTGCTTAGTTTTTTGGTTCATGAAAAAAATGATAGGAGTAACACAAATTATACTTAAATGTCATTCCACAGAGTAATCTCTTTATGTAAATGGTTAAGCAGACATCATTTACTTCTAAACCTAAGTCTTAGTGGGAGAGAGGTTTCATTTATTTTTCCGCAATGAAATTAGAGAATCTATGATGGGTAACTTTGGAGTTGAATACCGTTATCTGATATCACCATTTTTAGCTGTATCTTGGATAGATGCCATCAAAGATATGAACTTTGCCATGCCAGTTTATTTCTCAAAAAATAAAAAAAGAGAAAGAGAACTTGTAGAAGACATTCCACAATTCTGATGCGATAATTATACATGACTGTTATATTGAAAGAACTAGTAGAGATCTTAAATACTCTACTTGAACTACCAGTCAAATTATCTGTTTTCTTGGATATGGATGCCAAACTTTGCTGTGTGGGCGTGGATGTTTTCTTACTCTCTTGTGTTCCATATAACTCCAAGAATTCTTGTTTTCAAACAACATCTTACTTCTTTTGGGAGGATAAAACTGTGGTTATTTTCCTTGAAGCTGCGGTTATTTTTTGGAGTCATATGTTCTTTTTTGGCATCTTATGGGCAATTCCGTCTGCTGTGTTGTGGATTCCACAATTGTATTCTCTTCATGAAATATGATGTTGGGAGTGTATCGTCCTATTTCTGATTGTATGGCACTTGGTTCAGAATTCAGAATTTGCCATAGGTGTCTGCATTCAGAAACCCTTTTCCAGGTTATATCAAAGTTTTTTATTGGTTGGTCAGCAATCAAATAAGGTATGCATGCGAAGTAAGGAGGTTAAAATAGACAAGCGGCAATAAGATAAAGGATAGTCTAAGAAACAATCATGTCTCTGAGATGTTAGAAAAGCTAATTGTGGACAATGTAAAGGAAAGCATGCATGAGATGCATGAGCTTCGAAATGAAGAATAGGAATATGCTTTAGTTTTGCAAAGAAAAAAAAATGACACTAAACAGAAATAATGTGCTCAAGTGGACTTCTGGCGATGGTAATAGGTGACTGGTGTCCAAAGACTATCAAGTTTTGTTTGTTTTTGAATGTTGCGACCACCAGTGTAGCTGCCAAATTTTAGTTTTTTTTTTTTTTTTTAAAAACTTTTAGATGTACTGTTATTGGACTTCAATTGCCAGAAATATAATTTACAAAATACTGGTTAGCAAACATTATTCCAATCAGTTCCTGTTTCCTTTTCGTCTAAAATTGTGGGTTATATCTAAGATACGATTCTACTGTAAAGACAAATAAAGAAGATAGGGAATTTTTTTTTTTTTTTTTACCTTTTGGAATGGAAGTTGAGTTGCTTTTGGTTTTCCCTGTTCACGACTTTCACTTCTTGAAGCCATATTGGGTGTTCTCTGATCTACCAGTAATGCTTTGCTAATTGTTTTCTTGAGTGATACAAGTGAAATATTGCCTAGGTACATTAGCATGTTGCTATAATTAGTTAGTGGGAAAGTTATTAGTTCTTCTGTCAATATTATTGGTATGTTAATTTGTACCGCTCCATTTTCATTATTATTGGTGTCTGATGAGTTCAAGTGTTGAGTAACTTATTACAGTGAATTCAAGATGGCTGCTTTGAAACGAAGACTTAATACTGATTCAGATATTCATGCCCTGCACAAAGAATTGGATGAGGTATCATGTCCTATCTGCTTGGACCGTCCTCATAATGCTGTTCTACTCCTGTGCAGCTCAAATGAGAAGGGCTGCAAATCTTACATTTGTGATACGAGTTACAGGCACTCAAATTGCCTGGACCAGTTCAAAAAATCGAGGGGCAATTCTAGGAGCAATGCTACCTCTCAAAGTTCAATACCCATCAACTCAGTCAGTTCTAGTACCACTACTGATGCAAGCGTGACTTTGAGAACTCATGCCATTGATGGTAATGAAAATCACAATCTAAATGAGATCAGCAATGACACTTTTGTTAGACTGCCTGAAGAACTTGTAGATTTCGAGTCTGTTCAGGAAAGGATTGAACATGAAGGGGTTAATGCAAACTCACCAGAGTTAAGTTTGAGTCCCAGTTGCCCTTTATGCCGAGGAACCATACTAGGCTGGGAGGTGGTTGATGAGGCTAGAAAATATCTGAACTTGAAGAAGCGAAGTTGCTCCCGGGAATCTTGCTCATTCTCTGGAAACTACCAAGAATTGCGTAGACATGCCAGGAGGGTTCACCCAACTATCCGGCCCTGTGACATTGATCCATCTAGGGAACGAGCTTGGAGATGCCTTGAGCACCAGAGAGAATATGGTGATATTGTCAGTGCTGTCCATTCAGCTATGCCAGGTGCTGTTGTGGTTGGTGATTACATAATTGAAAATGGAGATAGATTATCAGTTGAAAGGGAAAGCAGGACAAATGAAGTCAATGCACCATGGTGGACTACTTTCTTTTTTTTCCAGATGATTGGTTCAAATGATGGTGCAGCTGAACCAAGGACCTGGTCAAGGGCTTGGACTAGGCATCGCCAATCTGCCGAAACTTTAGCTGACCGCCGGTTCCTTTGGGGTGAGAATTTGTTGGGTTTACATGACAATGACGATGACGACAACGACGACGACGGTTATTTGCATGTATTAGGCAATGCTGGTGAAGATGCATCTCCAATCCCAAGAAGGCGCCGGCGTTTGACTCGGTCAAGGTCCAATGATCATTCATGAGAAGCGATGGCATATTTCTGGTAAATCTCAAGTTTGTTGACAATTTTGATATCTACTGGAATTGTGTCACTGGTTGCCTTCAGCTGACGCAATTGGTATGCCCTACTGTTCCAGTAATGTGCAGAAAACTGTCTTTTAATGCATGCAGCGCCATTTGTTGATTAAGAATCAGAATGTTGGAAACCTGCTAGTAGAGTGATGGTTAACCTGGAAAAGCTTGTTCAACAATTCATAAATTTGAGTTGGATTCTGCGCAGTCACCTTCAATGGTATATTACTATTTGATTTAGAATTGGATTTCATGCTTTGTAATATATATGATGGATTGTTCTTGCACTGTATAAAACGCATGGATTGTTTCATCTCCCGATCTCTCCCCAGTATCATACATTTTGTCGTTTGATAGTGCTTGCTGGTTTTAAACAAATGGGTATTGTCGTGCTTGTTCTTGCTTCCAAATATGGCGGGTGTTGCAGCTCAAGAATAGCAGCCTACAGGGTGCTTACGTCAGAAATGCACCGTAATTTGTGATGGGTAATTTAAGTGGATTGCACCTGCTTTTGTGTTGCAAGGGTTGTTTTCTTTTTTCTTTTTTCCCTGTGGTTTTGTAGGTGTGTGCGGTATGTGATGAGAATTATTACAACTGATGTAATGAAGCCCTTGACCATTCTTCTCAAAGACATAAAAGAGGAGATTATCGGATTATGATTAGTACCGCTCACGGTATCAAAACATGGTTATTAAATCTGGTCCGGGAGTTGACCTGGTTAAGGGGTCGAGTTTCGGGTTTCATGAGTTAACTCGGAAAAATTAAAAAAAATTAAAATTTTAATAATTCATATGAAAAAATCCATGTAAATATATGATATACATATTGTAAACAATAAAGTTTAAAAGAATATTTTAAAAAGTTTTTTATCTCATATTGAAAAAACATAATTTTTTTCTTGAAAATATAGAGTATATATACTAATAGGTTTCAAATCTCAGATTGAAAAAACATAATTTTTTTTTTTATGGGAACATAGAGTATATATACGAAAGGGTTTCAAATCCCACATTGAAAAGATATTATATTATTCTTTTAAGTTGAAATATTTATACCAAAAGATTTTTTATCCCACATTGAAAAAACATGATTTTTTTCTTGGGAACATAGAGTATGTATACGAAAGGGCTTCAAATCCCACATTAAAAATATACTATGTTATCCTTTTAAGTTGAAATATTTAAACCAAAAGGTTTTTTATTCCACATTGAAAAAATATGACTTTTTTTTCTTGGAAACACAAAGTATATATACTAATAGGTTTCAATCCCACATTTAAAAAAAAAATCGGGTCTCGTCCAGGTTTGCCCGGGCCACGGGTCGACCCGCCGGTCGCCCGGGTTTGGTCGGGTTGTTGCCATAGCTGGTCTTTTATTAAACCCGGACCAGTCCAGCCACCGGGTCAACTGGGTCCCAGGTCGACTCACTGAGCCGGGCCGAGTTTAATAACACTGTATCAAAATAAGATTTTATGGTTTCTATCATCAAACCTTGGAAAATTTCCTCTTAAGTTTTTCATCTCTATTTTCCCCCTTCCTCTCTTGGCTCCATCCAAACAAAATAAGCAGATCGATGCTTTCAATGACAACCTAAGATTTTCTGGAAAAACCTCCCTCTCTCATTTTTGATTTATCCGAACACGCACTCACACACTAGTATGTTTGGTATTATGGTAGCTGTTGTGATTGTAGTTAGAAAAAAATTGTTTTTATAAAAAAAGTGATTTAGTTGAGATTGGTTTGAAAAAATATATGTTTGGTTAAAACTGTGGTTGAAATTGAGGTTGAACAAAAGTAGTATAATATGTTTGGTTAAAAATTACGATTCAATTTGATGTTATGATATATTTACCTAAAAGGACTTGATTCATAATATTAATGAACAATAACATAAAAAGTAATCTTACAACCAATAAAATATTGCAAAGAGACCTAAACATATTAGAACAATATTTTATAATTGTGTCATTAACTTTCTACAATTCCATCATGTACATAATCCATTCGTGAAGGCCTGTGGTGTCTTTGGATTTGTGAATGTGGAGTCACATCAGTTAGAAAATCATCAGGCATAAAATTAGGATGACGATCGAACTCTATAAATGCCACATCTTGCATTGAAGTTCTTCTAATGTAATTATGAATTGCCATGGATGCGACAATAATTTGAACTTGTGCCTTGTAATTAAAGGATGACATATTATGTAGGATTCACCATCTTTTTTTCCAAACTCCAAATGTATGTTCTATCACAAAACTTAATGAAGAGTGCACACGGTTGAAAATTTCTTCACAAGTTTGTGGATGTCCTCGCCTTCTAAATTCTTGCAAATGATATCCCTGACCTCTATATGGACCTAAAAATCCATATTCATTAGGATATCCCGAATCAACCAAGTAGTATTTCCCTGTAAATACACATAATTTTTTAAATCGAAAAATGCAAAAAAAAATTGACATTAATTATCATACACACACACACACACATACACACGTTATTACCTTCTGATGGCTTAGGAAATTTTATATGTGGATTGTCAATTGCCTCGAGAAAAATTCGTGTATTTTGTGCACTATCTTCCCAACTCGCCCAAAAAAATATGAATTGTATGTCAAAGCTACATGCAGCCATAATTTTCTAGGTCGGCACACCTTTTCTTCCAATAAATGGAATTTGGTTTTTTGAAGAAACACATGCATCACATGTGTACCATCAATAGCTCCTACACAATTCTAATATACAAATAACCAGCAACAAGCATCAATTTGAGCTGACTAAAAAAATAAATTTCGCAAATTTATTTAATACGAAGCACCATCAATAAATATGATTAATGACATTACCTTGAAATAAGGCATATACCTTAGATTGTTCACAATTTCACGCAGTGTGTTTACAAACCTGGGATCTGCATGTTGTATTAAATCTGTAGCGAGCGAACAAACTGATTTAAGAACTTCATTAAAGTACCTACTAATCGTTGAAATCTCTCCTAAACTTCCCTGTTGGAAGCACCCAATGCTATTGTATAAAGAAATATTCCAACTTTTTCAAAAAAACACATTCTTCGAGATGCTTTTAACCCATATTGGTTTTCAAGTTGAAAACAAAGACTTTGAAATCTCGCGCATCCATCCTAAACATGTTTACACAACGTGTCTAATATCCATGTAATATTTTGTTCATACATCGCATTCTAGTGTTGTACGAATCCATACAGGGTTCCTTATATATATAAGTATTATAATATAATGCGAGGGTACCCGTCGTGCATCAAACCAATTTATGACGATCAAACTCCCTTTTCCAAAACAACTCACCTTCTTCATTTGAATCTTTGTCGTCGTTGTTGTCGTTATCAGAATTGTGATTACCATTGGAATCTCCATCATTATTAGAAGAATGACCATAATTAACATAATTGGCTACGTTATTCATTACATCATCATAACTCCCGTCAAAAAGTGTTGAAAACCAGTTCGAATCCATATCTATCATGACATACAAATTTTTTGTGAATAATTGAAAAGCTTAAGACTTGTTAAAAAAATTAATGTATTATGGATACCGAAATACTATATTGTAAAATATTATTTTACCCTCAGCATCACTTTTTATATAACCCGAAATATAGTCATTTAATATCCTAGCATAAAAAATAATTAACATTTAACATAGGTTCATTTCCATAAAAATCAATTAATAACAATCTTGGATTTGTAAATAAGACTAGTAATATTGTTCCATTTCTATAAGTATAATGTAGTTTTGCTAGCCTTGCAATTTGTAGGAGGCTATATTTGATTGCGTAACAGTCTTTTAATTAGTTTTCAAGTAAACTAATTTTTTTTTTCGAAATTGCCTTTTATCTCTAATCACAATTTCCAATTCCACCGGCCATAAACAAACTAAAAAATAGTATTTGCAAAGATCAAAATGGGAATTTAAGAAAGAATTAGCAATTAACATTGGATAACTGTGATTTTCTAAAAAAAAAATTAACTCTTAAAATCTCATCAACAGGGACTAAACTATAATTTACTCAACCATATGGTGAAAGAAAAAAAGAAAAAGAAAAAACCAAAGACTTTCTTTTAGCATCTCATTGTTGATAGTCTTGTTATGGTATTTATCATAAAGGCCATGAATTTCTACCCCTTCACTCTTCCAAGAACACAATAAACATAAGCCTTGTTCCCATTGCGTGTGACTGCCTATCAACCTTGTTGCCCTTTTCATTTTCAATTATGCAAATGAACATACATTTACAAACCTAAGAATACATATTATTTATAATGAATTTCATGACATTCAAAGTAATCATCGGCTGCAACTAATAATAAATTAAATGCAACTTACTTCTTATAGTTGTAGAAATACCAGTAATGTGCAACACGACGGGTAGAAACCACCACACCTGATTGCAGGTGCTACAACATTCGGTTTCTACTTGTGAATTGACAATATAAAAGTAATATTACATTCCCATACTTACTGCTATTTATATACAAATACACAGTTGACATGGAACTAATATTCCAAATCAGTTACCTAACTTTCAAGAGCATGTAACCTAACAGTATCACACCAACTGAAAAATTTGAGTTTAATAACTGACACGACCAAAAGATTGATGTCTTCTCCCAAGTGCAGGAGTGTCGAAGTAATAAATAACCCGGCAAGACCGGGGTCGAACCACAGGGAGGTTTATTGTATAAATTATAGTTAACAACAACACA
>Ga0325410_1008215_pt1 | contig 11313 bp, 7 predicted proteins | sample PopdelMetagenome_16_FD_206182 | JGI IMG/M metagenome (GOLD analysis project Ga0325410, IMG submission 206182) | Populus deltoides microbial communities from Bellville, Georgia, United States - Xylem-PdIQD-R3 | ecosystem: Host-associated > Plants > Phyllosphere > Stem > Wood/Secondary xylem...
GAGGTTGAAGAGAGAAGGGGTGGAGGAAGGCTTGCGTGACGCGATCGAGCCGAGTAGTTTCGCGACGGCTTGACGAGTCATCGGATTTTGGAGAAAAAGGTTCTGCTCACTGAGCTGGAGAGCAAAAACGTTGGTAATTAAATTAAAACTAAATTAAAAAAAATAAATCAATCAATTTTTACCGTACATTGCCAGAGCATAGATGTTTTTCCTCTACAGTAACAACAAATGAAGTGAAAATGAGGAGCAAAAATAGTTTTTAATATTTTAATAAATAAAAATATTAATTACTAAAAAATGTGAACGCGTGAGAGCGTGGATGGTGTCCTTCTACTTTGGGTGGCATCTCCTCGTCCAGCTTGACAGGTCAATCCAAAATTAAAACAAAATCATGTTTATAAAAAAATTTGGATGGTTAAAAAACTAGCATATTGACTAGACAACCTGGTTGACATAATAAGATCTAATTAAAAAATTTATTATAACCCGTTTACTATTTTTTATTTTTTATTAAAATAATATCATTTTGATTTATAAAAAAAAATTAAAGTTGACTCGGATGACCCAATGATGTTGTGAGAACTTAATGACTTACTTAATACTTATAACCAACATCTTGAACTGAGTCGAGCACCCAACGGGGTTTAAAAACACTGCCTGCAATGGTTTTCAAACATCAACTTTCATAGCAGAATTGGAATCTACTCAATGACCCATTCATGTCTGGGTGGCATGTGTAAGGAATGGATCTTTGGTTTGGTGAAAGCGACATTTATTCTCTCTCTCTATTCTGACGTCAACCTTCAATTTTTTAAAGTAATTTTTTAATATTTAATTTTTTAAATTTTATTTTAAAATAATTTATAAAATTAATTTTTTTCTGATTATATTATTTTTTTAATTATTTTCCATCTATTATATTTTATCTTAATTTTTTATAGTGCTATTTTTTATCATTTTCTTGATTTATTTTATTTTTTTCTTTCATTATTTTATTTCATTTATGTTTTATGTCAAATTTAATTTTTATTTTTTTTAATTATTATTTTTTTTAATTTTGATTGATTGGAAATTTTAATTCGTAATTTTTACAGGCTTACCTTTTATAAGGTAACTCAGTCACATAATTTAGGTCATAAGTTTTGAAAATTAGTCTGATTTGACTGTAATTATTTTTTTTATTTTATTTTTTGACATTAGATTATTGAGTCTTCATCTTCATGATTTTTGTCATTTTATTTTCTATAAGGTTATTCTGATCACATATCATAGGTCTCAGGTTAGTCAAATTAACCCTGATTGATTGACTCAGGTTTTTTTCAACTTTTTTTTCAATTCATTTTTTTTTCCAGTTTTGTCTTCCATTGTTTTGTTTGCTTGAGAGTTAACCTTCATTGTTTTATTCATTTTCTTTTATACGGGGTTATCTTGATCTCACGAGTGTGCCACAAGTTTGGCGTGCTGATTATAGTATGGTTTTTTTAATTCTTTTTTAAAATTGATTTTTATTTATTTATCCTTTAGTGTTTTATTTGTTGGTGACTAAGTTTCATTTTTTTTTCTTTGTACGAGATTATCTCATTCTCATTTATTTTTTATTTTGTTATTAAATAAGATCATTGATACCTTTTAGAAATAAAGAGTATCTTTTCATAATATTAACAAGCATTTATTTTTTTTATTAGTCATTGTTTGTTTTTTATTTTTTTGTTTTTTATTGTCATTTGCTTTTTTTTATAACCATATTTTTAAATTAAATAAGCTTATCAAACATATTTGAATCAATAACACGAGTCCTAAATTTTTCTCGTTTTTTTAAAAGCGTTATTATTGTCCGAGCATCATTTTTTATGTTATGAAAAATTTGATCTGGTCATCCAGTCCACGGCATAACGCGAGCCACCTATCTAGTAAAAGAACTAAGTTTCTGTTACTATCTCGGGACAGAAGAGATAGAGATAACAAGGACATAAATATATTTGGTTGAGGAGACACGAATAAAGACATAAATTTTGTCCCTCACACAATTTTAGAGTGAATTTTTGTATTTCGAAAACATGAGGTATTGAAGAAACATGCTTTCTAAAGACAACATTTATTATTTTTTATTTCTAAAATATGAATGTAAAAAACTCTTAATTCTAAAATTATCGAACTAAAACATGTAAGGATTGAGATTATTATCATAATTTTAAAACTCGTCTTACGGCAAGGCTTGGGTCACGGGATAAAAAGGTCAACTCTTGACTTGGGTTAAAGCAAAATCTTTTAAAAGAATGAAAATGATGTCATTTTGATATATATAAAAAATCAAATAAAGACAAGGAGTTTTTTATTATAGGTTGACTGGGATCATGGGTCGACCAAGGTTTTTTATCGAGTCAGGCGATTTAATTTTTTCTTTATTTTCTCTTAAACCTAGTCCAAATTCAAGGTCAGCCGGGTCCCAAAACGATCAGGTCTTAGGGTGACCTTGTCGGGCCAACGTGGGTTTTATAACTATGATTATTAGATTATTATTATTAATTTCAACACTTAATATACATTATAGATATAATTCCATGTATCATAATTTTTTTGTTAATTGAGAAATAAAAAGATATTATTTATTATTTATAAAATATATAATCTAAAAAATAAATGAACGGATAAAAAAATAAAAAATTGCTAACACTAATTAAATATTAAAGTACAAAGCTAATGTTCATAGTAAAAATAAAAATAAAAGCACTAACAAATATTTTGCCCTGATTGTTATTTTTATTTTAAATATCTTCATTCATTTTCCTTTAGTGGCTAAATGTATTTGGTAATAACAATTATTTTTTGTTTTTATAGAAACTTCAAACAAATATAGTTAATTCATATAAAATATGAGAGAGAGAAAATCCATACAAATCAAAATAATCCCTTCAAAGTATCACACAACTAAAAAAATGTAAAAAAATCAATTAATATTTAAATAAAAATAATGAATAGAAAGGGGGGGGGGAAACCCAAGCATGTGCTTGAGATTGTGTTGATATAGGTTGCTTGGATTCAAATTTTTGAAAAAAAAAACAATTTTGCTCTCACAATAATTCAAACCTTGTTTATATGAATCAACTCCACGTGTTTTTAGTTGTATTGCTAATTTATGCAGAATGTAATCACATGACTAATTTAAATGCCATTTTACTTGTTTTTTATAGGCACGCGATTTTACCATTAACTTTAACATTAAAAAAAAATGCAATTTATGGTGGTCTTAACTGTGTTTTAAACCTAGATAAATTTAATAATTTCCGAGCTGTTTTCACCAAGTTAGGAGGTTTATTTCAGGAATTGTGCAATGACATATATATATATATATATATATATATATATATATATATATATATATATATATATATGATAAAGGATATTATTGGATGGGTTTATATATTAATCTAGATTAAATTTTTTTCTGAAAAATTTAAAAAAATTAATAAATATTTTTAAATACTAATTTTGAATTTTGAATTAAAAAAAGAAATCTAAATAAGTAAATCAAATTTTAAGTTATTGGCAATTTTATGAGAAAAGTAACTTCAATTTAGCTACTTTTGTTTTATATATGATATTTAACTAAAGATATTTTATAATTAAAATATTTTCTTACCAAACCTTCTATATAAAATAAAATTTACAGAATTTGATGAACAATGATGTTAAAAATAAAATGATATGAAAAATAATAATAATATGATGATAATAATGATGATATTTATAGAAAAAAAAAAAAAGAATAGAGGGTGACAATGATAAGCATGGTGGTAGCATGATGATAATAAGAAATAGTAAGGGTGGTAGTGATTGGTTGATATTATATGTTTATTTCTATTCCTATAATATTTTAATAAATTGCGCGAGTTAAATATACTTTATAATAAATAAACTATGTTTATATGTTGTTCATAACATAATTTTTATATTGATCAATGTTTATATAAAATATTTTATAAAAAACAAAATCAAGAAAAATATTTTTATATAAAACTTCTCATACAATACAACAGCCCTCTTGGTTTACTATTACCATAAAAAAAACAAAATGAAATTAACTGAAGTAACAAAAAATTAATTAAGCTTAGAAAAAATAATCTTAAAACTATTTTCTTAAATATATTTCACAATTTTTTATACCCATCTATTACTTTTGATGATTTTTTTGCGCAAAATAAATTTCATACAAGTTACGCATAAATTTCTTATTCCTAGAGGTCCCTTGTTATTTCATTTGAGGGAGAGAAATTCCAGAGGTAAAAATCAAATTTAATTAATATCTATAAGATGTTGGAACACGTAAAATGTTGAATAAATTTAATTCGATCCTTACTAAAACCTTAGCCACCTTTCTTCTTCTTCTTCTTCTTCTTCTTCTTCTTCTTCTTCATTTTAATCCATTTCCCTAAAGATAAAGATCATAATCTAATTCAACAAATAATTTCTCAAAAAGCTCATGGACGGTAAGCCCTTACTTTGTTAGAAAAATGAAGCTACGAGTAAAAAAAAATGTATATAAAATTTACTATGTAAGCATCCAAGGCAGCCAATTCACTCGCAACGTTGAATCTATCTTGTTTGCTACACTCTTATGTAAAAGTAAGTCATTGCCACCCTAACCATTTACAATCTTGCTGGTGTTCTCTGCTAGTTGAAGTTGAAGATGGAGAAGATATGTGTCAGCAGGTCAATAGAAGCCAATCACTTGCTAGCTAGTAATTTCCACGACTCAAGGTATCATCATCATGTTGTTTGAATATCACCTTGGCAGAACCTCCATGATCCACCATCTTGCCTTTTTAGAACATAAAGAATCTTGTAGGTGCTGCAATGGATATCACGCACAAAAATATAAGAAAGGAAAGTATTTGAGCAATATACTTCGGAATTCAGGCTTCAGAGTAATATTGAGACTTCACTGTTAAACAGATTTGGTTAAAAGTTTAAAAAGGATAAAAGGAATAGGCGAATTATGCAGAAACACTACTAGGCATACCAAGATTCGTTTATGACTGATTCTTGAACTACATGATTCGTTTATGACTGATTCTTGAATACATGTTCTTTTTTTATTGTTCGTTATGAGGAAGAGTCAAGAGAACTCTTCATGTTCATTGAAGTCGAGACTCACGAGTATTCCAGAACTGATGTGCGACATGGATATACTGACCTGTAATAGTTTGGGTTCTTCTGCAGGGATTCATCAACCAGCTCTGCTGCTTCCTCAAGGAGAGCTTCGATTTCTGCAATCTCAACACCATATCCATCTGAGAAAATATGAGCTTGCAGAATGGACAGTTGCAGCAAAACAAATCTCCAATAAGAGGACTGGGCTTTTGCTGCATCAGCTAAAGCTTGCCACTGTGGATCAAAAACCCAAACAAAGCAAGCAATTTCTCAACAGTTTGAACCTCAAGGAAAGAAACAGGAAGTGAGAATTTATAGTTACTCTGGCAATGTATTTCCTTACATCATGCACAAAAATACAGAGGAGCTGTGTCTACGCAGCTTGACAAACAAACAAAATATTAGTAGTCTGCTTAATTATTGGCAATTTAATATTTTCTCAAACTCGGTACTAGATTGTTCCACAAATGATATCCCTAGAACATAGACTAAATTTCGATAATATTCATTCTTGACTGAAATTGATGTTGAAACCACAATTGAAATCTTTGGTTTGGACCAAAAGAACCCAACAAATTATCTATACTGCATTCAACTACAACAATGAATAACCTGATTGATTAGCTGTTATAGAACACGGAAAGTGAATTATGTTTTTGCTATTTGAAATGTCACTTAGCTGGGCAAGTTACTGTAATCAGATGAACCAAAAACAGAATTACATCTTCAAAGCCACTTGTTCAGCTTAACAAGATTAGAGAGGCAGGTTAATGATTGGATATCTTATCACAACAAATATGTTTTACCTGGGCAAGCATAGACTCATCAAGGACTTCAGAGAGGCTGTGAACTTGGTGGCCAGGACCCAGAGCTTCAGCTTTAATTGCTTGCCAATGCTTAACAAGAGCTTCAGCTTCTTCAACAGGCATTTGCTTCCTAGATATTGTTGCAATAGAAGATGATATACTAGCAGCAAGCCTCGAACCTTGAAATCTTTTAGTATATGATCGGTTTCCAAACTGCACCTTAATCATGGACAACAGATTTCTCAATCTGCCAAAAATACCACTTTGACTAATATAAACAGGGTGAACATTGCGATCAAGAGAAGAATCTGTTGTCCAGGCAAGGGTACTGGTGCCCATACCAGTTCTATCAGAGGTTAATCTAGATGCAATTCTCATCCTTCCCACATTCATGCCTGACAGTTTAAAGGTAATAAACACAATACACCCTAATACTCCAGCAAAACTTATCTTTCCAACCAGATCTCCACGTTCTAACCAACTTTCCCAAGTTCCTCTATTGTAAACACCAAGATCTCTCTTCAATTGAACTGACGGTTCATTCACATTGCTTCCACTGGCATTCTTAGTCAATATCAATGAGCTTTGCAGATCAGTTGGAGCTAATTGCTTGACAGCAGACCTAAAGTGTTGAGAAGAGTTCATATATGGAATTGTTTCCCCAGCATCCATTTGTTTCATTGCAATGTCAGACAGTGGTCGATGGGATACAGGAGCAGTGACTTGTGCAGCTATTCTACTTTTCTTGCTTGCAATAGCTCTCCTTTCACCAAAAAAGCTCACCTGTTGAAAAGTATATTTGTAACAACAGTTCCCACCAATGCAAGAGGTTACATTCATTTTGTGTTTCATAGATACAATTCTTACCAAAGATGGAGTGCAGCCTCTAGTATCTGAAAAGATAGCAAGCACAGAATCCTTCAGCCATGTTTCCTGATAAAGTTCAGCAGGCATTCTGACATGAGAAAGCATCAACATTCGAGAATCATGATGATCAGAAGAATCACCTTGTGCACAACCTTATTTAATCATATCACTGGTCCTGAAACTGTGAAGGGGAAAGACTAAAGAAAATGAACATGCGAGAGAGATCTCCAACAGTTAGGATTTTCTATAGTGAAATTAAACAGTTAGAGATAGCATGGCCCACTAATAGGATTTTAATGTACCAACAGGGTCCTTTTCTTACACCCTATGTAACTAGTCCTCTGACACCCCCTTCTAAGCACAAGTCCAACAAAAATATACGAAATTGGCCACTGAGCAGCCCAAATAACCAAAAGAAGGCCTACATGTAGAATCTGAGGCTCAACCAAAGTGGTTCTAATACCATCCAGCCTAAAAGCTTATACTGGCAGATGCAAAGGGACATCTTAAATTGGTAGGTGTAAAAGGACATTACATAAGGCCAATAACAGATTATTCAACAGTCTCCTGAATGTAAACAGCATGAATACAGCAAATTAGAAGACGGTGATAATCTAAAAGAATACCATGTAGGGAAACAATAACAAAAGATGCAGAACATAATGGGCAAGCTGAGATACCTGTTAAAGAATCCAGCACAAATGTATATGATATTGGGTTGGATGTACTCAATAGCTGATATAACATATAGGCAAGCCCCTTGTGAATATGGAGCTCGAATTCCCTCATATCCCCTCTAACATTGACAGAAGGTAAAATATACCATACCATATTAACATATGCTAAATTAATTTGACAGAAGGTAAGACTATTGTAGAAAAAAAAATGACAACACCTATGTCTAGAGTTCACTTGGGCCTTCCTAATTGTGCTCTCCACCTGATGCTTCAAATGCATGCATGTGGCAATGTACAACTCACAAGGCCAGAGTAAAAAGGCATACCAATGATGGTTTTGCACCAGAGACATCTTTAATCTCCTTTCCTGGGACCAGACTCCTTGTAGCAGGATTTGAATTTGATTCTATCTGCCGAAGCTTTTCAACTGCCTGGTCTTGATTGCCCTGAAAGTTAAAAGACGAAAAACTTCTGTGGTGTTATAATAGAGCTGTGCCATTAATGAAGGGCAGAGGGCTGGGAAGAAAAAGAGGAGGATGCAAATGAATGATTGACCGGTAAAATCCATGATAAGCAATCCAAAATATGCTAATGAAACTGCATGCTAATACGAAGGGAGCTCAAAATATACCTGACCGAGCAGAAACAAGCAGAAAGCTTCTTCAAATTTTAGATCAATACTCTCTGATGCCATCAAACACTCACATATAGTTTTTGCTTTGTTGACCTAGCAAACAGAAAGCAATCGAGATAGGCAAGACAGGAAACTGTCTGAACAGAATAAAAGGTGTAATCTAGGATTTGTACCAATTCTGTTTGCTTGCTAGAAAAACCAAGAGCAATATGAGCTAAAATCGCCATGTAGAAACAATTGAAATCGATCACAACCCTTTGATTCTGTGACTCAAGTGATTTCTTATTCTTGCGCACAAGGGCTAAATCATCCCAAGGCAGGAGGTCAACTATTTCTGTAGCCATGAGTCTGTTAAGTGCTTGGCTCAGAAAACATGGCCAATCTTGGACTCTGCATGATGTTTCCACGTCAAGGCCCTGCCTCAGCAATTCACGCAGGGCAGCAATCGCTCCTCGTCTCCGTTCTGCATTTTCAGGAGAGTGCAGCATGCCTAATAATTCCAATGTGCAGGCAGGTGCAAGCTCCTCCAGAGATTCTTCTATCTACACACAAAACCCAAGAAATTTACATTGGACAGTGGATAATGAAAAATACTCCACAGCATGAGACAAGTGGGACATAAAATTTGTTGTCTGGAGCACTTTGTAAAAATTCTAGCACTGTCAAGTGTGATAACAATGTGTCCTAAAACTTCTATTAATCATGGATTATTTATTTGCTCTGCTTCATGACCAATGAGAAAATTCAGATCGACTTGATCACAAGCACCATCTTGGGCACAAGCAAAAAGAGATACCATAATAAAAGGAATTGAGCAAGCATCATACAGATCCTTAAATGGAGGGGAGAAAGTCACAGAATCATAATGACCTGAGATAGTAATGCCATCTTGCCAAGTGAGATTTTACACCTAAGAAGACACTGGGCACGAGCAAGAGCTTCAAATCCGAGGGACACTTTGTTCCTCTCAAAACCAATCTTCGCAATTGCACACTTCAAGAAAGCACCTATGATAAGAAAAGGGGGCATAACAACCCTGGTACTTGAAAATCACAACAATTTGACCTCCTAAATGATTTCTCTTACCTCTGCCAATGCCATAGATAGAAGCACATCATGAGAATATGGCTTAGCATCTGGATGCTGGAGAGCTGCTCGACCAATATCCAGCACCAGCTTTTCTTCCCCAACCTGTATCAGAGAAATAAAGATCCTACCATGTTATGCTAAGACCAAATCCTGCTGCTAAGAAAGACAGTGCTTAATACTAGTAAGAAAATGTCCACATTGGAACACTGCCAACAAAAAGGATAGTGATCATTCAGTAAAGCAATTTTTCAAAGGAAGATACACAGCAGAAAACCATGAACAGTAACATGTGCAACTATTAGAGAGCTGAAAGTCTATGCAAAACAGCAACCTGGTCTCTTCTAAATGACAATCCTCACTTGAAAACTGTGAAACGGTTTCCAGAATATTTGATAAGACATCACAGACTTGTACCTCTTGAAGCAGGCAAAGGGCACCAGACAACCAAGCCCATGGGATTCGCAGAGTGGATTTAGGTGGGATCTTCTCCCTCACATTCCCAGCATATTCTGGTTCAAAAAGAAGCTTATCCCTTACATCCATTAGAAGATCCTGATATCGAAACAGCACGTAAGAGATCACAAAATCCAAAATTTCCTTCCCATGTCAACAATTTTTTTTGCAAATCAGAAAAACCACAAGTTCCAATCTCGATTCCCCACCTGCCGAGACATAACAGCATCCATGGTATAACCCTCTTCCACTTGAGCATTTTTCAATTGCATCACCGACTTAACAATCTCATCCTTCTCTGCCTTATCAGGAACACCAACAACCTGCCAATTCATTCAACTGCAGACCGTGACTAAATAAAACAAACAAAAACCCTACAAACAAGAAGAGCGAAACACAATCTAAACCCTGGAAATGGGACTAGAAAAATCTGTTCCAGATAAACAACTTTCACTTCGCTGTTATTTTCAAGATCTAAAAGCTCAACAAAACAAAAACACTAACTAAAGAGAGCTTTACTGTGTTCGTCTAACCTGATAACAAGTGACGGGGATTTCAACAGTGGCTGTAGCAGCGGCATTGTCAAGAATGCGAGTATCAGTAGTGGCATTCAAAATCCACTTGCTGTTGTTGGATTCGAAATCACTCTTTCTCGAAGCAGATACTCCAATTCCAAAGGAGGAGGAGGAAGCAGCTTTTTTAACAAAACCTGAACAAAGCAGAGAGCGTTTTGGACAATCGCTTTTTCTGTTAAAACTGACTTCGGGATTTCGATATAAATAACAGTAACAGCAACGAGAAGAAGAAAATGAAGAAATAATCGTCGGAGTCAGATTCAAATTAGACACTGCCATTTTTCCTTCTTGCTAAACCATGAAAAGCTGCAGCTGCTTGTAGTGGCTTAGTGCAGCAGCTGCTGCTACATTGGAGATGATGGTAAAAACGCTTGAATTTTTGGAAGAAGGAGGGTAGAGATTATGGGCTTTGATTTTGTCAATTAAATTAAAATTTGTTCGTTAAATATGAGAGAAATAGATTAGACTAGTGAGGCAGTGAGATCTAGAGAACCGTTGCTTTGTTAAAGTTTTTGCAGCTCTTTGTGCAATTTGGTCCTCTTTTTGTGAATCTTAATCCATACAGGTCCTTGGTGGTGTTTTGATTTTCTGGTTTATGTGGGTCCAGGCTGCTTCGTGGCCCAAATTTGTTGGGCTGATGGGAAAGCATTTTGAAACTATAATCGTTGGGCTGAAGGGAAAGCGTGGAAAGTCGAGTCTTTAAAATTCAGCCCAGCCTAGCAACCACATCCAATTACCAATGGAACTAAAGCCCGACCCAAGTTGAGTTTTTGATGAGTGTTGAAGCCGTGTAAATTTAAATTTTAAAATTAATAATTTATAATATAAAATTTAAATGAATTTTTCTGTAAATATATTAATTTTAGATCTTAATTACTCAATCAAAATAAATTATTTAAAGAAAACATATATTAAATATGCTAGTTCGACGAAATCAGCTAATAAGTAATTAAAAAATTAATTTTATTTTATGATCTAGAGTAACTAGAAACAAAAACTAAATAGATATCTTTACTATACATGCATCTGGATTTCAGGGGCTTTTTGAGTTTTACATATAT
>Ga0325410_1008217_pt1 | contig 11309 bp, 8 predicted proteins | sample PopdelMetagenome_16_FD_206182 | JGI IMG/M metagenome (GOLD analysis project Ga0325410, IMG submission 206182) | Populus deltoides microbial communities from Bellville, Georgia, United States - Xylem-PdIQD-R3 | ecosystem: Host-associated > Plants > Phyllosphere > Stem > Wood/Secondary xylem...
AGTAACATGAGGTAAGTTCTGCAAGCATTTGACATCTTAAGGTTTTACGTGCAAGAGTTTATGCTATTTTTTCTGTGCTATTTCCTTTGATTAGTCTTTTCTTTCGCTTTCGGATTCATTAAATAAAAAAATTTTTTTGTATGTTTCTCTATTGCAGTGAAGTTTGGAATAAACATTCTCGCTACCTTATGAGATACCAAGTGGAGGTTGACATGAGAAGAACGCTAGAGTGGCAGATTCAGAGAATTGGATTCCTCTTTCGTACTGCTTCTGTTTTCCTTCATGGTTGTGTTTTAATTTTATTTTTTTTATGAGTTTTATTCGATACATGGAATATTTTCGAGTCACTTAATATGCATGTTTTTATTTATTTATTTTTATGGTTAGTTTTGATGCAAGGTTTGGGTGTTGCATCTATAAAAAAAGAACCAATGCATGCAGCAGTTGTTACATCTTTACTTCATCACCCTTTCTTAGTGTATTCACACTATTTATTTATTTAGGAGTGCGCTTTTTATGAGAAGTACATTTCGCCGTGAAGAGATTGGTTGCTTTAACATTTCGATTCATTTTCTTCCATGGCCATGCTTGCTAAAACGTAATGCTCAAGAACAGATTCATAATTACTTGCATCACAGATAACACCCATATGAACCTTCTATCTTTTGTTTCTTCAAGAATGGCAGATTGACCATCACAGATAATACCCATCACAGCCCCGGCCCCTGCAAATTCACCCTCCCCTCATCCCCTTGAATAATCATAAATCTTAGCCCTAAGATTAGTAAATTTTAACTTTTAACCTTTTTTATTTTAATTTTACATCCCAAACCTAATGTCCTGGGTCCTTACATGTCCCTGTAAATGTCTGACAATTAAAGCTTTTCAACCTCTTCAAATTGCAATGCTTATACATGAGCCTCGGCTGTATATACCGGCATGTCTCGTTAACTCGACTCGAGGTTATGTTTTTTAACAAAAATATTTCTAAATTAAAGGTAAAAAAGAGTAAAGATAATTAATTCATTTATTTTTTATGTATTTTTAAACAATATAATTGATTTTAATTAGGTGACTTAGTACACGTACATGGTAAATGTAAGTGACATTGGCATATTCTTTTTCGTCCAAGCAAGAAAATAAAAGTCAAGTGTCACATTCAATCAGAATCGTGGCTATTAATTATTTTTTGGACAATGAGGCAACTTGTATTCTAGAAAAGGCAAGTGGGTGAATATTCAGCTTTAATTTAATTACTGTTTAGTTGATAACATTTGTGGAGTTTTTCTTGGTGAGTAGCCAACTCATGTTTTTTAAGGCTTCACGTGTCACATTACCATGAAATTGGAGGCAAAATTAGGTTTTGGCTAAAAAAACCTGCTCCGTTGATCGTGCACGAATTTCGACCACCGATGTGGTTCATAATTGAGACAGAGAGAGGACAAATCAAGAATCCAAATCGGTGACCCCGGCAATGGCCGCTGTCAGCTTTATTTTTTTCTTTATTTGTTTTTTATTTTAAAAATATTTAAAATTTTCTATTTTTTTTGTTTTAAATTAATATTTTTAAATTATTTTGATATACTGATATTAAAAATAATTTTTTAAAAATAAAAAATATTATTTTAATACATTTACTAGTAAAAAATAATTTAAAAAATAACAATAACTAGATTCTCATGCAAAACAAAGAAAATGCAGCCAATAAAAAGGGAGACGGCTGCCGATCAAACTTTGTAAACATCAAAGAAAAGGTGTCTTCCATGCTCTCTGAATGGACAGATAAATTTCTATAAATAAATACATATTAGTTAATTAAGATATAGTTTAAATTTTAAATTTAAATCAGGATGAAAAAGATATTATTTAATGAAAGTTATTAACTTATCATTTGTACGTACAACTTTCTGGCTTAAGTGGTAGAAAAAAAGACATACTTGCCGCCTACTAATTAAGTACTAACAATTAATAGGGAGATTAAAGGGTATAAAATCTTCTAAGGTGTGACCTTCGGTTGCTTTCAGGGAGTGACTCGTTTGGTAATGAGGTTGTGTTCATATTTTATTTAAAACGTAAATATAACCTATTTGATAAAGAAAAAATATATATTTTATTATATATAGGTTCCACATGTTTTTGCGTCTGAGACGCAGGAAAAAAAAACCAGTAAAATGCTGTTTCTTGCACATTGTTCACGCTAATTAATTACTATGAATAGAATAGTGTAGCATATAGAAGAGTGTAGCTCTGTTACACTGTTCTGATCAGACCGGTTCTAGTTCAAAACTCAAAATGCATTGAACCAGGTTTATGTGGATTCCCCATGCCAAAAGAATGCAATAGTGACGAGGCACCGCCATTGCTGCCATCAAACTTTCATGATGGAGATGATTCAACATTCTTTGGAGAAGGATTTGGATGGAAAGCTGTGATAATAGGGTATGGATGTGGGTTTGTGTTTGGAGTCACAATGGGATACGTTGTGTTTAGAACAAGAAAACCAGCATGGTTTCTGAAAGCGGTTGAAAATCAATGGAATCTGAAGGCAAGAAGAACGAAGAAGAATGCTAGTAGAAATGGTGCAAGAAGAAACTAAACAACGGAGCTAGTAACATGAAGTAAGTTCTGCAAGCATTTGACATCTTAAAGTTTTATGTGCGAGAGTTTATGCTATTTTTTCTGCGGTATTTCATTTGATTAGTCTTTTCTTTCTGTTTCATTAAATAAAAAAAATTATTAGTACTCATTGATATAGTTGTGTGTTGCGAAATTGCAGTGAGTTTTCGAATAAACATTCTCGCTACCTTATTGAGAGCATCTCCAATGGAAGATGCTATTTTAAAGAGGCAAATTGATAAAATAATATTTTAAATAGTATAAATATAGCTTTTTTTTACCATGCATGTTCCAATGGAAAAAAGCCATTTGAAAAGCCAATTCTATTAGAGTGGAATAAATAAGTGTTTTATTTTTTTAATGATTTTAATGTAATTTTTTTTTCCACATGGCTAGATTTAATTGGTTTATTTTTTTGTTGGCTCCACTTTGTTAGTTTTGGCTCTTTTGAGAGATATGTAGGAATAGCTTTTGTGGGAAAAAAAGACATTTTAGCTTTTTGTTTGGCTTTCCCTTTGGAGTATGAAAAACAAGCAAAGAAAAGCTAAAATATTAATTTTTTATTTTTGGCTATCCATTTTTTTTTTTGATAGTAAACGAGAGAATTATATATTAAACAACCCCATTAAGTAGGTGGAACTGAACGAAAGATAAATACAATGGGAATATAAAAGAAAAGAGAAGACCAAAGCGACGAGGGACCTAATTAATTAGTCCAGTTCATAATACATTCAGGATTTCTAAAAAGAACTGAGCCTGTATAGCTGAAATTTCTAATTGAAGACTTCAACCAGAAGGTCAAACGGTGAAAGGTGAGATCAAAAATCATATCCCAATCCGGAGCCTTGGATTCGAAGATTAGGCGGTTGCCTTGGCAGCCCACTCTCTCCTACATTTTTCACATCTTTGGCTCTACTTTTCCTCTCACATCTCTCACGTATGCCTCCATTTATAGGCATGAATGGTAAGACAACTTGGCTATAGATTATGGCACTAATGGTGGCAGCACATGGGTTGCACCATTTTTGTCAATGGTTGGTGCAACTAGCTTGACAATAACCCACCTACCATTGTAGCCTTTTGACAATGGCCTCCCTCCTTCTTAGAGTAGGCTGCAAATGCTCTATGATTGATGCACATTAATGGCAACAATCCTAACAATCACCCCCTTTGCCATTTATGTGGGCAATTGTCCTCTTGCTTTTTCAGCACATGCTTGCATTCTGCAGCTCTTCCAAGCTTACCATTCTGAGAGCGTTTGTGGCTAAGTTTACAGGTACTTGCCAAGGCTAAGTTTACAGGTACTTGCCAAACCTCTCAATCACCAGAGTCACCCAAGCACCCCTTTGCTCACTCCAAAGGATCACTTCAACCAGATGGTTTGTCACATCTCATCTGAAGAGTGTTAACGCTTGTCTCTGGAACAACATCCCCCTTCAAGCATATCAACCATGCTTGGCCTGGAATGATTTATCAAGCCTTACATCAAGGCTTACAACACCCCCTCAAACATATATTTCCAAGTGCGACAGTCATTGAGTATTTCAATGTGATCACGAGCTCACCACTTTTCCAAGAGTCTACTCATCCCGGAATTGCGTCTGCCTTCTGTTCCACTTTAGGAACCACGCCTTACTTCTCCGTGAGTCTCCCGCTCTTAGTCTCAAGAGTCCAAGTAGCTCTTCACCTTTAACCATGGAGGCAGCCCATTAAAAATTGATCCATATCTATCTTCATACTCTGAGTATTACAATGCTATTATCGAGCTCACCACCTTGACAAGAGTTAACTTGTTCCCGGAACCTGCGCATGCCCTCTGCTCCTTCATAGCAGTCGCGTCTTAATGCTCCACAAGTCATCCACTTATTGTCTAAGGCAAATGTTTTCTAGCTCATTGATCTTTAGCATGGGAGCAATATCCATGAAAGTCAATCCTGCATTTGTCTCCATACTCATCATAGCCTCTTCATTGGCTATACACTTATCCACTTATATCCAGCCATCACATTGGCTCTGGGGCATTCTGTAATTGGGCTCCTATCATGGCCCTCACACCTTCTCTAAGGTGTCTTCGCCCGTTGTTATGGGGCGGTCTGATCTTGGGCTCATATCATGGCCCTCACACCTTCCATCCGAGGTGTCTCCGCCTGTCGTCATGAGACGGTCTGAACTTGGACTCATATCATGGTCCTCACACCTTCCATCCGAGGTGTCTCCGTCTATCGTCATGAGACTGTCTGAACTTGGACTCATATCAAGGTCCTCACACCTTCCATCCGAGGTGTCTCCGCCTGTCGTCATGAGACGGTCTGAACTTGGACTCATATCAAGGTCCTCACATCTTCTCCTGAGGTGTCTATGCCTGTCGTCATGAGACGGTCTGAACTTGGACTCATGTCATGGTCCTCACACCTTCCATCCGAGGTGTCTCCGCCTGTCGTCATGAGAAGGTCTGATCTTAGACTCATGTCATGGTCCTCACACCTTCCATCCGAGGTGTCTCCGCCTGTCGTCATGCGACGGTCTGAACTTGGACTCATGTCATGGTCCTCACACCTTCCATCCGAGGTGTCTCCGCCTGTCGTCATGAGACGATCTGATCTTGGACTCATGTCATGGTCCTCACACCTACTCCTGAGGTGTCTCCGCTTGTCGTCATGAGACGGTCTGAACTCACACCTTCTGTCTGAGGTGTCTCTGTCCGTTATAGAGCGGTCACATCCTCCTTCATCGGGGATGTCTCTAGTGACTCTAAGATTCTCTACCACCATGTGGACTTGGGAGAGATCACTGCCACTGATCACATAGAAAGAGAGAGTTGCGGTGCACTCTTCGCAATCTTCCATCTCATTTTATATGTTTGGAGCTTCTATGCCTTTCTGCTTGATAGCTCCACCTACACCAACTCTCTTTGGTGTCTTCGCCTTTCATCACAGGCGGTCACACCCCCTTAATTAGGTGCTTCTGCAACAGCTCATCTTTCCATCCTTGCATGCATTGGAAAGGTCCTCGCTTGTTGCCTTTATCAAAAGCACAAGAGACTTCTTGTTGTACAACTTTTTCACACAGTCTCTGCTCTGAGCTTCATCTGGGAACTCTTCTTCTCCTTACATCTGTTGTCTCATTGTAGTACCTCGTTGGATCCTCCGGGTACTCCTGCATAATCTCCGTGTGCTCTCGTGCAATTTCGGTTCTCCAGATTTCTCCCTATTCTTTGCTTTTATGTTTGACAGCAGCTCATCCTGTCACAACACTTATCCAAGTCAAAATAGGGTGTCAATCTTTATCCCCTTGCTGTATTTCTCTTCCATTATCAGGGTCTTCATTAATTCTCCCTTCGAGAAATTACAGTCACCGAATCTAACTTCTTTGGAGAAATCACCACTCCATCAGATCCTTGAACATACGGAACCCAACTGTTCCTTTATGCCGTCATATTGCTAGTCTTCAACAGTTTCATTACAAACTGTTACATATACAAAAATAGTACTGTGTGGATGATCATTCAACTAAGCAAGTTCCCAGGAAAGATTTGGAGGGGTCACACTGGTCCTGCTTAAAACCCAATCTCCTAGACAGAACTTCTTAGAACGTATCTATCCACCGTACTGCCTTTTTGTATATACAACCATTTGCTAGCTTTGTTGCGGCTTTCCTTTACAAGTGATCTGGGGTATCCCGGTTTTATACCTGATTTCTCAACATCTGGCGAGACTACCAGTTCTTAGATTCGTCAAGATTGATCTTCATCAATTTCCTCTCTCCACCTCAAATCGTCCACATGATCGGGTGTCCAGAGTATCCCAATTTTGCCTTCCCTCAAGGCAATTAAAATTCTCCCAGTTCAGCACATGCAATTGGGTAAACATGTGCACCTTTTTCTTCTTCATCTCCATCGACCACCATGATGACCTTCAAATGCCTCCTAATCGGGCAATCTCTCTTTAATAATTCACCACCACCACTTTTGGTCTCAAATCTCAATGATCGGACCATACCATTGCATCCGGAACGATCAAATTAGCTGGAAACAAGTCTGAAATCATCAAAATCGCATTTCAGATGGCTAAGATTTGATCAAAACAATTCTGGCCTGATCAACGGCCTAGATTCAATCTCAGATCCGGTTGCACGTAGACTCCGCTGCACAGAATCTTCTCCCTCGGCTCAGCTCAACTTGGCTCGGCACAGCTCGGCTTGCGGCTGATTACGTGGCAGGTGGGTCTCACTGTGCTGACGTGTCAGCTGACTGGACGCTGACATGGCATGCCAACTGTGCATGATGGCATCATGCTTATGTGATGCTGACATCATCATTATCCGGGTCTGGCACGCGGGTCGGGTCGTCTGGTATTCGGGTCGGGTCAGCCCATCCGGGCGAAGAAGACGCGTGGGGAGCGTCTGCGCGCTTGGGCAGACGACTCACCGGAGCGTGATGGCGCGTGCGGCCATGTCCGACGTCCGATTTTGATGCCGTTTTCACCGGTGGCTTCGTCTCTTCCTCCTCTATACAGTGGTATGGTCAAAACACAATTTTGACAACTTTTATTTTTGAGCAAAAATCAAACACCACTTTAAACCATCAGCTCTGATACCAATTGTAGGGAATTCCGACCGGTGATGTTCTGATATTTGCCCATTGGAGGCTAAGCACACTGACACAATATTTAACGTGGTTCGGCAAACCGCCTACATCCATGGGAGAAGCTATTGCATTATATAGGGAGAGAACAAGATTTACAACAATAGAGCAGGAGGAATCATCCCCTCTTTAGCAACTCTCAACCTCACTCTATTTCTCTCTTTTCAGTGCTGCAATGACAGCTACTACTGGCTGCCTTGGCAGCCCACTCTCTCCTACATTTTTTACATCTTTGGCTCTACTTTCCCTCTCACATCTCTCACGTATGCCTCCATTTATAGGCATGAATGGTAAGACAACTTGGCCATAGATTATGGCACTAATGGTGGCAGCACATGGGGTGCACCATTTTTGTCAATGGTTGGTGCAACTAGCTTGACAATAACCCACCTACCATTGTAGCCTTTTGACAATGGCCTCCCTCCTTCTTAGAGTAGGCTGCAAATGCTCTATGATTGATGCACATTAATGGCAACAATCCTAACACATGCATGGACGTTTATCGGTTTCGATTGTTATTGGATAAGCATGAATATGGTAATCGAGATTAAGCAATGAAATTGATTGAGAATATTAACAATCAACGAAAATCAATTAAGATTCAGACTACAAATAGAAATAAAATATGAAAATCTAATTACCTACGATTCCTTGTTCGATTCGTTCTCCCATTTTTATGTATTCAGCATCAATAGTTTCATTTATCACGTAAGAAGGTTGAGATATGCGCCGGTAGCATACATATGAATCACATTTGCATTCTACTTTCAAATTCTTCAGTCTTTTGAAGGGAGCACCAAAGTTCATGTAAGAGACAACCTCTTTTCCCCATGAATACAAACCTTTACCAATAATAAGGATAGGTAGAGCCCTATACCTTTCGTTTTATATATATATATATATATACAGACACACACATAGTATAGACGTATTCCTGGACATAATATATGGGTAAGTGGTCAGTATCAAGAGTCAAATAACATGAAAAAGCTCATTAACTCAAGGTTTTCAGTCCACCACACATTTACATGTATATTAAGAAGTACAAGTAATAAGATTTAATTAACTAATCATACATTTATAGGTATGCCGTGTTAAAGAATAATATAAATCATATCATAAGACCTTACCTAACAGCTTAACCTATTGGGTTCAGATGGTTCTTTGATATGGTATCAGAGCCTTGATGACCAAGTGGTCACGAGTTCGAATCTCACCACCCCTATTTATTTGATAAAAAATAAGCAAAAGGTAATGTGGATCTGTGCAAGTTTCAAGTCCAAAAGGCTTTCACTTGAGGGAGTGTGTTAAAGAATAATATAAATCATATCCTAAGACCTTACCTAATAGCTTAAGCTATTGGGTTGAGATGGTTCTTTGATATGCTGAAACTTTAAGAAATTTACCACCCGAATTGATTTGAATAATCAAAGTAATTTGGATTTTATTTTTTTAATAATGCTCATCTCAAGAATCTCTCTCTTTTTTTTTTTAATAATGCTCATCTCTATTCACACTGATCATATGTAGTGGCATGGTTGCATCGCTTCTTTGTTTTTGGAAGGTGAGATTTAGTTTTTTGCATGTCTTTTCCAACTTTAATTTTACACATGTAGTTCAACTTTAATTTTACAAATGTGAGGTAATTCTTTGAATTACTTATTCTCCGAAACTTTAAGAAATTTACTACATTACCTTTTACAAAGGTGAGAATTGGTTCGAACAATCAAAGTAATTTGGATTATTTTTTAATAATGCTCATATCTATTCACACTGATCATATGTGGTGGCATGGTTGCATCGGTTTTTTTTTATTTGGAAGGTGAGATTTAGTTTTTTGCATGTCTTTTAACTTTTTTTATTTTATTAACGTGTGAGATTAATTTAGTTTTTCGCATGTTTTTTAATTTTTTTTTATTAACATGGATATTCAGGTTAGCTTGCGTATACCTTAACTAATTTCACGAACCCTAAAGTTAATTAATTTTACACCATGTAGTTCAAGAAACCCTCTTGTATAATTTTGTGTTAGTTAGGTTAAAGAAGGCACTAGCTGACTTTAATTTTGTAAGTAAACTAGTACGTGCATGCTCGAATAATTAATGAATATCATATTCTTCATTTGAATTCTTTGACATTAATTTTCACTTTCTCTTTCTTCTTTTTTTTACACAAAAGTCAAAGAAAAAAACACCTTTTCTTGTAAATTATTATCCAAAAACAATTTCCCAAGAATCATCATAAGATAACTATCTAAAGAAACAATAAGAGATACAAACCTAGCTACTAAATGGTATTTTACTACCTAATATCCAACTATCTAATTCCAAAACAATTTAAGAATTAATAAGATAAACTCTTGGGCTTAAAAAGAAAAAAAAAATTAACTACAGGGACCCTTCTTTTTTATCCTCTAATCCTATTTTTTTTCTGATTAAAAATGATTAAACTGTCTTATTATTTATTAATTGTGAAACCTCACTTTTATATAAATCTAAGCTCTCTAACTTAAGAAATTAAAATAAGATATTATAAAAATCATACCGTTCTCTCATTGTTTTTCATTTTTAGAGAATATTAAGATTCACTTTAATTTTTTTAAAAAGTAAATTTTAAAAAAATAAATTTCAGAAAAGTAAATTATTTTTTAAAATTTGGCAATGTAATAAAAAATAAGTTGGAAAACACTTTATAATATTAAGTTATGTTATGAAAAATAAGGTAAAAAATAACTTATTAATGTTTTATTTTTTTCAAATTTATTAAAATAATAAGAAACAAATCTTATAAATTTAAAAATAAAATAAAAATAATTAAAAAATATATAATTTTATAAATTATTTTAAATAAATTATTTAACTAGATATTGAAAAAAAAAGAAGAAGAAGAAGATAGAGAGGGTGACTTGGGGAAAGGGTCAGCAGAGCAGATCAGAGTGAAGAGTGTGAGAGTGATAGAGGGTTCGATAATTAAGGAGGCCAAGGGTTTTTCAATAGCAACAACAAAGAGAGACAGGAAAATGTGGAGGAGGAGGAGTCATTTATTACTCAGCAACGCCGTAAGAACCTCCCACCACCTCTCCTCCTTATCGGCTTCCACCGCTTCCAGAGGCAGAACCCTCCTCACTCCCTCCTCCAATTCTCCCTTATTTAAACCCCCTTCTCTTCACTTAGCCCCAAACAACCGCCTTTCCTCTCCTTTCTCCTCCACCATCTCCGTCCGCCTCCTCCGCACCAGCCGCGACCCCTTCACCAGGTACATTCATTCTCCATTCCCTCCCTCTGTCTTTCTTCCGTTTTTTTTATTATTAATTTATTATAATTCATTAGTTATGAGATTACGCCACCTGTGAATTGGGGGGGGTACGGATTGTTGGTGGGAGAAACCACTGGTGGTGGCTTTGAAACACTCCGAGGGGATAAAACACACTGTTTTATTTCAAGAACAAATAGCTTACAACAACTTGAAAAGCTTACAATACACACCCTCTCTTTCTCTCTAGTGTTTCTCTCTACTCTCTCCATAAGTTGACCTAAGCTGATCAGGTTCTGCTTTATGGCTGGGACATAATAAACATTGGCGATGTAGCTGGAATCGCCGTTCTTCAACTTGATTGGGATTCTGCCTTTACCTTTGAACGGAACCTTTGAGGTATCTCCAAAAGTAACTAGACCTTGCTTGGTCTCATCTAGATCACCAAATAACTCTCGGTAGCCGCACATGTGATTGCTGGCTCCAGTATCTAGATACCATATATTTTCCTATTTCTCGCCAAGTTCTTGTTGGACAAGAAATGCAGCTTCTTCTCTGTCATCCTTCTCTGCATAGTTGGCTTGCTCACGTATCTCCAACGGAGCTTTCCTTCTGCATTCAGTGCTATAGTGCCCAAATTGATTGCAACTATAACATTGGATATTCCTCTTGTCACGGTTATTGTAACCGCCTCCTCTTCCTCTAGGAGTGAATGCTTGTTGTCCTCGACCTCCTCTGGTGGTGTTTCTACCACCTCTTCCTCTAAAGCTTGTATTCCAAGAACCTCTTCCTTGGAATC
>Ga0325410_1008218_pt1 | contig 11309 bp, 9 predicted proteins | sample PopdelMetagenome_16_FD_206182 | JGI IMG/M metagenome (GOLD analysis project Ga0325410, IMG submission 206182) | Populus deltoides microbial communities from Bellville, Georgia, United States - Xylem-PdIQD-R3 | ecosystem: Host-associated > Plants > Phyllosphere > Stem > Wood/Secondary xylem...
TCTTTATGTTGTTTGAGTGTAAGGCAGACCAGACCCCATCTGATAAGCTTGTCCTCGGAGGATGAGATTGAGGCCGAAATGCGACCAAAAGCATCGAATTCTCTTGTATGTGTTTTCCTTCTCAAGCGACCGAAGCACATGCAAGCTCGAGTATTGGGAACAGCAAAGCCAAGAGGATATGGACATTATTTATGTAGCTAGAGAAATTAAACCATATTTAGCCTATCACACAAAACATTCCCTTCTCGGACACCACCCCCTCTTCTTGCCACTTATTAGGGCAATCTATTATCCTAGCTCATGTGTTCATGCTGGGAAATCCAGGAGCTAACATGGTCCATTGTTATCAAACCTCATGTGAGCAGTGTATGATTTGAGATTTGGTTTGTTTGAGATTGTGATGGTGATAGTGGTTCAAAGTATTTTTTATTTAAAAATATATTAAAATAATTTTATTTTTAATTTTTAAAAATTATTTTTGATATCAATATATCAAAATGATAAAAAAATATAAAAAATTAATTTATTTTATGCAAAATAAAAATTGAATTTTGAGGGAACGCGGTTTGCACTGCATTCCCAAACATGCTATAATGTAGAGTTGAGTTTTAAAATTCATATTTGAATTTTCTCTAAAGATTTTTTTATAAAAAAACTACGTTGCTTTAATTGTTTTTTATAATTAAAATAACCTCGTTTCAATTAATCATAATTATAATTAAAACTACATTAGATTCTCTTTCTCGACGTCTCAAGATCTTACACTGAATTTGCTTACCGAGGGCCTAACATCAAAGGAAACATGCATCATAAATTGTGATGATGGCTTCACAATTTGGCATGAACCTTAAAGTTCATATGCAGATTCATGATGTATTGATCGATCGATCATATAAATATATATATTGCAGCCAGAGAAAAAGATTGGGAGCTGTTACCTCCCTTCTGTTTTGGATAAGCCTTGTTCATGTAATTAAGAGCATGAAGTTCTTGAGAAATTCACGCAATTGCAATTTTTTAAGCTTCCTTAGCTGGCCTCCTGGCCCTCGGAGGCGCACATGGGGAGCTTGTATTTTGAATGAGAAAAATGTTCCGTTGACAGAATCAGCTCCCGAGCTTGCTAGTTCATCTTATAATTGACTAGAATCATGTGCGAATTCATTAAATATGTTCCTTTTCAACGTAAAATTTCTGAATTTTCAAATTTTGTTTGATGGCATTCAATTCTTTTTTTCTTTGGCTAGAATAGTGGGATGGAGGTTCCAGGGATTTTTACTTTCTGAATCTCCTAGTTAAAATTGTTGGAAGGAGGGATCGCAACAACTTTTTTCTTAACCTTTCAAAAATTAAAATTATTGGTGTTATTACAAGGCTACTATGATATTGTGGTTGAAATTGTGTTTGGATATGTTTTAAAAATATAAAGTGTGATTGACTTAAAAAGTATTAAATTGATATTTTTTAAGTATTTTTTTGAAAGTTTTGATAAGTTAATGTTAAAAATTAAAAATAAATCTAAAATAAATATTTAAATGTATTTTCAATCTAAAAATACTTTTAAAAAATATAATGCACCTCAATTAATATTCAACACACACCACAAAGGATTATTTTGAAGTTAGAGGGCATGTTTCTGAGTACGGTAGATATGTTGTTTTTTAAAATGTTTTTTTACTTAAAATTACATCAAAATAATATATTTTTTATTTTTAAAAATTTATTTTTAACATCATCGCATTAAAACAATCCAAAAACATTAAAAATAAATAATTTAAAATTAAAAAAAATTAAAATTTTTTAAAACACAACTTAACCATAATGAAAACAGAGCCAGAGTTGTAAAAGGCACGACACAATATCTCCCCTTTTCTTTTAGGAGATCGAACTCCTTTATGATTAGCAAAAGTCTTTTAGGAGATCGAACTCCACAAATATTGTTTGATTTTGTGTGGTTTAAGACATAACAATTTATACATTGTTTGGCTCTACTATATATGTACAGAAGTGAGAGAATCTTCAAGCCCCACCACTAAAATAACATTACACGACTGATAATATTCTCGAGAGTTTCTGAGTCAGCATTTTAATTAAACACCATCCTCTTCATGTTGTTCACAGCTGTAGCATACTCACACACTTATAATCACTTAATTGTCTTAGTTATCTTATTTAATTCATTTAATCATTTTAATTAGCTTACACCCCATAAAAAAATATATATATTAATATTAAAATCTAATTACATAATGTTTAGCTAGGAAGTACTCTGTGGAAGAACAAGGAGTTCGGATTTTGGTTCAAATCCAATTATTGGCATTCAGAAAACAAAAAAGAAAACTTATTTGTGAGAATTTGTTTTTTTATCTCTGGATCAATTATTTCATTGTCATTTCAATTACTAGAACCAAAATGATATTTCACAGTACAAACGTCTTTATAAATCTTGTCAAATTAATGCGGAGAGTCCTAGACGGGAGAAGAAAAAGAGATAACTATGTTCTTTTTAACAAAATGAAAAACTAACTTTTTCATTTGTTTTATATATATATATATATATATATATATATATATATAAGTAGAAGAAATGATTATTTTTTTAGTAACTCCTCTAAATACTTGGACCAGGTCCATTCCTCATGAGCGAACTAGGTCTAACCCAATAACCAACATCTCTCACTCGCCCATGAATAACTGAATCTATCTAATACATTATATTTCAAACTTGCACAAAAATTTCTTACTTTGATGAACAGACCTGAAGCGCACAGTGAAAGGAGCTTCAATATATAAACCTAATACAAGCCATATAGGAGACATCAACTTTATAATTAATTATTCCTTAAAGTGTACAAATATATCCTAAGCTAGCATTTTTATTTACACATGACTGAATATAAATCAATCCCTCAAGAATTTCATACTCAATCCATCCTTACAATTACAAGTATTCTAAATCATGTCAAATTTATTCAAGTGATATGATCTCGATTGGTGAATACAAGTAACAGGTGTAGAACTAAAATTATTTTTTTCTACCGCAGGAATTAACTCGTTTTCCTAAGATTATTCCTTTAATTCGAATCATTTCATAATCATAGGATATACTCCTAAAGTAGCGATCATTTATACATCACTTCTTGATACAGTCAAAAGTCACAAAGGGAAAGATTTTAAGATCTTAGATATGATCTTCAGGACTTACATAATAAAGAAGCGAGGATCCATTATTTATTCCAGTAACAGTCGTTAGCACATGTAATATGAAATACATGTTATAGTGGAGCTTGCTCTTTTCTTTTTTTAAGATAAAGAGTGTGTGTCGTTGCTCTCCTTGTTAGAGGAAAAACATCATACGAGTGTTAGTCTTATCGTAGAAAAAAACAGACTTCAAATTAGAAATTCTCATTTGCTCACTGTTATTAGTGGCAGATGAATAATTTCATACCCGGGTTCAATCATAATAGACACACGAATGGTGAGAATTTATTCATGGTGATTTTTTTTTAAGAATCTCATCGTGGTCCCAACCAAGGTGACTTTTTAATAATTACTTTGAGTTAAAATTGCTCTCATTGCGTCCAAGTCGCTCATTGAGCATTAAAACTCAAATAGTCTCATCTCTACTCACTTTACAAGCGCTAGAGGTGATTGCTCATTTGAGTGAGTCAATCTAAGCCTATCGACATACTTTAACAAATTGTATTATACGATACTTATAATATATTTCATAAAACAAATAACATGATATACTAATGATATTTATTCATTATTCAATCATTATAAGCCTTCGTATGATCCTTTTGACTGTCATTCAGTGTTTCTAACCAGGGTTTGATTGATATCTGCTAACTAATCCAATGACATAACATATATCGAGACGTGTGCGCATCATTGCATACATCAAACTACCGATGACACTGATATAAAGTACTTTGAACATTTTCTCCTTTTCTTCTAGAGTCTTGGGACATATATTAAGGCTTAGTTTTAAGCTTTTATCAACAGCGGTATCCATTGGTTTGTTATCTTGCATGTGATAACGCTCGAACGTCTTTTTGATGTAAGTCTCTTGAGTTAAACCCAAAAGCTTTTTAGCGTGATCTCTAATGATTTTCACACTAAGAACATAGTTGGCCTCACTCATGTCTTTCATTTCAAAGTTTGATGATAACCACCTTTTAGTAGTATCAATCATCTCTTTACTATTTCCAGCTATTAAGATGTCGTCAACATATAAGGACAATATTATAAAATTATTGTTAGAATGTTTTAAATACACGCAATGATCTTCTTCCATTATTGTAAAACCATTCTTAAGATAGCTTGATGAAACTTGGCGTTACATTGTCTACAAGCTTGCTCAAGACTATATATGGATCTTTTAAGCTTGCAAACTTTACGCTCATGTCCTTTAATCTCGAATTCTAAAGGTTGATCTATATAAATCTTCTCATTTAGTTCTCCACTAAGAAATGTAGTTCTAACATCCATCTGGTATAACTCTAAGTCCATATATACAACTATAACTAAAATGAGGCGAGCTAAAATAATCCTCCCAACTGGTGAGAATGTATCTTCATAATTAATTTTCTCTTTTTAAGTGTAGCTTTTCGCTACTGGTCGAGCCTTTTAATGTTCTATTAACCCATCCATCTTACGTTTAATTCGTGAAGCAATAGATCTATTGGCTCACGAATACTTCTACAAGGTTAAGATTGCTTATGATCTTGCTCCATGAGAGTAAGAATAGATAAAATGTCACTCCCACTGTTTCTATGAGGATTAAGAGTGTATTCTAGGTCCTTTATTGAATGACTTGTTGTGCCATAATCTAGATTTTCCATTTCATATAATTGAAAATCTTTATTAACCTCACCTGTCATTGAAAAATCCTTTTCTAAAAATACAACATCACGCGATTCAATCTTCATCACTCTTCCATCAGCTTTTCACCGATAAATATAAATCTTTGGAATGTTCAAAATATCTTATAAAAATACACTTCTTCCCCCTAAGACCAAGTTTCTTATATTCATGATAATTATTATGAATATAAGTTACACACCCTCATAGATGCAAATAACTTAGATTATGTTTGTTGTTATTTCATAGTTCACATGGGGTAGATGAGACAGATTTAGAGGGCACTCAACTAAGTATGTAGGCATCAATTAACAATGCATCTCCCAAAAAAAAAATTAGTAAGTTGGCTTGCGTCATCATTGACCTAACCATGTCAAATAAGGTCTTATTCCTCCTTTCTATTACACCATTTATTGTGGAGTATAAGGAATAGTTAGTTGTTTAGCTATACCCTTTTTATCATAAAATTTTTTAAATTGTTTAAATAGGTATTCACGTCATCGATCAGTTCTTAAAACTTTGATCTTAGTGCTTAGTTTATTCTCCACAAGATTGGTATATCGAATGAAGCAATCCAATGCTTCAGACTTATGTGAGATTAAATAAACATGACTAAATTATATGAAATCATCTATAAATATGATGAAATAATTTCCTCCATATCTTGCCCTCAAATTCATTGGGCCATAAATGTTTGAATGAATAAGTTGTAATGGACTACTAGTTCTTTTAGCTTTGCCAAATGGTAATCTAGTTGTTTTTCCAGTAAGGACATACTCACAAACGGGCAATATCTCTTTGGTAAGTGATCCTAAAAGACCAACTCTTGTCAATCCATGTAATTAGTTTTGCCCAATGTGTCCTCATCTAGCATGTCAAGTTATGATATCACTATTATTAGTAGTGTTGGAATTTCAAACAATATAAATAGAAACATCATCATTAATAGATACATCAACGGTGTCTAACATCATAAAATCATTTAATACAAAACCAAAATTATAAAAAATATTATCCAGATATTTTTTTACACAGTAACCAACAAACACAATACTAAAGCCCAATTATAGTAAAGCAAGAACAAACATAAGATTCCGTCAAACTTCTAGAGCGTATAGTACATCATGAAGATAAAGTGTGCAACCTCCTCGCAAATCCAATTTGCATGTACCGATGCCAAACACAACAACGGAAGCATTATTCCCCATGTATATGTATATATTTCCTTTTGAAATTTGACAAAATTCCAGAAAGATTGTTCGATCCCTTGCTATGTGGTCGGTTGGTCCTGAGTCTACTGTCCAAAAATGAACAAATTCAACAAGCATTAATCAACTGCTAACATATAAGTTAAAGGGATGATTATGGTTAAATATTACATTTGGCTTAGAGCAATCACTAGCAAAGTGACCAGGTTTACCATAATTGAAACAATCTATATTTTCGTTTTTTTTACAGTCGTGTTTCCCACGCTTGCGCTTATATCCACTACTACTTGCTTTTATTACTTTCTTGCCATATTTGGGACCTTTACTCTTACCTTTTTTATATTTAAAGTCATATAATCCACACATATTAGTCTCAGATATGAAAGCCTTGTTTACAGGCTTCTCAGCATGAAGTCGATTTTCTTCAAGCTCGACATGATGAGCAACATCATCAAATATCTTGATGTTGTCATTATAGGTAAGGTTAGCATACACATGTTCCCAATTGCTTGGCAAAGAATGGATAACAATTTGAACTTTTTGTGCATTAGTTATCTCATGCCCAACATCCTTTAATTCATTGATCATGTTAGACATGACTGTAAGATGCCGTCTCATCATCTGATTTTGGTGCTTCTTATAACAATCAAATTTGAGGGTTAAATGATAAAGTTTAGTAGTGAAGGTTCCCTCATACTGAATCTTTACCGCGTCCCAAATTGATTGGGTTGAACGATACCTTTAAAAACACAACATTATATCATTTCTCATGCTGCTCAACATCAGAACGTGAGCTACATGATCCTTGCATTTATAGATTTCATATGCTTCCATATCAAGCCTAAGTTGAGCAGTGTTTTCTTGCTCAAGTTCAGCCATCGGTTGTGTGATTGTTTCCGGTATTTTTTGCTTTTTTAGGAGATATTCAATCTTACGATGCTAAACATCATAATTCTTTTCACTTAGTTTGTCTCCATGGTTCAAATCAGCAATAATACTCTTAGATGCAGTCATATTAAGTGTTGTTGACACCAATTACACATATTAGTATCTAATACAATTTAAATGATATTTATTCCCACTCCATTCTAAATTAAATAAATAATAATTTAACACATACAATAGAAATGAAAGGAATGTTAAACACTTAATCAATTTTCATTTGTATGGTCTAATTATTATTGGAAATTTAAGTGAGTGCAAAATTATAATTATTAGTTTCAACTAATAATTCTCATTGATCAATTGCAAATATTTTCATATACATGCATATAATGTAATTAAAACTTAAATTACATAAAATATGCAATTCAAAATAAACAACCAATTATCTTAACAAAAAAAATAATAAATTTTAGAATTATTTTATATTATAGGTACATAAGTAAGGTCTTCAATTATATTATCTACTTCATCAAAGTCATCTCCTCCAAGTTCATTCTGCTCAAATCATAAAATGAATTTAACAACAACATCCAAATGACCTGCGCTTCTTCCAGTATGTCGTATATCCTTTTTGGTATACTGACATTCCATTTCAAGCAGCATTTTATCAACGAGATTGTTGAAATCTAAAGATTTCAACCTATATTCCAACGATTGTCGTACTATCATCCATTCCTCAAGTAGAGAATTAAGAATGATTAACATTTGATGTTCCATGTAGAATTCATAAACACCACTCATAGCCAATCTACTCATCAAAAGATATATATATATATATATATATATATATATATATATATATATATATATATAAAAAATGTTATTTTTAATTTTATGAACATGATTTATGGTATAACCAAACAAATGATCAATTTGTTGTTGCCTATCCACTACAACAATAAAATTCCAAAAGCACATAACTATTATAATCAATATTTAATTAAAGCATGTACTTTTTTTTTGTTAAAAGCAAAACTGGCACCACAATTAATCAATATTAACTGCCTCTCTCATATTTTTTTAACTGCCAAATGGCGTTTACACATCTGCCAAACTAGATATGTTGTCATGTTTTTTTTTTAATTACCAAATGACAATTACACATATGCTAAACTAGATGTGTTGTTATGTTTTTTTTTTAATTATCTTAACTCAACTGTCAACTGCCACATGGCAGTTACACATCTACCAAACCAGATGTGTATTTGCTTCATTTGGCAGTTGTTCCATTTAAAGCAAATTTTCAACAAATATAATTTTTTTTATTTTTTTAATTAACAAATAGCAGTTATAAAACTGTTATTTATTTGGCAGAAGGGTATTTCTAATTAATGATAGAAAAAACAAAATGCTAACCAAATTATAATTATTCATTCTCCAATGCTTCATCAAATTTGAATGATAATACATCTAATAAAGTTTTGTCAATTCAAGACTAAACGGAAGCATTCTTTTAACACAGGATATACAATTAAAGTTTATGCAATAGCATATGTATTGCAAAAAAATATATATATATTTTAAACCATGACTCTGATACTAATGTAGAATTGAAAGAAAACTTATTTGTGATAATTCACTTTCTTATCATTAGATCAATTACTTTAATACCACTTTAATTACTATAACCAAAGTTTTATTCCACGGTATGAATGTCTTTATAGATCTTGTCAAATTAATGCAGAGAGTCCAAGATGGGAGAAGAGAAAGAGATAACTATGTTCTTTTCAACAAAATAAAAAACTAACCTTTTTATATGGGTTATGTCCCTATATATATAAGTAGAGGAAGCGATTGCTTTCTTTAGTAACTCCTCTAAATACTTGGATCAGGCTCATCCCACATAGGTGGACTAAGCCTAACCCAATAGCCAATAAAAACAATACTGTATACTTTTAAATTTTAGGAAAACTTTTCATAAAGTTCTTTAGTCATAAAAAAAAAATAACTTGAAAAGTATCAAAAGTGTACTAGGCATTTTCTACATTGTCTTTGGAATAAACTAAGCATTTTCTAGAAAACATTTTTTCTAAACAATTTCTTTTATTGTATTGTGATGCATAGTGCTTTTCAATTTAATACCTTTTCATATCAAATATACTTTTAAAAAGCACCAAATAATATTTAATTGTTTTAATACAAATATTAAATCAGGTTTAGATGGCCAAAGCCAATGACCTTTGATCTTTTTTAGGTCAAATGGTCCTCAAAATGTTGTGGGTGGTGTGATGCCTCATTACGATGTTCTATGCACTTTTTTCTTTTCAATTTCTAGCTCATACACTAGATTGGTGGCCTGCACGATGCTGCAGGACGTACCATTTTTTAACCTGAAAAAAATATATTCAAGAGATGATTGTGTTTTTAAAAAAGTAAGAAAAATTTGATAATCGAGCTAAACTTTGATTAATTTGATAATATGATAAAAAGAATAGGCAACAACAACAATAAGTACTTTTTTTAAAAAAAATATTGTCCTAGACAAAGCTGGGTTAACACGCGAAACTCATGGTTTGACATATGAGATCGTGATAACCTTGTAGAAAGATGATATTAGCAAAAATTATTTGTAAAAAAGGACCTAAGAAAATATCTAAGCCAACTCGGTCCAATCTTTCAGACCTATGGCCTAAAAGGTTAATAAAATCCCAACCAATAAAATATTGAGGGATGAAATCGAAAAAAATAAAGTTCCAATAAAAAAGAATTAAAAATAAAATAAATAGCAATTAAGAGAATAAAGAGTGAATCTGACATAGAATAAAATGAACTAAAATATCGAGGAATGCAATTAAAAAGAAAATTTAATTAAGATAATAATTATAAAAAAATCAAAATAAAAATATTGGAGATCAAATTTGAAAGGTAAAAAAAATCAAAATAGGGTTAAATTGAAAGAAAATCTCAAATCCATGGATAAAAGGGAGTGACCAAATCTGAAAGAAAAATAAATCGAAGAGTTGCTTTGAAAATGTGCAGGTGCTAGATCTAGAACTGAGGAGGATAGAGGAAAGAAGGAATGGAAAAAAGAAATGGTTATCAACGCAAAATCTGGCATATTTTGGCCACATACGCCATTCAAGAACTAAGACGACGCCATGAGGATTAAAACGTTGTTGTGGAAGCTGAAGTTTGGTCGCCGTATAGAGTCGTACAACCACCTTTTTCATGTTAAATAATATTTTATTAATGAAAAAAATACTAAACTAACACTGGTCAAAATCGATAACTACAAAAAAAAAAACCAAAATGAAAAGACAAAAACACCCATTGAACAAGGCAAAAACAATTATGATTCAGATATATTGTTATAATTTTATCGCGCTACTAAAATGAAAAAGGTCAAAGGTGCCATTGCTCGCCGATGTTTAATTATTTTTTTTGCCTCCAAAGGCATAGAAATAATTTCATTGTGCATACAATAGCAAAAAGACTATTATACCCTCGCTTCAAAGGCCAATTATGTTATATTTACGAGGACAAACTCATCATTTTACTATTCTAATCCACAATAACAATGAGTCAATATGCATAATTATAAATGCACAGTAAAACACAGAAGGCCTTTTAGTTTCTTTTAATGTGAGGCTAAGCTCGCATGCTTGGTTATCTCGGGTGCATGCTTACGAATTTAGCGCCTCCAAGCTCGATTTTCTTTTTTTCTATTTTTATCACTTGCTAAAACTAAATTCCCCCGACATTAGTTTTGGACTTCTCATACAATCTTATTGAAAAACAATTATTATTTTTAGCAAATTTGGCTTCTTTGTATTTAGTTTTAGTTTTGAACATTCATTATCAACAAAAGTAACTAATATTGTTTGTGAAAAAATAATGATATTTTAATAATAACAAGGGTTAATAAAAAAAATTTATATAATTATTTATGAATTTTATATCCAACTGGATAAGAGATAAACTTAATGAGTTAACTTATGATCAGTCTCTCAATCAAAACCCATATAAGACCCTACTTGAGTTTTGATTTTTTTTAAATGATACTATTTTAACTTTTTTAAGAAATTCTAAACAACATCACTTTAAATTAATTAAGGTTAATATGTATAAATCATGAACAGATCTTTCACTAGGTTTTACAACCATGCTTAGCTATGTTTACTTTTTGCTTTTAAAAAATGATTTTATTTAAATTAAATGTTTTTTTAAATTTTAAATCGTGTTGATATATTAATATAAAAAATAAATATTAAAAAATAAAAACTAACTTGCAATTCAACGGGGTGAGAGAGTAACGTGAAAATTCCGGGCAACCTGCGAGAATCAAACTAGTCA
>Ga0325410_1008219_pt1 | contig 11308 bp, 5 predicted proteins | sample PopdelMetagenome_16_FD_206182 | JGI IMG/M metagenome (GOLD analysis project Ga0325410, IMG submission 206182) | Populus deltoides microbial communities from Bellville, Georgia, United States - Xylem-PdIQD-R3 | ecosystem: Host-associated > Plants > Phyllosphere > Stem > Wood/Secondary xylem...
TTGAAATCAGAATTCTCAACTTCTGCTGTGCATTTTTGCAGGGCGATGGTGCTCTTGGATCTTTTTGGTTCTCTGGCTATTGCTTCAGCAATATCTATATCCTGTACAGAATCTGATCCCACATTCAGAACTTCTTGCCTAGAACGTTTCCCACAAGCATTGGTTTTCTTCTCAGAACTCAACAGAGTTTCATCTGAATGGTCAGGAGAAAACTACACCTGAGGAAAAATTAGCTTTCTCTGCTGCAGCTCTACCTGTAAAGAAGGCCCATTTCCCATTATGTTTGCCACTTGCATTGAGCTAAATACATTTCATTTTCAATGACTCTACCTCTTGATCTCTCTCTTTTACCATAGCTTCTAGTAAAGCAACTCTTGTTATAGCATCAACTTCTGATGCACGCAACCTGTCGACTTCACTGGTAAGATCCACCTTTTGTCTCTCCAAGACTTCAATCTTCTTTTGTGCATTTTCAATCTGGACAAGTCATTCTATTGTGAACTGAGAAGCATCCCTCTTTGCAATTTCAGCAGCCAGCACTTCTAATTGTGCTGTTTCAACAAACTTATTTGCCACCTTAACTTCCTCTTCCGAGACTTTACACCTTTCATGTGCTTCCTCAAACCTTTTTAACTCAGTGAGGTACTTCTGCTTCAATTGGGTTCTGTCCTGTATCAGTATCTCAGCCTTTTTCTCCAATGCTCGAGCAGCAGATTTGACAGATTCCTACTTATAAGCCAAGTCGTTGACTTTAATCCTCAGAGCTGATGATTTCAAATCATATCTCCATCTCTTCTTGAGCAGCCTGCATATGCAGATGAAGCATCCAAAATACATGTGAAAAGACATAAAACTGTTTTCTGCAAGCTTCTTGAAATTAAAGGCTACTATATGATAGTAATCAGCAAATTACAGAAGGTTATACATACAGACCCTCAAATCCAAACTCAAAGTGCCTGATTTTTGCTCTCATGCTAAGCCTAAGCATTTTCCTATTCTTAGGACAAGTGTCTGTACGTAATCCTTGGCTTCTTCTCTCTTTCGTCTTCTGTAGTTTTACAGGATGTTAGTTGTGTGTGAGTATGATTTGGATTTAATGAAAAGTTAAGATCAGAGAGCAGATTGTTCTGCTATGCAGTGCAACAATTACAACACAGTCGTATCCAATGAAAATGCATACACAGATACCAAAGATGTATAAAACTAGCAGCCACACACAGCTAGACTACTGTTTCTACAACCAAAGTATTATGATTTCTTCTCTTCTCTTCTTTTGTAGACTTTCGACGACGTCTAGGGTTTTTTCCTCAAGCCTTTTTCGTTCAACACCTTTCTTGATTTTCCTTTCAATCCTAATTAATCTTGTTTCAGGCCACGTCATTAACCCGTTCTTCAACTCTTTTCCTTATTCCATGTCTCTTCATATTTTCGTTTCCATTCCAAGATTCCTGCTCTGCAGAATCCAGTATTCCAAGTGAACTAGAATTACTCCCCTCCAATGAGCAGCATTTCCTCCCCAGATCAGTTATACAGCTCTTGTAATATTCAGAGACCTTATTCAAGTCATTTGTAGCATCTTCATTAATTTTGGAATTCAATTTTGAATTTCTCACTGGTTTGCAACTGCTCATGAAGCACTTGAATCTTCTTTTCAATCGAGCAGCATTTCAAGGTAAGGCTTCATCAATCAGCTTCTTGGCATGATGGAGTGTAGGACCCTGCAAACTGGACACAACAACTCTAGATGTAAGCTGAGACACATGAAAATGTTCCGCAGGTGGATCATAGTTTAGAGAAATAGTTGGCATCTGCCAGAGCCTCAGAAAACTACATAGCTTATCAGCATGAAAAGGCATAAAACCCTCGAGGCAGAAAACTGATATAGAGGTAGGACTCAAAGTTAAGAAAATCTTGAAGATATTATCTAGAATTATGTTATAGAAAAGATATTAGATTATACTAATCTTATCATTAAAAAAAGGATAATATAAAAATAAAAATTATTTTCCAGTTCATAATCAACATTAGCTTATTTTCCATATCCAAAAATAATTCATTTTCTTGGTGATTTTTTTCCCGAACTTATGTTGAACCGAAACTCAGGATAATAGGCCATAGGATGCAGAGAACCAGACTCTTTGGAAAGTTGGACAAGGTGACTGTGACTCACGGCTAGGACAGCCCTTTGTTGGCTAGGTAGTGGCTATTACTACATGGCATTTCCTCTTCTTTTTTGTAATAAAATGTAGAGAGCTGGCCATTAACCCTATAAAATAAGTTGGAGTGAAGAGATACTCTTAAGTCCAGACTCCTAATTTGTGATGAAGCTGTAGACAGAGCCCTCTATGTGTTGTCAAGTGAAACGGGATGTTTTGTCCCCATTACTTGTTCAAAGAAGCTGTTCCACGGACCATTGAAGAGATCATTTTCTAGAAATTGTAAGAAATATGAGCTCATATCATACATGATGACTATTAAGTCTATCAGGATTTTATTAAGTGCAGAGTTATTCAAGAAGAAAGTTCTGATAGATCAAATACTAGCGAGGCTATCATAGACCAGTCAAGAGAACAATCTCTTTGTCTAGCAGTTGCAGTTCCTATTGATCTGCTGAATAAAGAGATTGGATTTTTATAAAATTATCACAGGAAATATAAATATTTAATAGAATAATACTGTTTGAAAAAAATAATAATAATATAATTTAGTCATATCACATTTTTAAAATGCGATAACTATATTGTCATATATTTAAAAATAATAATATTTGATAAATATCATGTTTATGAAGTATAATATTTGATAAAAAAATTTTAAATTTTTTTAACGCTAATCGCTAAAGAAAGTGATATTCTACTGTTTGAAAAACACCATTCCCCACAAGAGCAGGAGCAGCCATCTTTTTGGCCCATCAAACTTGACCCTCTGAGCAGAATGCCAATCAGAACTTGCACTTGTGGGACCAACACCTTAAATGTACAAGAAGCACTGTCCCCAACCCAAGAAGCCTATAAAAGGGACACAGATTGTCCTTCCTATCCACATAGCCTCTTGTGACATACCTTTCTTAAGCTACACTGTCCAGAAACACCTAAAGACATGAATTCCCATTTACACCACCAATCACAGAGCCATGGCAACCATGCTCCGAAACCCAGAAAGAAAAGGCTTGCTAGAGACCAACTTAGGCTCCTGGAAACAAGTTTCAATGCCAACCAGACGCTGAGAGCAGAACACAAGATCGAGCTTGCCAGCCAACTAGGCCTGACATCAAGACAAGTTGAAATATGGTATCAAAATAGAAGAGCCAGAAACAAAATTAATGCCATTGAGCATGACTACAAGAATGTCCAGCTAGAGCTAGGTAATGTAATGACAGAAAACACCAGGCTCGAGAAGCAAGTTAGCACGCTTAAATATGAGCTGAACAAGGTTCAGCAAATGATACTGTTTGGATCAACCACATCTGCTTCAGCTCTCGCTTCTGTTTCAGGATATAGCGATGAGCAGGCCAACTCAACCTCTCCAGGAAACATGATCTGTAATTGGAGAGATGCTGGAAATGATGAAATCTTTCCTGTAGAAGAGCTATATACTTGTTTGACAGGCTCTGGCACTCAGTTATGGCCTCTTAGCTGAATCAGAGGATAATTGACAGTAGAATTTAGAACTTTTGAAGTTCTTCCTGCTAAAATTAGGTTGTTTGTATTTCATGGTCAAGCCAAGAAATTTTATTCAATGTTGAAGCTTAAGACAAGTAGATTACCAGTAAGAAATTATGAATTGTTCCACTAGCAAGTACAATTTGATTCCCAACCATGCAATTTTTACTCCAGTGACATGCCAAAAAGCAAACAAAGCAGAGAATTAAGCAAGAATAATTTTTTATTTTTCCTGAGGGATGCAGACTGGCAATTCAGATGAGACCAAGTGGGAATTTTGTAATTTTACAGAACTAAGAATGCAAGCACAAGATTTCAAACACATCACAGATTGCAGCTCAAGACAAAATCTTCAAGTTCAACTGAAAGTACAGGTTTAAGTACCTGTATTCTTCAACTGATATATATATATATATATATATATATAACACCCATTTCTTTCATGATTAGTGGCCGGGCTTATTTCCTTCATGACAGGATTTGGGTATATGCATGCACTTCACATTCTGATGGCCTGGAATCTTGAATTGAAAAACTTGGCCAACTGGAGGTGTCCATAATGCCTAATTGTCTGAGTCAAATAGGGTCCCGCATGTTTAATTTCTTCCTTCAGCACTTGTATAGAGACATAACAAAGTCCAATCAGTTTGACATTAAAAGTAGTGCACTTGCTTCAGGCTGCAGCAAGTTGTTCTGCAATTTGAGTAAGAAATTAAGTTACATCACCAATCAAAGGCAAGCTTGACAAACAAAAATCTGTAGCAAGATTCAGCTCAAGCAAGTCGTAAACTGACCTAAATAAGGCCAGTCCAACTCAAACTTATAATAATGTGTAGAGGAACACACAAGTATCGAACAAAAATAACTAGAAAAAATTACTCAGAATTCTAAATTTGAAGGAAAAGTAGAGGCCCACTTCCGAGGAAGAAAAGGATTACAGATGACAAACACTCACTCCTATTTCGTGCTATTATTCATTGAAAGTTAAAAAAGTGACCAGAGCATGAACCCTGAACTAAAAAACAAGAACATATCCCAATCATCAGACAAGAAGGGGACTTGACAAGACTCGTTGAAAACATCAGGTTAATGCTAAATTATCCTATTCCACCACTAAATAATTTACACATGCAGAAATCACAGATCAACTAGCAATGACCATCAATAAGCGACGCAGAGAAAATATTGTAACAGCTTTTGGCATTATGTGTAGACACACAATTCTCCTGTTATATTAGAAGCTCAAGATTTCAAGGTGCTGCGTGTTGTTCAGGAAAAGGATCATACCAGACCAAAGGCAAGAACCCTTAGCAGAAAGCAACACATATCCTGATTCCCAGACACGAAAGGATCTTGAAAAGACTGGTTGATATCACCTACTGTAGTACTGAATAATAAAATACAAGCAAGAATCTCAAATTAATTAGCAATGACCATCCATAAAACACTGCCAATCAAATAATATAATCTTGTCCATAGTGGTGGGCGTTACTTGTGGGAACACAATTCTCGTGTTAGATTATAAGTTCAAGATTTCAAGATATTGCTAGCTCAAGTAGCAAAACAATCGCCAATATGAAGAATTCAATACTAATAATAGTCAGATAAGTCTACTAAGTTTTCGCATGAAGAAAAAAAATACTCTGAATTATTCTAACATTCCCAACGATGAACACAGATCGTCCATTCGGGTTGTTCATCATTTACAACATTTTCTTGCATTAAATAGACTGTGGGGCAGAAGATGTCATCTTGCTATTAATGCTCCTAATTCTCCATAAATTAAATTTGTCTTAGTTGTGCTTCTAGAGTGCCAAGTCTGAAATCCTAACTTTCAAGACCAAAGTACCCACCAGGTACATTCTAATCAATCCAGAACACATGGAGTGAACATCCTGTACAGTAACGAAAGAATCTGATGCTAACTGTGAACTGCAAATTCACATGACAGGCATGCTTGCTCATGCACAAGCACACAGACAGGTATATGCATATGTGTGTGAGCATCTGCACGTACAAGGTTGTCGAAATGACCTTTAAGAGTTTTACCCCAGCCAGGGAATTAATAAATCATTCTTTCCCTCTCAGATCAAGCTTGAACTATACAAGCAACAAACTTATATTCACCACTTGAGAGTTGTTTATCCCGACCCCAGAATCGATAACTCATTGTTTCCAACTTAGAGCAAGTTAATCCACAAAAGCAACATGCTTTAACACACAAATCGTCTACAATAAACACAACTTCTTACACCTCCATAAACCAACAATCCAAACACAAAACATTTACAGCCTCAATAAAAAATACCGAAACTTTCAATTCAAGAAACAAATAAGTTCACATATTACAGCCCTACTTTCAAGTTTCAAGCCACCAAAAAATAAAACCCAATAATTGATGTTATATGAAATAGGCCAAAAGGAAAGTAACAATTTAATCCTTTTCCATCATGAAAGAGGGACGAAGTCAAACTAAAAACTAAGCAATAAAATTCTAAAAGCACAAAACATTTTACACGTCCCAAGAACTAACCATTCTGAAAATCGCTGCGAAGCAGGATTAAATCATACTGGTCCTCAATACTAAACTAAAGCAAACATGAGGGTAAAAACTCAAGCATTATATGGATGCATGTTCTTGATTCCTATTCTCTTTGAAAAAAAGAAAAGAATAGAACAGTTAAACACTGAGCTGTAGATGGTGTGTCTATAGAGAACCAAAAGTCCCTCTTGACATCAGGAATTGACTAAATACAATGCTCCATTATGAATGGGAGAAATAGAGAGAGATGGATACAAATATGAGTAATAAAGAGGTAGGGGCCTCCAGTGACACATGAAATCTCAAATTTCACGTGGCTGCAGTGCTTCTCCCAAGAGCAAGAGGCAGCACCCCTCAAGATTTAAGAATAAAAGCAGTAAAGTAACAACTAGTGTTTCAAAGGGTCTGCCACCAATTAATAAGTACCAAACCCGATCACGAGAGAACTTTGAAGATGAAGAGATAGGCTGTTAGTCTCATTGTTTTTTCTCTTTAAACTTACAGCACCTATTTTGCATCATAATTCTGCTGCTTAGGCACTAACTTTTAAATTTCTTTGCTATGCAGCCAAACACTCCAAAGAGAGATGAGAAAAACAATTAGTAAAATCGCTTCAGATGGGGCAACTGAACATCCGACTTCCTAAACTATGGGTAAACAATATGTAAATGTGCTTAGAGATCAAACATATTTTTGAAGAATGGTCCACTTGAATACTTGCCAAATCACAGAACGTTCAAATAAAGAACTTCAGCACAATAATCCTCCCCAGACATTAGACTCAGATCTAGGAGTAGGCTCTCCTCAACATTCTGGTCTAGTAGTTGACTAAGATTGCGACGCTCCCTTAGAAAGTTTTAGTATTCATTTCCCCTGCAAACTGATCTATAGGGTGCGGTGCTACCCTCGTACAATCATGCAATTATTAGCACACCTCACTTCGCTTTACACAATGATCTGTGGCGGGGAAACTAATCCGAACCTAAATATTGTCAGAAAAAAGAGAGATCGAAGGCTGAATCTCCCAAGTATTAAGAAACCGGATTGATAGATGATCCACTGTCTCCCAGCTCTCTTTCACATATAAATCCATAAATACAAAAAATGTGAGCTTTATAATTTTTCAATCCTCCAATTGACATACCAACAATAATATGTAGGCTATTCTATCCCAACACATCCAAGATTACACAAAAGTATCAAAACATTTAGTCCAAGAAACAAACTTTACAAAGTAGCTATATGGAGTTTCAAGCCACAAATTAGAATGCAACAAAGTAACTCCAAAAATCCTCAATTTCTCCGCTCACCATTACTGAGTTCATACCCATTTCAACATATAAAAGTCACACTCAAACCATAAACACAAAAATCTACTCCAGAGAGTAGATTACATGATCCAACCCGGCTTACAATCCCAATCCCTCCCTGGAAGCCTCCACTAAACGCCTAGATTACATGATCCAGTTCCTCGACCGAAAACTCTCCAATAACAACAGTAATTATAACTCTACCAACAACGAAAGTGTTTCCACAGACACAAAACTCCGGCTTTACCAGAATTCATTGGCAATAATATTTGATTGAAAGCAAAATAGAACATGAACAACAACCAAAATCCTGCTTCTGCTGCGGTGTTAGGAGCGAAGTGTCGTTTTTTTTTTTTTGGTAGTGTGACGCGTGCTTACGAAGGATATTCGGTTGAGCTGCGGTGAAGGTTTTTTTTTTTTTTTTCTTTTTTATTCTATAGATAATTACGCCTAAACTTTCAAAAAAAAATAACTGTATTTTCTAGTTTGTAGTCTTATCAATTTTAATTTTTATTATTTTAATTATTATTTATTTGGTTTTTAAATCTTTTTAGAATTTGAATTTTTTTCAATTTTATTCCTGAATATTTTATTAAATTTAATTTTTTCAACCGGTTTGGTCCTTTTAATTTTAATTGATTTATTTCTACGCTTTATACTTTTCTTGATTATTTTTTTTCTTGCAATTTCATCCATTTCTATTTTATTGCATTTGTTTTTTAATTCATTTTTTGTTTGATTGTTATATTCTTACTCTTTTCTTGATTTATCTTTTTTTTTCAATTTTACCCCTCAATATTTAATTTCATTTGGTTTTATATCTGGTTTTGATCTTTGTTCTTTCAATAACTTTTTTTAATCATTTTCTTAGTTTTTTTTTTTTACAATTTAGCCTCTAATTATCTTTTTTTATATATTTTTTATACCATATTTGATCTGCATTGTTTTGGTTTTAAATTTTTTTATGGTTGAGTATTTTACTTTATTATTTTTTTTTATGGTTGCCTTCCAGCAAGACAATTCTTTTTTAAAAATTAATTTTTTTAAAAAAAATCATAATTTGCCATTTGGTTATTTAGACCTTAACTTCATTGTGTGTTGCTCTTTTTTTTGTTGTTGAATTATCAAGGTCTCATATTCTGTATAATAAGTTAGTCAAGTTAACCATGATTGTCCTAGATTTTTTTTTCTCAATTTTTTTTTTACAGTTTCATATTTGACGTTAAATTATTAACCCTTGAGCTATGTGATTTTTTTTATTTTTTTGGGTTACGGGTGCGTGTTAATTAAGTTAACTAAGGTTAGCTTGCATGTTCTCACTCAATATTTTTTATTTAACTTTGGTTTTTTTTTTTTTGCTAGGTCTTTCTTTTGAAAGTTCAATTTTTTTTATTCCAATCTCATGTTGTGAATGATAGGTTAGTCAAATTAACTCAGGTTGTCTTGATTTGTTTTCCTTATTTTTTTTATGACTTTAGTTTTTTTTTAATTTCATCATTTTACATAAAATTATTTGCCTTTAAGCTTTGTCATTTTTTGCTTCTCTTTCTGCTTCGTTATTTGGAGAGCGGAGTGTCAAGCTAACTCAGGTTTTTTTTTCCTTTATTTTTTATGAACTTTTTTTTTCTTTTCAATTTCATCATTTTTCAATAAATTATTAACCCTTAAACTTTGTCATTTTTTTACTTTTCTTTATGTTTGGTTATTCTGAGAGCGGGTTGGCTCAGGGTTTTTATAACCTTTTTTTTATTATTATTATTGAACATTGGTTTTTTTTACTAGGTCATCCTTTTGATATTCTTTTTTTATCTCGATCTCATATCATGGGTTGTTAGTTTGTCAAGTTACCCCGAGTTGACTCGGGTTTTCTTCCTTGTCGCTATATTTTTTGATGTTTTTTTTTTCATCTTTGACATTAGGCCTTGAACTTTTCATTTTTTTTTGCGGGTTCTTTCGATCTCACATCCTGGGTTGCAGTTTTAGTGAATTTAATCCAAGTTGTCTTGAATTATTGTCATCTAAACATCCTTTTTTAGTGTTGAAAAAAGTTTGGCCAGACCTGCGACGTAGCACGGATCACCTATCTAGTTTGATCTAATTAAAAATTTGGGTTGATTCGTTGACTTGGTTAAAACCCAAGCGTCAAACTATAAATTTTTTAATTTATTTCTTTCAAAATAATATCATTTTACTTAAAAAATAATAATTAAAATCAACTCTCTTGATTCATAATTCAAGTCATGTCTCGGATTGATTTCAGATGGGTTTTATAACTATAGCTTAAGGTTAAGGTGGTTGGTTCTTTTTGTTGGGTTTTTGGGAGTGGTTGATTGGCTTTGGGCTTAGAGTTGATAGGGGTTTGAAAATTCTAGTTGGTCCTCGGCTATGTAAAGTGTCACGAACAAGATTGGTACAGGAATTTGAGTTGTCTAGCCCAATTGCCTTATATTTAGTTGCCCGCTTGGAACAATATTTCTTAAAAATAATTTGTTTTATTTAAAATTAATTTTTTTTAAATTATTTTGATGTGATGATATTAAGATTTTTAAAACAATAATTTCTTAAAAATTATAGTTTTATTTAAGATTGGTACAGTACCTTTGGTTCCATGAGAATTTGAAACCTATAAAATTAAAAAATAATAATTAATGCTTGAAATTATAATAATTAAATCCATTTTGGTTTATGACTCGAGTTATGAATTAAACATGTTAAATTAAATTAACTAAAACAAAGTTATTTTAATTTTTATAAGTTAAAATAATATTATTTTAATTTTTTTTAAAAAAATTAACTCAATTTTAACCAGGCTAACATGGTCATGAATTGATCTGTAAAATTAATCATGTTAATTTTGAATTGCTTTTTTTAGACACTCGGGTTATGTAGATCAAGTTCTTACTCGACCAGCTAGGCCATGAAATAAAATAATATTTGTGCTTGAAAAGCAAAGTATAAAACTGTTTGTAATTCAAACAGACAAGATCTACATTTTTTTTCTTTCGTATCTTGAAAAAAATAAAAAATGTCAGAGAGGTGGGGCAAAATTACTGTCAGCATATATATATATAAGAAGACTATTATTTTCTCCATGCAAATTTTCTTGCTTGCTACATAATAAGCCAGAAATCAAACCTTATCTCATATGGTCCAGTACTGCAAGTCTTTTTTTTGCCTGGCTAGAAACAAAACTCCATTATGTTTTTGGCACTAGCTAGCACAAAAGGCTAGACTTATAACACAAACTTCAAATATTCCATATCTTACATATAATAGATGGTTAAAATGTCAAAAATAAAGTGAAATATTGCCATCTTTGAATCATATTTGGAGCTGAGAAATACTTTGATCATCAAATTAATTTGCATAACTTGTATGTGCAATATTTTTAAAACCAATTTGACCTAATTGTTTAACACAGTGACATGTTGATCTAATTTGTTTCAGATCAGATTTGAAATTAAATAAAGTGAAAGTTGATTCGGTGTGATCCAATTAACTTGATGAATTAACCCGTGATTTAATTGACTTGGTTAAAATTCTGTTTGACTTTTAAAAACAATTCAAAATAATATCATTTTAATTTAATTCTTTATTTATAAAAAATAATTAAAACAAAACTATTTTAAATTAATTAAAATTAACCTATAAAACATGTGGGTTTAACTGAATTTCATAATTTTGGATGAATGGCACAGAAAGCCAAGTTCACTCTATCATATATATATATATATATATATATATATATATATATATATATATATATATATAAATATATAGATAAAAAAAAAAAG
>Ga0325410_1008224_pt1 | contig 11304 bp, 7 predicted proteins | sample PopdelMetagenome_16_FD_206182 | JGI IMG/M metagenome (GOLD analysis project Ga0325410, IMG submission 206182) | Populus deltoides microbial communities from Bellville, Georgia, United States - Xylem-PdIQD-R3 | ecosystem: Host-associated > Plants > Phyllosphere > Stem > Wood/Secondary xylem...
TGTATAATATAATTTTATTTCTTATTCACAACTATTTCATTTATATTTGATATTTGATGCATAAATGGAACATCTTTCTTATCTTAGATCATAATTCACATCATAAATAATCATTCTATAAAATAATCTTGTTTTATCAAAAAAAACTTATGTCGATATTATAAAAATTTGAACTCATGATCATTTTTTCATGAGCTCTCCATAAGCTTCGGTTTTATATCATTCTTACAAAACCTAACTTGCCCTTAAAACTAATGTTCAACATGTGCAATTTGCAATGGCAAAGTGATAAGAATAGTGTCAGTAATTTTCTGTTTCAAAAGAGAAGATGCATAAGAGTCTGCATCTGTAAGAAATCCAAGCGGGGATAAAGATGAGGTAAGCATCAATGGGAATCCCAGAGATCTCCAGTACTGGTTGATGGGAGACACGAGGCAGTGATGCTTGAGATCCTGACAAGTGTCAGTTTGGCCCAACAGGTAGTAGATCCAACGGTCATGAAACAAGATGTGGGGTCCGATTGTAAATGTTCCCTTTCATGTGACAGCCCTGATTGGTATGCTCGAGGTGGAATGGAAAGCAAGTTATCCACACAGTGATTTGCACCTAAAAGAGGAAAGGTTCCTCGCTTGCTTTCCAATGGTGGAGAACACCGGAGTCCCATAATCAGAATACAATCCATGTAGATTACAACTATCATACGCAGAATGGATAATGATGAATGATGCCATCCCGTGATGCTATAGTGTGTTCATTGTTAATAATAATTAGATTTTAGTTCATGTGAAAACATTATTATTGGATGTATGTGCTATATTAATATATTGATACTATAGGTAGGATGCGTTGTTGAACTCATAGTTTAGAGTGCGAACGGTTCAGTATGATGTTTAATTTATTTTGAAAAGAAAAGGAGTTAATAATTCAGATTTGTTTCTTTTTGAAACCTAACTATGTAGATTTAACTAGTCTACATATTTGTGCAACTGTAATATATAAAAAATCTCAATATAACTAAAGATATTATTATTAAACTCGATTTCGTAAATTAATATTAAAATTTTTTTATTTAGCTGTCTATTTATTTTAAATTTAAAATTAAACAGCATAGAAATTTCACTGATATTATTAAATCAATTTAATAAATCCAATGATAAACCACTTAGCAATAAAAAAATATAAAAATAAAATTAATAATAATAAAAAACTCCTTACTCAATTTATTATCTAATCCAAGTTAATAAATTTTCTAGAAGTTAAATCAACACGATCAGTTGATTTTGTCCATTCAAAGCCACCCTAGCCACAAAATTAAAAAATAAAATAAAGCTAATACAAAAAAAACCTCTACGGATAAACCCATTTCATAAATCCCAAAAAGGTGCAAATTTCGGTGCCAAAATGAGAGGATTCCTTCACATTCAAGGGGGTCAATGTGGGAACCAAATTGGGGCCAAGTTTTGGGAGGTGATCTGTGATGAACATGAGATTAATCATACAGGGAAATACAATGGAGATTCAGAACTTCAGTTGGAGCAATGAAGTAAGTGGTGGAAGATGTATGCCAAGTGCTGCTCTTATTGATCTTGAACCTGGTCCATGGATTCAGTCAGATCTGGTCCTCAACTTTGTTTTCTGCCAATCTGCTACAAGGTTTCTTGTACAACCCTAGTTTTTTATTTAATTCTTCTCTCTCTCTTTTTTCGGATTAAAGTAAGCAGATGTCAAATGAACAGGAGAGGTTTTTAGAAATAAAGTGAAAAAAGTAACTGTAATTTCTTATTAAAAAAAGAAGAAAACTCTGAAAATCACATGGCATGGCATTTTGTGGGACCCAAAATGACAAGTGGGCTGCTTTTGAACGGTCGGGAAAAATTAGGCACCAGTCCATGAGGAAAGCTTTTGCCTGAGGAGCAAGATTATCAGCAGAATTTGAGGGGGGAAAAAACAGAGAAAGGGATAGCAGGAAGCAACTTGCATTGATGATCTGTGTTAGGAAATAGAAAATTGGGTGGAAGCAACTTGCTTTGATGATAGAGATTTGCAATTATTTATTGCTAACATTATTGGGCATGATGCACATGCAAGCCTTGAGTATTCACTATCATATGGTCTTTTTCTATACTATAAGTTAGTCAAATGGAGAGTGTCATTCGAAGAAGAAACAATGGTGAAAACATACACTGCTGTGTTAGAATTACAAACAGTTCATGATGGGAGGGCAAAATCATGGAGAAAAACAGTTGAAACTTTGACATATCATAACTATTATGGTCCTGTATTTATTTTTTTGATTGTTGCACGGAATTTACAATATAATGTTTGAGTGAACAGGACTGGACGTGACTGGATAGGATTACGATGGAAAAACTGCTTCTTTCTTGGTAGTATCTCATTTGCACACGCTATCGAATTCTTCGAGATAATGTTTGGTTATTATTTTGAGATTAAAAGAAATAAAAATAATTAAGATAAAAAGATATATTTATAATTAAAAAATAAAAATTCACTCTAATTATAAGCCCCGGAAAAATAAATAAATAAATAAAGGTTGTTTAAATTAAAAACTAACTACATGGGAAATAAAAGTGAAGAAATTCATGCGTATGGTTAAATAAAAGACAGGAATTCAGAAATTTTTGAATATAATTTCCGGGCAAAATAGTTCGAGACATTATAATAAGCCGGTAATGTTGAGGGTTGGATTTAATTGAAGAGAATAATACACTTAACGGAAATATGACCTAAATGCAAATAAGAGAAATTATAGAGTATAAATACTCTCTCATCACCAAAAATCTACAGGAACAATAAGGAGAGAAAATAAGAAGTTTTATACCCATTCTTGAAAAATCAAGAGAGAGAAGCACTAAAACTTCAAGAACTCATCCAAGATTAAGGGTTTATAGATGGGATAAACACTTGTGAGCAAGAGATTAACAAGAAATTGAACAAGAAGAAAAGAAAGGAGGGAGTTGAAAGTCTTCAACTGGTTGAAGATCAAAATCTTAATTCGTACCGGGTAAGGTGTTCTAAACATGATTTTAAAAATTCATTTCAAATTTGATAATGAACTGATGCCTTGATATTTAATTATAGGTTGGGGTTCTTAGACATGAATTGAGGAAAAAGTACTTATTGCTAAAATTAAGTTAATTCATGTGTGGTATGTAGTTTATGAAAGTATTGTGTGAAGGGAAAGGGGAGATGAATCTTGACAGACTTGTCTCCTGACTTTCAGTGAGACTTCGAGTAAAAAGGATGAGGGAATTAGGATCGAGTACCTTCATAGAAATTGTAGATTTGGATGTTAGCTAACCAAGAAAATTGGTCGTGCTCAATTTGGAGATGTAGAACTCCAGTTATGGGTTACCAACCGAGACTGAGTTGTGATTGATTCTGTAGGGCAATAAGACTGATAGGTTGATGAGCAATTTTGACTATCTTGGAGGCAGAACTGGGTTCTCTTTCCTCACAGAACTTGTAGCATCGTGTCTTAGCTTTCCAATGAGATCAATCTCACTTAAAATGGAGTTCTAGAACTCTAGATATAGTTAAAAATCTAATGAGTGTTCAGACAGCAATGGTTGGACAGCAACCGTTGGACAGTAACAGTTCAAACAACAACAGTTGGACACTAACAGTTGGACAGTAGCAGTTCAATGTTTGGACAGTAGCAGTTCAATGTTTAGACAGTAACGGTTGGACAACAACTGTTGGACAGTAACAATTCAAACAGCAACAGTTGAACAATAACAATTTAAAGTTAGACAGTAACAGTAGACTTTTACGTGAATATTATATTTAAGAATATAAAAGAATTGAGTCATACAAACACTTTCACATTGAGATACTAACTTTGAAAATATGCCTAATATATGTATGTTTGTTATTATGAGGAAATGAACATACATAGAAAGTAAAATATGAGTAATGAACTAATATGGATTCTCTATAATATCGGCTTGAAGGAATCATAACCAAAAACTTCCTTGTGATTCAGGAGGAGCAACCAGGATTGGATCTTCTGTTAGGGGAGGTCACGAGACAGGCGGAGCAGGTGCATGATTTTCCTTCCTTTTTGCACTTATACAATTTAAAATTCTTCTGGTGAATGCAATTACAATAAATATTGTGTTCAATGTAAATAAAGTCTAGCGTATTTACAATATTAGCTTCGGCTAATGGCATCTGTAATAAAAATACTGGGAAACGAATTACAAGATTAGTTTCGGCTAATGGCATCCGTGATAGAATTTTCGGGAAATGAATCACAAGATTGGACTTTGCAAGGTCACCCGGTTCATGCAAGTAAATAAGAGTATTCAAATTAAGAATATGCATATGAGTGTTAATTGGGTTTAAAAGATTTACAAGCAAAAAATAAATTGTCTGTTAGAATTCCTATGGATCCGATAAAAAATTAATACTTCATTCATATACATTACATGAGCAAATAAATATTTCTTGTATTAATATAATGGTATGTTTATTTATGTAACAAGTCCATCAAATATCCAAGAAGATCATTAGTTTAGGACTCTACTTTGTCAAACTTATGTAAATATTTAACTTAAACAAAAGGGAATTAAAACGTTTATGTAGTATGCTTTTGTGTAAACCTTGATGTATTTATAAAAGTTCAGCTTAGCATGTGGTACTTTAGTTATCTTGTAATTAACCCTTTTGGAATGTTTAAGAACACTTATTATGTTGTAATGCTTTCTTTGCATGTTAGTATTCCTTTTTCTTTTAAATTTTATGATAGTGAATATACTCGTAGGATATATATATATATATATATATATATATATATATATTCTAGATTGTATGAGGTGTTGAATTACGATGATTGATATAAGGTCCGAAATTATGAGACCTTGTGATGATGGGTTGATTGAATAAATTGATAATAGTCAATAACTTGGGATGTCCTAAATACAAATAAAACTTTGCTGAATTTTTAATAGATTTAAAAAAAATTACCCTCAAGTTATGAGAATTTGTTGGGATCTTTTAACATTGATCAAGTCGTACAACCAGGGTATTACACTAACTATTCTAAAAACATATTTATTTTATATTTCTACTTCTATTTCTCCAATCAAATGTACTCCTTACCTTCCATCTAACCTCATGATATCCTATTCATTAACATGTACCAAGCACCTATCTAATTGAGACTTGAAAGAACACTCCATTCCAAACTTTTGATACAAGAACTATGGATTGGTAGAGGATCAGTTCTTCATAAGGGCATCAGTCCATATCAGAATTAGATTATCCACAGTGAACTGAGTTGGCTTTTTGCAGAAAATTACATAAAAAAGAGCTGACTCTGGGATAAATAAGAGACAAGTGAAGATCCAAACCTAATATGGACCTACTCTTGAAAAAATTGATGTAGAGATAGGTTAATTATTCATCTGATAGAAAATCCTTTCTACGCCTATGATGCATCATAGCTTGAAGAACTTCATGAATAAGGTAATTGAACATAAATATAATACGTCTCCATGAAGGATTTGAAAGGGACTAGGTGATCAAATCGTTACACATAAACAACCATTTTGTTCTTGACTTTGTTGGGAAGGACGGCAAACCTCAGTATCAAATCAGATACCCCAAGTTATAGTCACACGGGAGCAACCCTTCGTGGAAATTTGATGATTGCTGAACCAAACTTCAGAAATTCGATGATTCCTAGCCAAATCATGGTTTTTTAAAATGTAATAACAGTTATTTAAATACATTAAAATAATAATTTTTAATTTTTTAAAATTTATTTTTAATATAAATACATAAAAACAATCCAAAAATACTAAAATTTAAACATCAAAATAATACAAAAATACTAAAAAATTTAATTCAAAGCGAATACAAAAATTTAAATTTTCTTACAAAAAAAAAAAAAAGTTGAGAACACTTTATTGGAAAGTAGAATCCCCAGCTAAACGGCCGGCCATTGACATCAAATCAAGCAATAGTAGATCCTCTCATTATTCTTATAATCCTGTGCTATCTTTGCATGCACTACAAAACATATAAGAATGGGCCCACTCTGGCACTTCAAGGGCACAGTCACGGCCTTGCTATAATGATGTTCAAGGGTGCAATATGGACAAACAAAACACTAGATCATTCCCCGCCTATCAAGAGGGAGGATGATAATAAAACGCCAAGCCACACCATTCTCGGTTTTTCATGAAAGAATAGCGACCCCCTTAACCGTCGTCGCACTCAGAATAATCGGAAGATGGCATTTGCACAAAGTGAAAAGGCATCCATGCAATCATACAACGGGAACCATCAAAGCAAATGAGCAATCGAGGTGACATATAAGTAACATGTTTGACATAAAGGTTTCTATTAAGTTCAAAACCAACAGAATCCACTTAAGTTCTTGCATAGAAATTGAAAGCACAAGACTACAAACTGGCACAAACTAGATCCTACATAACAAGATGGGGGCATAACTTGCAATCTAGCACTTGTGATTGTTAGCTCTGACTTGTGATGGAAAAGGTGAGGCATATACTGAGATTGTCAGCCCAGCTCCATCCAAATGACAAACCAATATGAGCCAAACCAATATGAGCCGCACGAGTTTGAATCATTCATCTGCTGCTGGTGATTGACTGCAACATTGGATCAGAGTATTGGGTTAGAAAGATGAAAGAAACATGAAATTAAAACGAGTCATTAAGATAAAACACAGCATTAGATACATACCTGTGGTATCTCTCATGCCTAGGGCTTTCAACTCTTCCAATTGCACTGTCCCTCTTGTCAGGATTGGAGCTTGGGCTTCTCCATTGACCATTTTCAGGGCTAGACCCATCTCTTTCAGAGGGACTATGGCTGGAGCCACGGCCTTTGTCTGGGTTAGGCCTTTCTCTTCCATATGGACTACGGATCAGGACACGACCATTTTCAGGGCTAAGCTTTTCTTCCCTTTGATAAGGACTATCACTAGGGCCATTACCATTGACAGGACTAGCCTTGTCCTTGCGGTAAGGACCACGGCTGGGGCCATGGCCATGGTCACTGCCAGCCCTCTCTCTCCTGGAAGGACTACGAGTTGAACCCCGGCCATAGTCAGGGCTAGCCCTATCTCTCCTATAGGGGCTAGGGCTGCGGCGACATCCAGAATCTGGGCTAACCCTCTCTTTGCGATAAGGACTAGGGCCATGGCCATAATCAGTGCTTCCCCTTTCTCTCCGGTAAGGACTTGGAGAACGCCTCCTATCATGTCCTCGCCTATCAGGTGACCTATCACGACTTCTATCAGGACTGTGTCCATCCCTCCTTTCACCATCATCTCGAGCAGCATATTCCACTGAAATAACTCGATACAGCAGCTTGCTGCATGACAAACAAAAGCATAAATCAACTAGTGAGCTACATCAAAACATGAAATCAGAAGGATCCACTCAAATCCTGCCCCAGATCTCTGGATTGTTAAGTGTTTTTTAAACAGTAGGACAGGAAAATCATGATTGTACTACTGAGAAATAGCGAACAGTTCACATTTTCCAAAAACTAGGAAGAGAACCATTTACTGAAGAAACAGGGTAAGAGACGTGTAAGAGGATAAAGGAAAATCAACCTCATGTTTGTTGCATCCAGTGCTTTAGTGGCATCCTCCTGTGCTTCATACTGAACAAATGCAAAATTTCTTCTTATCCTTACACTCACTATCCTCCCATATGGCTCAAAGTGCCTCTCCAAATCCTTAGTCCTAGTATGATGTGGGTCAAAGTTGATAACAAATAAAGTCTTAGATGGCCTTGTGTTAGCAGATTTTCTTGATGAGCCACCGGGCTGTCTAGCCCCACGTTCTTGCTACAAAATAGCAACAATTACAGCAAGTCAGCTCAAGAAAGATGCACCACTTGAGCACATTCATAACCTAGACCATTCAACATGTTACTACCTTTGTCCATTCAACATGAAGTCTGCGGCCCTTGCGACCAAATTCTACACGATCAAGTCCTCGAATTGCATCCTCAGCATCTCTCTCATCTTCCATATAAATAAAAGCAAATCCTGTATACAAGTGCACAGCAAAAAGACACTCAGTAAAATGTATAATAGTCATGTTCACTATAAAAGGAACAAGAACCCCTCCCTGAAAGGATTCTTTGATAATCAGATGGTATTTCTTGGTCAGCAGCACACAAAGCGCCTATACCCTTGAATACAATTTGGCAACCTACCTGAAATCTATAAACTAAGTGACCAGTAGAAATAGCAACAGACCTTGTGCGAGATGAACTAAATGATGTCAAGGAACTAGAATCCAAATGTGGATGTCTCATGGTGGGTCAATGAAAATAGAGAGCCTTCTCCATCTATTCTGCTGCCTCTGCTGTGAGGTCGACAATGTTTCAATATTGAAACATGTCTGGGATTGAAGGCTGGGCAAAAGTCATGAGAAATGAAAGGCAATAGTGTCTCAGAAAAATTGGCATGGTTCTGCCATTGCGGATGAGAGTAATTCTTCTTGAAAACAAGAAGATGCTTGTCACAGGAAAGGAACAGAATTCTGAACAGCCATCCATAAGCCGGGAAGAGTATATATTTCCCAAGACAATCCTGCGCCAAAGAAAATGTTGAGTATGGGGGTTTATGCTTCAAAAAAATACTTGTCTTTTTTCATTAATAAATCCTGAACCCCCACTAGAACTCAACAAAGGATGATAAGTGCTGCTGAGTCACAGTCTGCTGAATGCCCCAATCAAGCTGTTGCGTTACTGTTATGAAGGGAAAGGGCCACTCATAAGCATGGGAGTCCGGTCCCACTGGCTCGGCTGGTTGCTGACAGACTTTCCAATTAATTCTAGAACAATGTATGCATTATTTTTAAATGATGTTTTCCACATCCAGTTGGAAAGCATTAAACATTATTCTCTTATTAACTTTAAGATTAAATATGCTTTGTCTACAAAGATAAAAATCAATTATTCTCAAGATACAATTAAAACCTCTGGCAGATGAATGTCAACCATCTCTTGCCCTACCATTCAAGTTAAACATTTAAGAAATGGTTTAGTACATCTTCACTCACAACAAAAAACAAAGGCAGTGACAAGAGTTAACTCAACTAGCACCATGTCTACCCCTACCACTTATCAATCTGCACTCACGATGTGCTTTTATTCCATTCGAGTGGAATAAAATTGAATGCTACATCAACCAATACTATCATAACATCTATCAATTATATTATTAAGTTTTTTTTTTCATATTAACAATATATATATATATATATAAACCTTCTCAATAATTCATCCAAGAATTCATTGTTCATTATTAAACTTGAGTCCAAAAGGGAGAAACCTTTTCTTCATTTAAATCATCTCAAAAACTCTCTTCATAAAACACCAAAAACTCCAAACCCTCACAATTCCTGCATTTATCAATTTTACTATCTACACGAAAGGCTGTTGAATAATCAGCCACATAACAGAACTTTTCAAGTAAGGAAAAAAAAAAAAAGGCTACAACAAATGCTAATGGAAGCAACTTTACACAGACTTAATTAGTTAGTAAGGAAGGAACATAAACTTACCAGCTTTCATATCCACCCGTTCAACTCTCCCATATCGTTTGAATAGCCGTTCTAGCTCAGTCTGTCTTGCATCATACTCAAAGTTCCCACAAAAGATAGACCTCATTCTGCTTGACCACACACATTCAAATAAATGAGATAAAAAGAAAAGGAAAAGGAAAGGAAAGGAAAAAATACAGCAGCGCAAGCTTTTGCTCCAATAAACAAAATATTACACGTCTAACATCAGTATTTTCCAATGGGTTCTTACAAAAACCTTCAATAATTCAAGTTATAATCTCAAAGTTTACATCTTTAAGTCTTAATCTCATTATCTTGTCAAATAATCATGCCGCTGAATCAACTATGGCCCATGGGTTTTCATTATTTTACCCATAAAGCCTTTTTATTTTATTTTTTTTTATTTTTATTTTTGCAAGTTACACATTTTTAACGAGTTTCAGAGGCTATTTCGGCTCAACTAGGGTTCTTCAAGAAACCCTAAAAAAAAGTACCCAATTTTTTTAATGAACAACCATCAACAACAGAACAGTTAAGAAATCCGAATCAGATCCATAAAATGAAACCTTAATTAACAGATCTACAAAAAATGGCAACCAGATCTAAAAAAAGATCAAATCTTTAGCTTAGTTTCTAAGAAATCAAGCATCTTCTCGGGCTGTCTAGGGAACCAAAAGGAAAATTAATTGATTGATTTGATTCTGATTACCTGTTGAAAGCGGCGATTTAGTTGAGTTGAAGCTTTGAATGAAAACCTAATTTGAAAGAGTCAACAAAACAACTGCGTTTTGGTCTGTGAAAGAGAGATTTTTACTCTTTTGAGTTTTGACGATTACAACTTGGGATAAATAGGAGGAGGAAGATCTAGTGAGCTTTGTTTTAGAAACAAACGTCCCTATTGTTTTTGCCAATTTTGAAACAGTCCCTAAAAGTTTAAACAAAAGCAAGGAATAATTAAAAGTAAAGAAAACTGAAAACCCCAAGAAGATCTATAATTTTTTTTTTTTTTTTTTTTGGTTTTTGAAAGCTGCATATGCGATTACATACTATTGGAGGTTATCAAATTAATTGAAATAGTTATATAAATTAATCTGAAATTAATCTAATTAATCAGTTTTTTAAGTTTATTGAATAATTTTATTAAACAAATTAATTAATTGGGTCATTTCAGTTTCGATTTCAGATTTTACAAACCAAAAAAAAAACTGATTTAAATCAAATTAAAACAATCAAATTGAACCAAATTAATAAAATTTATTATAAATTAAATTCTCATTAAATCAAAACCTATTAAAAATAGCTTATTTAAAGGTTTATTAATTTAAATTAGATTTATTTAGTTTTAACAAATATAAAACCAAACCAATCTTATTATTTTAGTTATTTCATTCAGTTAGATTTGGTTCAAAAACCATATGATTCAAAGTGATACTATATATATATATATATTAGAATGATGATTTTATTTGATGTATCAAAGTGGAGGCGATGTCTACAAACAACATAAATGTCGTTGTGATATTATAGTCAAGATGTTGATAATTCTTATTTAAAAATGTGTTAGTCATAGAGATCATATGATTTTAAAATAGAATCCTATACTAATACAATATTTTATAAAGTTTGTTTTTTAAGTAGTTTTTATAGTTGTGATTTAAAAAAATAAATTTTAAAAAAATATAATTAGTTGTGGTTAATTAAATTTAGATACGAGTTTGATAAAAATTATG
>Ga0325410_1008225_pt1 | contig 11304 bp, 9 predicted proteins | sample PopdelMetagenome_16_FD_206182 | JGI IMG/M metagenome (GOLD analysis project Ga0325410, IMG submission 206182) | Populus deltoides microbial communities from Bellville, Georgia, United States - Xylem-PdIQD-R3 | ecosystem: Host-associated > Plants > Phyllosphere > Stem > Wood/Secondary xylem...
ACACACATGTCAGATGACGCGGCAAACAGCGGGGTCGCGTATCAACTATGTGGCTGCTAACTTGACTGACAACGTGATTGCCAAGTCGGACAGGTCGGTTTCAGGTTATCGAGTCAAGATCAATGTTGTTAAGTGAAGAAGAAGAGTTGGCTTGTGAACAAAATTAAATGAGGCACATGCATGGGGGCATGTGTAGGAAGCTCCGATATGAATTTTGAACGTGATTTTCACATTTGTACTCATCCTAGTATCCTCTTTACGGTGGTATGTTCAATACTTTCAATTCTAGGCAAAGATCAAGACACACTATTTTCCTCACAGATTCTTTGCACACCCTTTTCAGTTTAGACCAATAAAAATGTTCATACAATATATCTAAAATCTTTGCGCCACTAAAATATCCCATCAAACCACCCACATGTGCTTCACAAACAAACAATTCACACATATGACTCATAGGCACACACAATGTATTCTTTTTAAATAGATATCCATCAAGTTTATAGAATTTACCAAAAGTTAAATTCTCTCACACATGATATACATTATTGAAATCGCTATCATTCTCATACTTAAATCCCAACATTTTAGTATTCAAAGAAGATAAAAGAACATACCTTCATGGTAACACATCAATCATAATTTTTTTTTTACCTTGCTTGTATTTGATCACGCATGGTAAGGTTTCAATGAATTCCATCCACTTGGCATGTTGTTGGTTTAGCTTACCTTGCCTTTTCAAATGCTTTAATGATTTATGATTCTAATGAATTATGAATTTATTTGAACATAGGTAATGTTACCACACCTTCAAAGCCCTCACCAATACATAAAGCTCTTTATCATATGTGGGGTAGTTCAAAATGGCCTAATTAGCTTTTCATTGAAATAAGTAATAGGTATTTTATCCTACATTAAAACAACTACAATAACTATTCCAATGTGTCACAATCAATCTCAAAAACTTTTGTAAAGTAATGTAAAGAACATAAAGTTGAGTATAGAACATAGTTTTTCTTTCAACAAACTAAATGTATCCTGTTCAATTTTTCATTTAAAACCAATTGACTTTTTCATAATTTTTGTTAAAGACATGATTAATGTACTAAAACCGTTAACAAAGCACATATAGAAACTAGACTAACCATGAAAACTTCTTATCTTAGTGAACGATTTAGGTGTAGGCCATTCTCGGATAACCTATCTATTTTAATACCCTAAGCACTTATAACATAACCAAGAAACATAATTTTCTTCATGCAAAAGATAAACTTTCTCAAGTTAGCTTACAATTATCTTTTACGGAGCATATCAAGTACATTATAGAAATATTCAACATGCTCAATCAAGTTCTTACTATAGATTAGAATATCATCAAAGTACACAAATATGAATCTTCCTATGAATACATACAACACATGATTCATTAATCTCATAAATGTACTAGGTGTATTTGTAAGTCTAAAAAACATGACTAACTATTCATACAAATCATACTTAGTTTTAAACATAGTTTTTCATTTATCATTTTCTTTCATCTTAATTTGATGATATCCATTTTTAAATCAAATTTTGAAAATACACATGATCCATACAACTCATTTAATTTTTAAATCAAATTTTGAAAATACACATGATCCATACAACTCATTTAACATAAATCAAGCTTAGGAATAAGATGTTTATACTTTACTGTTATGTTGTTAATGACACAACAATCAACACACATCTTTCAAGTTCTATCCTTTTTAAACATAAGTAAGACCAAAATAACATGTTGACTCATACTCTTATGTTTATACCATTTTGACATCAACTATTCCACTTACTTTTGAAATTCTTTTGTTTTTGTTTTGGGATTACTTCGGTACGCTGGTCGATTAGAAATTATAGCTTTAGGTACAAGTTCTATTTAATGTTCAATTCTTTTTTTTTTGTGGTAAACCACTTGGAATATCTTCAGGAAACACATCTTTAAATTCCTACAATAAAGAAACAACCATATTAGGAACACAATAATCGAGATCATTATCATTAAAATAAACCTCTTTGCACACAAGTACAATCATCAACCTATTAACATAAAAAACAGATTTAATCTCATCCTCTTTTGCATAAAAATTAGGTTATTTCTTTAACTTTTCCATATTTTCTCACTTCACACACTTACTTTCTTCTCTCTTTTTATTTTACCTCCATTCTTGGTCGAATTTAGTTTTAATTCATTAGTGGCCAAATTTGACTTTCTTTTCTCACCATGTTCCTCACTTGAATTTAATATGATCAACATACATTTGTTTGGGTGATAATGGTATAAAGATGATGATTTAACATATTTTACAATAGTATACTAATTCCTAAACCCATCATGCATTGTCCTTTTTATCGAATTGCCAAAGACGACTCAATAATAAGTGACTCGCATATATAGGAACCATATCACATAATTCCTCATTAGAATATCTCCCAATCAAAAACAAAATCAAGACCTTTTTAGTCACTTTAACTTCACCACATTCATTCAACCATGACAATCTATAAGGTTTATGATGTTTTACAGTACTTAAATTCAACTTCCTAACAAGAGCTGTACTAGCTACATTTGCACAACTACCTTCGTTAATGATCATACTACATATCATCTTATTTTGGATATGACTTTACTTATGACAAATTTTCTCTATTCACTCCTCCACACCATCTTCCTTAACCTAAACATGTATTGTATGCCTTATAACTAAGGCCTCCCTCTCAACCAGGTATGCAACCTTTTCATAACTACAATCCTCAAGTGGTGGTATCTTATCATCTTGAGATCTGTCACTTTCAGACTCAACCTCACTATGATCCTTCAAAATCATCACCCTATTATTTAGACACTAAAAAACAATATATTTAATCCTCAAACACCTAAAACATTTGATATTATGGTTACAAATAGGTTCGGTTTCTCATTTACCTTTGGAATTTGTAGTGATCTTTTTCTTAGCTTTAGGTGGTTTAGATTTAGCACTTACAACACAACTTGGAATGAGAAATCTCCTATATCCTTAAATTTGACCTCCATTGTGACAAAGAACCCAAATTAAATACATGATGTGTACTGCCCTTCCTCTTAAGTCTTCTCTCTACCTTTGTAGCCATATGTATCATGTTCTCTAACTCCATATATTTGTTATATCTCTATTCATTCCATTAAGAAATCTCGCCATAGTGGTCTCTCTATCCTCCACTATATTAGCCCAAATCATAGTAATCTTGACACGATTCAAATAAGGTTAGATTCAGATTTTGGTGTAAAGTTTTCTATTGTCCACTTTTACGTTATTGAGTATAACTACAAATCCAACCGTTGGATTGAGCTATTAACCTATGTTGGGGTAAAGTTTCAAATGAATCGGAGTTCAGGAAGAACATGCGATATAAGTCGAACAGGTTGTACTAATTTTGTTATTTACTTACTTTTAACTTATGGACTTTCTATTTGACAATGATTCTTTTTCCTACAAGGATGTGACAACTTGTTTTAGGAATCTCTTAGTTCTACAAAGATCTTTAATGGGTTGCAACATAGTTTTCAAGTGTGGCAAGGTTTCATAAATGTTTCAAAATCCTTTTTTTACAAGGATTCCTTATTCATCCTAGCTACAACAAGGAAAGAAGACTTCAGAATTAATTCTACCTTCAGATCAGATTTTCTAGTCTATTTAGGACTTCTTAATGGTGACAAATCTGATTCTAGTATATTTAGGATAATAATTTTTGAATTTTTATTATTTTCTTAGTCTTTGGGTTATTATTACTTATTTGGGTCAATTATAAGTGGGCTTCATATAAGTCACCTAAGGGGGGATTCAATAGGGTTTATTTAAGTCTAGAGTCAGTATAAATAAAGGCATAACTAGGCATGTAAGTTAGACAATTCAGATTAATAAAACTTCTTATTTGCCGTACTTGTTGTGTGTTAGTGGGATAATCTCCCTTTCTTGGTTCTCTAAAGAACAAAAAAATGACTTATTGAAAAATAACTGACTTCGTGGTGTCATCCTTATACTTCTCATTCAAGAATTAATATTCATTGGGTAGGGGTTTTTGTTTCCAATAGTGCTGGTGTCTAGGTACAAGTTATCTTTGTGTCACAATCCTATCAAACCTGATTTAATTGGCTTTTCGGGAATTTGGTGTCTTTGTGTGTGGGTTGCGTGATAACGAGGTTCACATCAAATCTTCATCTCTTTGTGGTAATCCTTTACACTCTTATACCCCCCTGATTTAAACCTTGTAGTTTCTGAAATAACTGCTTATAATTGTGGCTGAGAAAAAACTATTATTTATTTATTTATTTATTATTATGGTCTTTATCTCATCTTAAGTATTAATAGGCCTCTCTTAGTTCCTCCTTCTATTTAACCAAAGTTGATCCCATTATATTATTGTATAATCTATAAACTCATTGATTGCAAGTTTCATCCTTTTCTATTCCAAGTAGTTATGATAATAAAAAACCCATTCTATCTTCTTTTTTCCCACTCTAAATATGCTTCAAGATTTTTTTACTTGAAAAGTAGAGATTTTTTTATATCTTAAATGGTGCCCAAATCTCCATCAATGTCATCACGATTCCTACCCTTTTGGTTGAATTGACTATGACACCTAAACCTATCATCTCTTCGACCTCTATATAGTTGAATTATATCTCCATGCCCTGCAAACACATCATCAAATTCATCATCTTCCATATTTACATTATCATCAACAAAGTCATTAAAGTTGTTGTTAACACGTCTTTCGGACTTGTTAACATGGTTTCCCTTTTGATCAACCTTATGTCTCAGTCCATCACTTTCATTATCATATCCCCCCTTTTTTTTATCATATCTTGTAAGTCTATCATCACTATCTCCATCTTATCCATTTGTTGTGCCAAGGTTTACATTTTAAAATTCTGATTCTTACCCTCCATTAAAGGTGTCGTATTACTCTTTTCATACATCTTTAAATATGTAAAGTTTTGTTAGTGTCAAGAAAAAATATATCCTTATACTTCTCAGGCAATCCAAATGTGTATAATGACTCGAGAAACAATAACCACATGAAAATAAACAAATACAAAACTATAATTATGTTTTCGCGAATAGTAAACGAATTCATACGAAATATGGATGTTTCAAAGACATGAAATAAATCGGATGCAAAAATAATAACTTTGTTAACACCTAAATATCCAAATATAACTTTAGTATATTGAATAGGTTGATTTCAATAGTGGCAAAACATGTTTCATAAGTTGACGCAAATCAAACCTATTTACGCAATCTAATACCTGAATTTGAAACGCAAACCAAACAAAATCTAAATGATCTCAAATTTAATATTCAATGTTATTGTACGCAAAAACCCTAGAATATCAATTTTTAAGTGATTCTAATGTGATTTGATTCAATCTCCTTTGTATTAGTGTTTTCATGACAAAACTGAATCTTTAGCTTTTTAGAGTGTTTCTTTTTCCTTTTCTTTTTCTTTTTTGAATTTAGTGTAAGTGATATGTATGGATAGTTAAAAAAACAAGAACCACTTTTTTTTTTTTAATGAAAGATGTTATAAGTAAGAGACAGAGTAGAAGATTGAAATCAAAAAGAAATTTAAATGTATAATACAAAAAATGAAAATTTCAGAAAGGTATACCTGAACACGAGAAGCACAAAGACAATCACAAAAAAAGAAAAAAACAAATAGATTTGTTGAGCAAAAATGGCTGCAAGCTTGAACTCTAAAATCACAATTTTATTTATCTAAAAATAAGTCTAATAATTAAAGTTTATCTTTTAAAGAGGTTTACAATGTCCTTAAATAAGCTAGAAAACCAGACTATACTAGGTAATAGAATCAAAATCCTAAAATATATAGGAAAATAACATAAAAACATGAAATATAACAAGAAATTAAGGAAAAAATAAGGAAAATTGGCAAAACAAGATCTTTCTAGCTAAATTTGAGGAAATCCATGTAGCGAATGGACTGATGAAGTAAGGCCTTCATGAAACTGGGCCTCGAGAATCTCATGTAAAAACTTGAGCCTAATCTAATAATCAAATCAAAAGTTATGACCTTTTTAAACTACTATATTGGTATGACATGATCAGATTTCTTATTGGACCCAACTCCATCTTATTGGTCCATAAAAACATCTATCAGGTCATTTATGTAATTTGTTTGTGGTAAGTCCGCAACCTAGTTATGACATATCCTCATTTGACTACTCAGAATCTCTAGTTTTAGGTGATGCTGCTACATCATGCATCCAATAAGAACTATTGTTTGCAGATACAATCAACAACATGATAAATAACCTTGCTTGCTACAAAAACTCTCATGCTATTATTTGTTATTAACATCCATGTGAATCTGAGAAAAATATGGAAAAGAAAATCATGGTACCTATCTAGAAAATGTGATTTTATGGTGATAAATCTAATGATCGTGGGGGTGATTTGAAGGGTAGTGCAACCATAGAGATGCAAATGCATAGAAAGGACTCGCTGCAAAGTTCATTTTTTCTTTATTTGTGTGTTGATGTCATGTTATTTACTGGTCCAATCTATTGCTTCTATTGAGATCCATTAATGATTATTATAACTTGTTCTTGAAAGAAACCACATATTTGAATTTAATTATGACCTTTATATTTTAGATTGCTACTCTCATATTTGTGCATTCAAGTGCATAGAAACAGTGAAATAATTTAAGCTAAGTGCTAGCAGCAGCAACCATCATTCATTCTTTCTACAGGAATCCATCAAAGAAGCATGCAATTTGTCACGTGTAGTTATTTTTTTCTTATGTTGTAAAGTTAGCAAGATATATGTCACATATAAATAGGAGACTTTTATAAAAAGGCTCGACAGGGATCCAGATTTGACCTTCTTCCTTCCTGGTATGCCACGAACAAGTTAGTCGTCCCAGCTACTAAAAAACTAGAACTTGGTGGCATGATAGTTTTGGTTTCGGCCACGTTCAAGTGCTGTCAGTACCTTTATGATCTTGATGACAGACCATTTCCAACTATGACCAGGTTATGAGATGAGGTTATAATTAATAGCGTGTTTGGACCGTGTTCCTTTAAATTTTATTTTTTTTAATGTGTTTAGATTGTTTTGATATAATGATATAAAAAATATTATTTTGATATATTTTTAAACGAAAAACATTTGGAAATACAACCACTATTATAATCTCAAACAGGCACTAAATGTGATCATATGCCCAAGATTTATTCTGTTTCAACGGGAAAGATACCTTAATTATATCTCATGGACAACCAAATGAGAACAAATCTACTAGGAAAAAAAAACCCTAAGTGTAAATAAACTCTAGATTTCTATATAAATGAAAAAAATATTCTAGATTTCTAATTCAGGAAACTATGAAGAATTTCCTACCAATATGTGATTTGCCTTTATTTATAAACCTACTTAATGAATCGCGCGTTATGGATAGTTTCTTAAATATAATTATTCAATTTCTCTAATGTATCTATAAATATCATACCTTCTTAGATTTAATAATGAAGAGGTAAAGATAAAATGATATATATAAAAAATATTTTTAGTAAAATTATTATCTTACATTTACTATGTTACATTTAATTATATTATCTTCTTAGCAACAAATTATCTTTTTTACAATCCTTTTTAACATGATTTTGATAATCAAAGAAATTACCATTTTAAGTTAGTTAAAAAAATTAATGCTCATCGTAAGCTCAAGTGAAATATTAATCTCTATTTATTGTTCCAAACATTGAAAATTTAATAGTAGTATAAATTTAAGATAAAACAATTTTTTTTTTCATTTTGTTCAGTTATGTTACTTATAATATATAGATATTCGCCATATCTTGTATAATACTACTAAACACAACTTCATCTTCGTGGGTAACACTTACAATAAAATCAAAGCTCTAGAACTTGAAGTAGACTCCCTAGATTATCAACGAGAGAACAAACACTTATCAGCTGATGAATTAATCCGAAGCAACACCATTTCCTCTAGTCTTAGAACCTTGTACAGAATGCAAGAGTCTGTCTGGCATCAAAAGTCAAGAGTCCAGTGGTGTAAACTTGGGATAGAAACACTTGTTTCTTTCATTTATCAACCACAACAAGATAAAAAAAGAATTAGATTTTATTCTTGGATGTTGATGGAACGATTTTGACGAAACCTTCTGATGTGAAGATAGTTGTATTCAATTTCTTTAGTTAACTTACTCTTATCATGATAAACCTAGAGCCTCCTGCTGTAATCTAGACTTTCTAAAGCTTCAGCCCTTATCGTTGGCTGCTTTAGAAATTCCATTCTCTGCAGATGAGATCAGAACTGTTGTATGGGATTGTGAAGGAAAAAAAGATCCAGGTCCTGATGGTATTAATTTCTTCTTCATCAAGAAAGCATGGAACATCATAGGTGGGGATATTGTCTGAATGATGGATGAATTCTATCGGACAAACCTCCTTCCTCCAGGCATTAATAACTCTTTTGCTACCCTTATCCCGAAGATAAAAGGTGCTAATAGGTTGAAGGATTTTAGGCCTATTAGTTTGGTGGGAAGCCTTTACAAGATCATTTCGAAGCTGCTAGCAACCAGAGTGAAACAAGTTATGTTAGAAGTCATCAGTGATCACCAAAATGCTTTCATCAAAGGAAGAAAAATGATAGACAACATTTTGATTGCTAATGAGGCGATTAACATAAAGAAGAGAAAGGGCAAATGATATCTCTTCAAACTAGACTTTCACAAAGCTTTTGATTCTGTTTTATAGGAATATATCAATGAAGTCATGGCTAGTATGGGATTGGGTAATAGATGGCGAGGCTGGATCATGCAATGCATCTCAACAGCAAAGATGTATGTGCTTGTAAATGGATCCCTCACGGAGGAATTTAACTTGGAAAGAGGTTTACGTCAAGGAGACCCTCTCTCTCCTTTTCTTTTCAACATTGCAGTTTAGGGGCTGAGTTGTATGTTGCAGTGAGGTTGTGACTTGGGGTTGATTGAAGGTATCAACATCGACCAAAGGGGTTTTACTTTATCACATCTTCAGTTTGGGAACGACACACTTATCTTCAGCTCAGCCTTCTTATTCAGCATGCAGAATATTAAGCACATCCTCTTGTGCTTCGAACTATTGTTAGGTCTGAAAGTGCACTTTTCCAAAAGCAGTATCTTTGGTGTGGGTATAGAAGATCACGTCTGTGACTATACTGCCCGGATTATTCGATGTAAGCAAGAGCACCTCCCTTTCAAATATCTTGGCCTCCCCATTGGTGCAAACTCGTGTAGATCTTTGATGTGGAATCCTATTATTCATAATATCAGCTCTAGGTTAGCTTCGTGGAAAGGCAAGCTCTTATCCATAAGGGGCAGATTGTGCTTAATTAAATATGTCCTAAGTAATTTTCCCATCTACTTTCTCTCTCTGTTCCTTATGCCTGCGGTGGTAGCAACATCAATTGAAAAGAAGTTCATATCCTTCTTGTGGTTTGGAAAAGAGAAAGGCAAGAAATTATGCAATGTTAGCTGGTCTTTGGTGGTCTTGGGATTGGATCTCTAAGGAATAAAAACAAAGCTCTGCTCTTCAAATGACTATAGAGGTTTGGCTCGAAGGAGTCGAGCATGTGGAAGGATGTGATTAAAAGCATATACAATACTAAATACTCTACAATAATTCCGCAAGATCATCTCTCAAGCATTGAAAGTACATGGTCTTGTATTGTTAATCATTATGTTAAAGATAATAGGCTGCAGGATATTGTGAATCATCAATCTGTGATGTTAGTTGACAATGGAAAGAGGATTAAGTTTTGGCTTGATGATTGGACAAATAATGGCAATTTGGCAGAATAGTTTCCTGCACTATTCCGGTTATCCAATGATAAAGAAGCAAGCCTTGATAAAATAGGAATGTGGGATGGTCATGCATGGTGTTGGTTATTCTCCTGGACTAGACCTTTGCGAGGAAGAAATACTGGTCTACTAGAACAAATGAATACTATTCTCTCGAGAGTGCAATTGGACAAAGAAGCAAAGGATAGACTTGTCTAGAAAGACAACACTACAGGCAGATTCTCGGTTAAGTCTCTCTGCGGGCTCAATCCCAATCCCTCAATGGACACTATTTTCTCCTTTACTGAGATTTGGAGAGGAATCGTCCCCCATAGAGTCAAGGTCTTTTGCTAGATGGCTATCATCAACAAAATCAACACCCATAGCATGTTGGTCAGAAGAGGCATTTTGGATACCTCAGTTGCTAACTGCCCTATATGCTTAGCTGAGGAAGAATTGGTTGATCATATCCTTATCCATTGCCACAAGCATTGGATCATTTGGTGGGGTTTAGCGTGGTGTTGCCCAAAGAACTTGGCAACCTTTTTCTCTTAGTGGGACTTTTTGGTCTATGGCAAATTTAAGAAAAAAGTATGGTTGATGTTGTTCTTCTCAGTGGCTTGGTCTCTTTGGCTTCTCCATAATGATGTGATCTTTAAGAAGAAGATCCTGGACTATGATACTTTGTTCTTCCTTATTATTACACGGCTTTGTTTATGGATAAAGGCTACAGACCCTAATTTCCCTTCCTTGATTTCAGATCTGCAGAAGGACTGATTCGATGGACTAATACGCAAAAACTAAGGACTAGTGCTATGTGGTCTCCCCCTACGGCTAATAGCTTCAAATGGAATGTGGACGGATCCTCTCTCGGAAAGCCTGGCCCCTCAGGTATAAGTGGTGTTTTGCAGAATCACAATGAAATTCTTTTTGATATTTTCTCTCTGTAGGTTGGGATTTTAGACTCCAATGTAGCAGAGCTGAGAATGATTGTCAAAGTTATAGAACTATCAGCCTCTAATTGCCTCCTGCATCATAAAAATATTATTATTGAATCTGGCTGTCATTAGCTGGATGAATAATCCTCATAATAGGCCTTGGCTTCATCATAAACTATTCTCCTCAGCTAAGAGACTAGCTTCATGTTTTGGTTCAATCACCTTCTTTCACTCTTTTTGTTAGAGTAATCACATGGCAGACCACCTAGCTAAATAGGGAGTACACAGAACATCTGATTTTGTTGCTCGGCTCTGAATCAGTTAGATGATCTGCGGGTACTCTATAGCAGTTTTGAGGTTCTTGGGGCAGTGATAAGTTTATCAGGCAGGGATCCGGCTCAGTTAGTTTTTGCTTGCAAAATTCAAGTTACTGTTTCTATGTGTAGTCATCTGGCTTCTGGAGGGAAGGATCAGAAATGTAAT
>Ga0325410_1008227_pt1 | contig 11303 bp, 4 predicted proteins | sample PopdelMetagenome_16_FD_206182 | JGI IMG/M metagenome (GOLD analysis project Ga0325410, IMG submission 206182) | Populus deltoides microbial communities from Bellville, Georgia, United States - Xylem-PdIQD-R3 | ecosystem: Host-associated > Plants > Phyllosphere > Stem > Wood/Secondary xylem...
AGTTACAGCTGTAACACGCACAATATAAGTCTTCAATGCCACCACCTCCACGACAGCTGGGGCTTGACAGACCACCCATAAGATAAGACAGCGAAATGACAAGTTACGGCTTGCGATCCATCAACTACTGAGAGATATGGAAAGTGTGACCACTTAATAAAGGCAAACCAGTCACCACTGGGCTTGGTCGGCTGAATTTTATTTTATATATATATATATATATATATATATATATATATATATATATATATATATATATATAATGTTTAGCTAAAGTAATAACAAACTTGTAATTTTAAGAATCGAAGCTAAGATTATATTTAATTGAAGAGTTGAAATTAATAAAAAAAATTATTTTAGTAAAAGGGTAAAAAAATTAAAAAGAATAAAGATTAAAATTAAAATTAATATAAGAATAAAAAAATATTTTAATTAAATAATGAAATTAAAAAGAATAATAAATTTTATAAAAAAATCAAGAAAAAAAATTAAAAATCAAAACAATAATGATCAAATTGAAAAACATAATACTACCAATTTAAATTGAATGATGAAATTGAAATCCATTAAAATTTTTATAAAAGAGTTGGGGATAAAAACTAGAAATCCAAGAAGTTGGGATCATGTTGGAGAACATAATACTTGTAGTTATAATTTTCGAGGGAAGGAGAGAAAAAAAAAATGCGCACCAACACCAAACTAGATCACCGATAGAGACAAGGTGGAAGGGCTTTTTGGATGCTAAGAGGTGTCACACATGTCGCTTGCAAGGTACGGTGGCCTTCCACACGCCCACCTTTTTTTTATTTTGCCAAATAGAATTACCTTGAAGCCGACTTTGTAATTACAAAATAACCATCGTGAAAAACCAAAAACACCACTTGACACAGGCTTAATTGTTTTATTTTAAGGTTGTTTTTGTAGTTTCATTTTTCTTTTTAATTGTTTATTATTTTTATATTGTGCAACTACCAAAATGCCCCTCAGCTTATATAAATAATAATAGCCAAAAAATAATTATAAAAATACAAAAATATCCCTTGATGCGAGGTTTACTGTTTTTGCTTCCAATGATATTTAGATCATTTTACTGTGCAATTAAGATGAGAAAATATTTATTTATCTCCGCTTTATTTGGTAACGACAAATGAGCCATATGAAAAGACTTCAATGCTCTTAAAAACTAATTTTGAGTTTTTGGATGGAGGGACAAAAACATTATTATATTGTTTAAGCGAACAAAAACAATAGATTTGGAACTACTGTAATTTCTCTAGAGGTTTTAGTTTTTTTTTAATATTTTCCTGACCCTTCTTTCCTCCTTGCGAAAGCATTATGTTTTTTCGGCAGTGTTTGAGAATGCGGTTAAAATCTTGTTTCCTAAAAATCTAGAACTTTTTCTTTTTTTACCTTAAAAATTAATTTTTTTATGTTTTCAGATTGTTTTGATATGCTGATGTCAAAAATAATTTTTTTAAAAAAAAACATTATTTTTATGCATTTCTCAGTGAAAAGCACTTTGAACCGCAATCGTTAGCACACTCTCAAACACCATATATATATATATATATATGTTAATTAGTCTAAGTTAATGTTTGCAATCATAAGGAAATATGCACAAAACCAAAAACGAAAAAGCAAGTTATATACATGGAGGGGCCATCCTTTTTATGAAATCCACTTACATTGTCTCTTTGTTATCATCTTAAATTCTATAATTGATAGATTTATCTAGAATTTAGATGCGTTGATTTTTAAAATCCAAACACAAAATGGCTAAGTTTTCTTATGTGAAAGCTAATCTAATTACATTAAATTTATAATTATAAATAGTTGAATATCAGATGGTTAAGGAGATTTGGTTGTTCAAGGCAATACTTGGAAGATTTTATTAAATTTTTCTAAATATACTAGGATCAATGTGAGAGATATATCTTTAAAATAAACAAACCTAACATAATAAAAAAAAAACACCAAAAGAATTTCAACTTATTTTTTATATATATAATTTATTGAATTTGTATTCTTAAGATAAAAAACCTACATTTTTACTTCAAAAAAATTTAAAACGATTTGCAAAAGTGAATTAAATTTTCGTTGGCATCTATGAAGAATTTCAGTTAAAAAAACTATATTTTAAATTTTTAAAAGAGATTTTTGGTGAATACTAATAATCAAATCAAACAAATAGTTAGTATTTGTTAAAAACATGATAATTCAAGTGCAAGATTGATCATTTATCAAATTGATAGTTGATGTTTTAGTATGTGTTTTGTATTGCAGTTAAAATATTGTTTGTCAAGTTTTTAATATAACCTTTTTTTACTTCAAATTTTTTTATAGTATTTTTGTATTGTTTGAATATGCATTAAGAATAAATTTAAAAATATTTTAAAATATAATTATTGCCGTAATAACAAACACGTTGTGAATATATCACAATCCTAACATGGTAAAAATGCCATTATATCCCAACTTAGCCATGAAAAGCAATAAATCACAGGATCCACAACTTTTATTCACCCACCTACGGTATTTGGCCAGAAGAGTTCTTTTTATATATTTTATACTAAAATGGTATTTTTAACCATAGCTTCACAAATAAACACAAAAAGGGATGTATTGATCCATATTATTGTGTAATTTTCCACGCTACCTCATTCTTTTCATCAAAATTCTTTGTAGATAAAAGAGACTGCAAAGGTAGAATTTAAGTGCGAGAGATTAGAGAGAGTATATTTATTAACTAAAAACACAAAAGAAATTGTGTTTTTACTAAGAATCACATCATTATACAATAGAATTGTTTCGCTGTTTATCCTTTTACTGTTCATAAAGGCATAAATCATTATAGATTAAAGCAGTGTAATGATATAATTGTCCTTGCCAATAAAACTGACTAAGCATGCAGTTGTGGATGGGGTTGTCTTTTCTATGGAATACATTTGGAATTGAAAGAATAGTTCGTTCGGGTTTTTTTTGGTGCAATATAGATACTGATTTGCTTTCGGGGCATAAAATTTTAACATTAGGGTTGGGGGCTTCTTTTGCCTTCTCAAGAAAAATAAACATGGTTGTCACACCTTAGGTACTAGAGAATGACATGGCTGCCAGACATCTGGTATTGGGGTTAGACATATCTGTTAGTCCCTAAGCGCTTGGGTTTGGCAAAGCAATCACACCACAGATGCTCAGGTCGGGCATGATTATCAGATCCTAGCGCCTTGGGTCTGGAATGTCATGGGTTTGATAGGGGCGCCAGACCCATGATAATCGGATCAAGCAAAGGATGTCATACCCAAGGAATTTGGGTTTGGCACCAACAAAACCAAGTAACTTCAGTCTGTCAAAGCATCATTTTGAACAAAATATGCCATTTCATTTTAAAAAAACAGCGCCAAAAAATTATGTTTCCAAATCAGTCCTTAATTTTTGATTTGTTTAATCAAACCCTCTGATATAACCATATTATTCAATAGTTTTACCCATATTTACCTAGTATTCTTCCTATGTTTTATATATAAAATGCCTTGATATTTTTTATTTTATGTTTTGAAGGTACTTTTGGATGTAAGACTTAAAAAGAAGTAAATTGGAGATAAGTGGTAGATTTGACCTCCAATTGATGTTTTGTGCAGAACTTGAGCTCTAATGGTCGAAATAAAGTGATTCCAGTGGCATTAAAAAGATAGCATCCATACCTTTCTATACATATATGGAAAGAAAAATAAAAAGAGAAAGAGAACAGAAATCGCAGACTTCAAAGACAAATCTCGCATTCTGTCAATATTGACCTTCGGCTATTCCGACTTGAATATCTTGAGCTAGAGAAGTTCATTTGATGTAAACTCAATTTTGGTGGATTCCTGACTCGAAGACCTATCCACCTACTAAAGTTCACCAGAAAAGATCTCATATGAGAGAGATATGAGTTTTCTAAGATGACATATTAATTCTACAAGCAAACAGGTTTTGTGAAGAAACAACTCCAAAATACTTCCCAAAGCATCCAAACCGACATCCAAGTCTTTATTTCGGCAATTTAGCTCCTCTAAGTCCAAAGTCAAAGCTTGGAGATTTTATGCAAGGCTATTTCTCCATTTTTAGAAAAATAGTTATTGCACTACTTAAATATAAATTGTTTACTTAAGAAAAGACTATTTTATAGAAAAGACAAATTAGGGTATCCTATCAAATAAAAAGTAAGAGAGAAAGGAAAGAGAGGGTTGGCCAGAAAGAGAAGAGAAAACGCACCCTTTACTCCAAAAACCAAAATCATGCGTTCTTCTTTTCTTTTGATTAGTTGTTCAATAGAGATACAAGGTTAAACTCTTTTTCTTGGTTGCAGGAACATAGAAACCTTTGGATTTCAAGAACTGTGAGATTTATTTTACCTTTTCTTTTCAATTTATATGATGAATATGTTTGTTTTCCTATGCTTTTTTCCTGTGATTGTTTATTTTAATTGCTAAAGCGGACTCTAAGTTATTATTATAAACAATGTATTGTTAAGTTTGCTATCAAAATCGTGGTTGTGGTATATAAACTTGTGAAATAACTAAGTTTAATAATCGTAGTGGATATATGTTATTAATCTTATGAAAAACATTCGATCAAATCAAACATGTACTGCAGACAGTTATATGACTAGATTAATCAACTTATCTAGTTCTTAAGGCTGTCATTCAATTAAATTTACTAGTGCGGACATTGTGCTTATTTGATGGTTAAGGTTAGTTACACTGCGGATCGGTTAACTAACTAACATTAAAGAAAAGTTAAATATTTAGAATATAAAATGATGTATCATTTCAATGATTGGTTTTGATTTCCGTAAGTGGACGTCTACTTGAAACTAATGTTTGTTCTCTTGATTATTTTCTAATTTATTTAATTTAGCTTGAATATTTTATTCTATTGTAGCCTAGATAATCACCAAACTCCCCTCAAATTACATATCGTCTAGCATAAAAATCTGAAGTAAACCTTCCTCATAGGATCGACCCCTTGCTTGCTCATACAATAATTTTTATTCATTTTTTCTTTTTTCTCATTTTTGTGTGGGGACCCAAAAATGGGTAACAACATTTATCTACTCTGAACACCACTTTTCTAGCTAATGGTTATTTTCTGGTATTTAATTATCGATATTTTCACTAATGACAGATATAACACAGCAACGAGCAACCAACTTATGACTCTTTTTTAAGAAAATTTACCAATAATCTAATTATGGATCATTTGAAAGTAATAAAAAAGGTACTTAAATATTTCAGGTACATATTGGACTATGAAAGATATTATGTTGGTTACACAACATTATTAGAAGGGTATAGTTGTCGCACGTGTGTGGCGTCGCAGCGAAAACATCCACCCTCAAAATGTATCTAATGTGGCAAATGTTAGGAGACAAGGAATTCTTGTCTCTTATTCATGGAAAATTGGAATGGGAGGCGCCACCTAATATTTTGGTCACTAGGAACCCTAACTGGTCTCAGAGATCGGATACGGGGATTGGTTGTGTAATAGGAAAGGTATTAGCACCCCAAATACACCCTACCTAAGGTAAGCTGCATTGTTTTATTATCTGATAAAATCTAAGGTCTTGTCATGTTTTCTAGTTATTGGTCCGTCTATGGTTTAAGAAAAGTTCTCTTCGGTAAAGAGATCCTTATCTTATCGAGTAAAACCTAACCGTTCTAACGTCGACAAAAGAATTTAATATCCGGGATACATCTTACGTATAAGATCATAACCCTAGATATTAAAAGAAAACAAAATAATTTTTTTGAAATTTTTGAAATATTAGCCTAGTTCTTGTGACTTTAATAAACTGGTTATTAAAGCCAAAATGTATGATAATACATATTTTTGAAATTTTCTTTACTATATGATTTTTTTTATTATTATTTTTGAGAGACTTGGTTGTATTCATAAAAACAAAATATATTATTATTATTATTATTATTATTATTATTATTATTATTATTATTATTATGTTTTGATGAAACCGAGTATTTTAATACCAAATTTGTATCTTTACAGTATAAAAATACAAACCGATATTAATCAAAATGAAGTAAAAAATTTACAAAAAATAATATATATATATTTTTGAAATAATTTTTGGAGAAAAATTTCTTCTTCTTTTTTTCGGGCTGGGCCCAGCCAGACCCATATGGCTGGGCTGGACCCAACCAGCCTGCGTAGCTGGGCGAGGCTGAGCCAGCCCATCCTGGTCACTGGCCCATGCCAGTGACTAGCCCCTAGCCGCCTATTTTACGTGTGCATGAACTGTGCAAAGGTAATTAAATTACCTTCTCACTGTTCATCATCTTTCTTGCAGTGCGAGAAAGAAAAAAACAGAGTGTTGCAACCGATGATTTCAGGTGTTGGCTTCCTTATGTTTTCTTTATTTTTTTTACATACTAACATGTATCATTTCATTTACAGGAACTGAGAAAGGTAGCGAGCATACCTAGTTTTGAGAAGTTGAAGATGATGGTGGTGTTGTGTTCTCTGCTCCACCTTGTCCTCTGTTTCCGTTCGGTTTGCTTCTTTATCTCCTTCCTCTTCTCTCCCTTATGCTTTCTCACTATTTCTCAAACTCTCTCAGTTTCTTTTTAATGCTCTCCTAAGCTCTCTCTCTCTCTCTCTCTCTCTCTCTCTCTCTCTCTCTCTCTCTCTCTCTCTCTCTCTCTCTCTCTCTTTCTTCCTCTTTTTTCTGTCCCTTCTATTCGGCTCCTCCTCTGGCTTTTATAGCCAAAGGACGCAGGCGTTTTTGGTAAGCCGGCGTGCATCACGGTGGCAAGGGATGTCAGTCGCGATACTCGCCCCTTGATTTGAAAAATGGCTCCATTATCGCTGCTAATGTCTCCTGCCTTTATTGTCACAGATTCACAGCTGTTGAAGACAATGAATAGCGCTTCAATGGAAACAGCGCCGTTTGGTTTCTTCTGATTTGGTCGTTGAAGTTTTCGCAATTTTGTAATCAAACCCCCGATAAAATTGTAATTGGATCCCTTAATTTTGGAGCCTTTTCTGGTTTGGTCGTTGGTTTCGGATTCTGTCAATTAAGTTCTTAATTGGTTATCAAACTTTAATAATTATGCAATTAAGCCCTTGATTTGACCAAATTAACTTTTCAAAATTATAATTGGACCCCAGAATTTTAATTTCTTCCAATGAATTGATTTAAAAATCAATTTTTCTTGGAATCAAACCCTCCATAAATTCAATTAAACCTTTCATAAAATTTAATTGAGTCCATAAACATCTTATTTTGAATATATTTTTTCAAAAATTGAATTTTCTTTGTCAACATGACTCTCATCAGTCAACAATATACTGTCAAACTTCAACCTTTTGCATTTTTGAACATTCTCAATCAATTTTTAGCCATTTTCGGCATTCCAATATCCTTTTTCTCGCTCCTATAATTTTTTGGATTTCTTCTGAATTATTATTATTTACTTATTTATTATATATATATATATTTGTATTTTTTTATTTTAATTTTTGTGTGGGAACTCAAAAATGGGTAACAACAATAGTGATGCATATTAGATATCTAACACTAAGAATTCAAAATCCATTAACGGATATGTCTTCACACATAGTGGAGTAATTATGTTGTTACTCATTTTTGGACCCCACCTGCTAGAGATAATGTATATCTCTTTCGAACCAAGTGCAGTAGTATAGCTAATGTTTGCTGGAAAATTGAAAAAAGCGAAGAAGAAAGAAATGTTTTTCGAATGTTGTTTAAGCTGTTTTCTACTCTCTTTATCCTCCCCATTTGCTACCGAAAACGTCAGGTTTCCTAGACTGATTATGATTCTTCATAATGCTAAATTCATTCCTTTTTTATTTGGTTTTTAAGGTTGGATAAATCCCTCAGAATTTGCACTAAAAAAATGATTCTGCTGCTGTCGTGATTTTTTGTTTCAACTTAGGCTTTGATTCTGACTAGGTTTCGTACGATATCTGACCATCCTAGCTATGTTTTATCACTCATGACATGTTGAAAAATTGACCTACACCTTTATTGGGTCCTAGGGATCACTATTCTTAGGGCAGACTCTTAGTCAGATTTGGATGCTCGGCATTGTCAGATCAAGAACCTTTTTCACCAACTAGATTACTGTCAGATTCTGTTCTTTAAAACAATTTTATCTCACTTTGACTCCTTCATCAAAGTTGTAGTCCTGGACGCGTAGATAAATTTAGGCTTTTGAATCGCTTGATTTTGATATCAGAAGCTCAACATATTCCCGTTTGGATATCTAACGTGAAAGTAGAGAATTCTGTCGCAAGAAGGATCCTGACCCGAGTTTTGCACTAAAAAAAACTCTATTTCCGTCACAAATTTTGTTGATTTGTTCTTAGGTCATACTCTCAGTCATATCAGAATTATCGGCATTGTCAGTTTCTGAATTAGATTAGGAGACCCTTTTTGATCAACCAGATTACTGCCAGATTTTGTTCTTTAAAACGATTTTATCTCATTTTGACTTCTTCATCAAAGTTGTAGTCCTGGACGCGTAGATAAATTTGGGCTTTTGAATCACTTGATTTCGATATCAAAAACTCAAGATATTCTCGTTTTAATATCTAGTGTGAAAGCAGGGATTCTTGCCGCAAAAAGGATTTTTTTTGCCCGAGTTTGCAGGGACACAATTGCAAGATGCTTAAAGTTTGAAGACCAATTGCAGGCCAATTTGAAGCCCTTTTTTGGACCAAGGACCAAATGGAAAAGGTGCTAAAATAAGGAAGATGATTGAAGATAAAAATTAGAAGGAATTTTGCCAAAGGAAGAAGTGGAAGAAACCACGTTTTTTCCTGCACAGCTAGCCCGTAGACAAGAAAAACGCGTCTTTGCTCTATTTTTCTGCAAATAAAATCTGCAGAAACGGGAGAAGAAAGTGCAGGAATCAGTAGAGAGAGTGACGGAGACACAGAGGAAAGAAAGAGGCAAGAAGCAGACGCAAAAATAGAACAGAAGAAGAAGGACGAACACAGACCGAGCAACCATCACGCTTTCAACGCCACTGCAGTTTCTTCGTCTCCAGGTCTGTTTTCTCTTCACCTCTTGCATGCTTTGTTTTTCTTCGTTTGCACTGTTAGCGTGGTCTCTTTGCATTTGTGTTGTTTTGTGTCTGTACTGTACAAGTGAATTAATTCACTTGAACAGTAGCTCTCCATACACAAAAGAGGAATTGTGCCCAACCGGGTCACGTGCTTGGGCAAGTGACCCGGCCGGACCTTTTTTTTTTCTTCTTTTCTTTCAAAAAAAAAAAATATATATATATATATATATATATATATATATAAAAAGAGATTTATGATTTTCTAACATATTTATTTTAAGGTTTGAATTTTTTATGTTGTAAAAAATATCAATCTTGTGTTTAGAATACCCGGTTTTTGACGCAATGTGACAAATTTATATATATATATCAAAAAATATTTTCTTGTGTGTTGCATACGACCAATACCCTAACATGTTTAGAACGCTTTTTTTTTATTTTATGCAAAAAAATATTGGAAGTTTTGAAAATGTGTTTTCACATGAATTTCTTAAACACAACAAAAATTATTCTTTTGCATTTCTGGATTTTACAACATGTTTGTAAAACTCCAAAGGGTATTGGCCAATATTCTAAAAAAATAAAAAATCTTATTTTGGGGAAATTCATCGATTATTCACCATTAATGTTTGGATAAAGAAATCCCAAAGGGATGAATATCCAAAATATTATTGGGAATAACTTGTTATTATTCACTGTTAATATTTGGATAAAGAAACCCTAAGTGGTAAATATCCAAAATAATTTTCTAGGAATAATAAGTCATCACACATCCTTAAAAGAAGCCTTGATTATAATAAAGGACATTTCAATTTTTTACTCAATGGTTTACAAGCCGTGAGAGTATAAAACACAAAGGTAAAAATAGGTTTTTAAAGCGACCTAGATTTCTAATTTTTTATCCCTCCTCCTTGCGATTTACGAGTCACAAACTCTTGAAATGCTAAGGGAAAAATGAGCTTTTAAAGCACATGGAACCTTCTTGGATTTCTATCTTAATCAATTTAGTTTGAATCAAACCTAGGAAAACTGATGGGATTAGAAAACACCAACATCATAGCAATTATAAAGCAAACCAAACACCAAGCAGCTTACCTTAGGTAGGGCATACTAGGGGTGCTAATACCTTCCATTTACGCAACTAGTCTCTTGCCTTAGAATCTCTGAAAGACCAGTTAGGGTTCGTAGTGACCAGTTAGTCTTAAGTTGAAAGCAATATATAATGCTCAATCTAGACATATACATCATAGATATAATATCATTAAATACTTATTCTCAAATGAAATTATTTTCATTGACTATGGAAATCCAAAGTAAAATATTGCAAATCCATTGACCAAAGATTTATTAATAGATCTTATGTAATTCATCGAAGGGAAAATGTTTAAAAGCTTTAAAGATAAAAGAGTATAATAATGGTGACCACAACTAGTTGATTAGAGTTCTCAAAATCCAGATTCAAATAGAAAACTAAGTCATATAACATTTTTTGTAGCATTAAAAAATTGTTCTTTCCTGTTTATTTCTAAGATGAAATAGGTGCTAGCTGTGGTGTGATAAAATAGTGAATTGTGCTCTTATTTATTTTTATATATTGGTATACCAAGTAGAGTATAAATGAATACTCTTAATGAAAAATCATCTATGTAAATGAGAAATGTGGTCATTTCTTTAAAAACTTTGATAAAGGCAGATTTCTATAAAAACATCCATAAATCCAGAATTTGTTTAGGGCCAAAATAAACATAATACGAGCAGTTGGTAAGACATGACCACATTTCATATGGTTCATGTTATACCTCATGTCTTCCCTTTCATTACCTAGATTAAGGTAACATGTAACAGGATCATAGCATAACATTTTTTATATAAGATGATTTAGTGATCTCAAATCTAAGAATTTTAAATAACCGTTATGTGAGCCTTTCTATAAACATAAGTTATTTTTCTATATAAAATTCTGATATAATTCAGTTTAGTGTAAATATATATAACAAGCAATTATATTAACATTTCTTTCGAACAACTACATCATCTTGACTTCCAAATGAACAGAACAAAAGATCCAAAAACCAGGAAGAAAAGGTTGAAGGGGTAGCATTCCATGCAGAAATGCACCATGACAAATAACCATGGAATGAAGAAATGATTCAATAATAATCTACCAATATTCTTATTTGGTTGAAGAAGCGGCGTCTTGATTAGGATGATGAA
>Ga0325410_1008228_pt1 | contig 11302 bp, 6 predicted proteins | sample PopdelMetagenome_16_FD_206182 | JGI IMG/M metagenome (GOLD analysis project Ga0325410, IMG submission 206182) | Populus deltoides microbial communities from Bellville, Georgia, United States - Xylem-PdIQD-R3 | ecosystem: Host-associated > Plants > Phyllosphere > Stem > Wood/Secondary xylem...
ACAGTAACAGTTGGATAGTAACAGTCCAAGTGTTTGTTAATGAGCGATTTTGACTATCTTAGAGGCAAAACTAGGTTCTTCTCCAAATATAGAACTTGTAGCCTCATGTCTTACCTTTCCAACACCATAAATTTCACTTGAATCGGAGTTCTATAACTCCAGATATAGTTAAAAATCTAAAGAGAGGTCAGACAGTAACAATTCAAAAATGAGGCAGTAACAGTTGGACAGTGATAGTCCAAATATAAAGAAAGGAATGATAAATAGGATTAGACAAAGAACGACAGTAATAATGAGTGAAATGAGAAAAACATAAATTACTAAGAAATGACTGAAAGAAAGACTTATTGGTTGTTGATATGGTTATTATAAAACATATCCTTGAGTGAGGAAAATTTATGAGATAAACCTGTGATTTGCAGGAGGGACCACAGACGTGGTGCAACAGCAGCAGCAGGGGAGCACGAGTAGAGCTTCTATTGCAGGTAGGTGATTCACACCTATGCTTTCTAGTTAAATTCCATGATTTAATATATTTTTGATGTGAAATGTGAATTACTGAATGTATGTGTATTCAAGGTGAAAAGTTGTTATGTGAATTGCCAAGTGATGAAATTCTCACTAACAAAGGAAATATGAGAAGTGTGATTTGAGGCATAAACTAGCATACATTGAGTGTATGTTAGGATCCTGGGTAAGGGAATCACCATGTATTGTCTAGCATACATTGAGTGTATGTTAGGATCCCGGGTAAGGGGATCACCTTGTATCGGCTAGCATATATTTAGTGTATGTTAGGATCCCGGGTAAGGGGATCGTCACGAATGGACTAGCATACATTTAGTGTATGTTAGGATCCCGGGTAAGGGGATCACCATGTATTGGCCAGCATACATTTAGTGTATGTTAGGATCCCGGGTAAGGGGATCTCCATGTATTGGCTAGCATACATTCAGTGTATGTTAGGATCTCGGGTAAGGGGATCACCATGTATTGGCCAGCATACATTTAGTGTATGTTAGGATCCCGGATAAAGGGATCACCTTATATCGACTCCTATGGAGTGGTGATGACGATACCAGTGAAATTGGTATCGGTAATGTGATAAGCAAAAGTAATCACGTTGATCTTATAAGGTCTGGAATGAAGGTTGATAGTGACAGAGGGAACGGTTATTAATAGTTTGAATAAGGAAGAGGTTTTAACAAAAAAAAACTAGAAGGGAGAAGTAAATGAATTATGAATGCATGTTACCCTGTTAAAATTATTAGATATTCATATTGTTATTTTTATTGTGATATTCAACTTGCAATAATATGTATTTTGTTTCAGGATCATCGCATGCACGACAGGAGTAGATCCTAGCTTATGTTCCCTTCTTGAAATCTAGGTTCTAGGGAGTATACCCTTGTATTTTGTAAACATGAAAATGTTTGTATAATTTAATTTGTATAATAAATGTTTAAACTTGATTGGATGAATTTAACGTTGTAGTTTATATAACCATATTTCATGTTTATATAATTATATTTATTTAAATTATCCATCCATAATGATGTTTTTGTTATATAATGCATATCATAAATATTATGGTTGATAGGTGTGAGTATAATTGTGGAATTGAACCCCAAGATAATTGGGTCGGAAATTAAGTTATGAGATGCAAACTGTTAGAAGTGTAAACAGGTTACATGTCTTGGGACCTTCCGGCATAGGGGGGACTCCGTTGAAATTTCGGTAGATGTTAATACGAAGACCATGAATATGTATATACAAAAAAAAACTAACTACTCTGTTTTTCGATGGACATGAGATTGTTATTTTATCCCAGAAATGGAGGATGTTACACTTGGGATAAGACATCAACTCTTTGATCATGTCAACAGGTGTCGGTTATACCATACGGTTTGGGCTATGAAAGTGCCAAGTATTTGTTGTACCAAGGGTTATACAACATAAATCTAAATTAACCATTTAAAAAGCAAAGTATTAAAAGTAAACAATATAACAAATATAAAACATGTTAGTATTAAACATTAAAGTTCATGTTGAGTTTACACTATACTTATTCTTACACCATTAGTGTAACCTTTTTACCTTGACATAATAAACGTAGCTAAACATAATAAAGAAGAGAAACATAAATAAACAAGATAAGAACATAAATAAGATATAAGTTAACTAAGTAAAGGAAAGGAAATGAAAAGCATAAACAAGAGATTAATATAAACAAAACTTAAGCATTACAAAAAGAGAGAGAGCAAGAATATGATTTGAAAACCAAGATGCCTAAATGCATGGCAAATGTCTCCTTTTATAGACCAAACTTTAGAACTATTGATTTGATGACTAATTGTTGAGTGGGTGGCCACATCTTGACTTGGTAACAATCCTTATCTTCTTGTCTAAACAAAACATCATTGATAATGTCAGAACTTGAACAAACTTAAATCATGAAAGTTCTAGGAAATTGTCTCAGCTTTCCAACAAAAAATGAATCAGTGCATTTGGACTTCTAGAACTCAAGATATGGGCTGAACATTGAACAATGTTTGGGCTGCAAGATAGATTCCGACTTCTCCGTTGTTGCTAAGATTTGGACTTCCAAACAACAAAATTGAGTCTTGCACTCCCATGAATGTTTTAGGCCTATGTCTTAGCTTTCTATCTATATAAACCAAATTGAAATCCAAGATCTACAGCTCCAGATATGACCCAATGACTGAACAGTGTTCCAGTTTGGACTTAACCAGCATCTCTTTTCTAAGCTTAACCCTCTCTTTGTCTTCTCAATTTCAGTAGTTAAACTCATCAATCAATCCTTTGATTTATGTGATAGGCCTGTATTTAAAATGAGCATTTACCATAAATTAAAGGTATCTTATACTATCAGACTTGTTATTATAAAACATACTTTAGTTAAGGAGTTATTGATACTTCAAGCGCAAAATGATGATATAAAACCTTAATAAAAATACACTTTTAAGTACTAATCAACTATCAGTTAAAATAGTTGTTAGATAACGATATTTGTATTTTGATAATGATTCTTCAAACTAGACATATGAATTGTTAAATTGTATTTCTTATATTGTATTTATTTTGACTACATGATCCTCAAAAGTTCAAGCTAAATAGTAGACATCTTTTATTAATGTTAAATTTAAGAATATTATACACTTATTATGTAATGTAATTGTTGCGATGTCGCGGTCGCACAAATTAATTACTCTACCTTAAAACACAACACACAAGATAATATAGAGCAAGCAAGGGGTCGATTCCACAAGGAAGGTTCAAGTCAGATTTTTATGCTATATGATATGCAATTGGGGGGGTTGTGAAGTTATTTAGGCTAAAGCAAAAAAAAACAAAAACAAAAAACTATCAAGCGAAATTAAATAAAATCAGAAAATAATCAAGAGAACAAACATTTGTCGCAAGTAAACATCCACCTATAGAAATCAGAATTGGTCATGGAAACAAAACATCAATTTATATTTTAAATATTTATGTCTTCTTAACATTGGTTAGTTAACGGATCCACCGTATAACTAACCCTAACCATCAAACAACCACACTGTCCGCACTAGTAATTTAATTCAATAGAAGCCTTAAAAATTAGATAAATTGATTAATCAAGAAAACATAATTGTCTGCAGTCTATGTTTGATTTGATTGAATGTTCTCTCTAAGATTAATAATGTAGATCCGCTAAAAATTTTAAACTCAGTTGCTTCACAAGTTCATATACCACAACTCCGGTTTTGATATCAAACTTATCAATAGATTGTCTACAATAATAACTTAGAGTCCACTCTAGCAATTAAAATAAACAATCATAAGAAAAATAAGCATAAGAGAACAAACATATTCATCATATAAACTGAAAAGAAAAGGTAAAATAGATCTCACAGTTCTTGAAATCTGAAGGTTTCCCTGTCCTTACAACCAAGAAAAAAAGTTTAGCCTTACATGTTTGTTGAACAACTAATCAAAAAGAAGAAGGAATGCATGATTTCAGGTTTCTTAGATGAAGGGAACGTTTTTCTCTTCTTGGTTGGCTCCCTCCCTTCTCTTTTATCATTCTTTTTATATCCTAGGAAACCCTAGCCTCTATTTTACAAAATAGTCCTCCTTTAAATAGACAGTTTATATTTAAGTACTTTTATAACTATTTTTCTAAAAACGAGAAATAACCTTGCATGAAATCTTCAAGCTTGAACTTAAAGGAGCTAAATTGCTGAAATGAAAACTTCAATGTCAGTTTAGATGCCTCTGAATGTAATTTGGACTCGTTTCTTCACCAAAACTGTTTGTTGGCAGAATTCAATTGTCATCTTTGGAAAATCAAATCTCCCTCATATGACATTGTTTTTTGTTGAAATTTGGAGAGTTGATATGTATTTGAGTCTGAAATCCAAAACCATTGAGTTTGCATCAATTGGATTTCTGTAGCTCAAGATATTCAAGTTGGAATGGCCAAAGGTCAATACTGGCATATTGCAAGATTTGACTTTGAAGGCTGCGATTTCCATGCTCTTCCTTATTTTATTTTCTTTCCTTATATGTCCAAAAAGATATGGATGTTAGCTTTTTAATGCCACTGGAATCACTTCATTTTGACCTCTAGAACTCACGTTCTGCACAAAACATCTATTGAAGGTCAAATCTACCAATTACCTCCAATTTACTCCTTTTTGCATCTTTCATCCAAAAGTGCCTTCAAAACATAAAAAAAAAAATAATATCAAGGCATTTTATATATAAAACATAGGCAAAACGCTAGTTAAATGTGGGTGAAACTATTAAATAATATGGTTGCATCAGTAATTTCAGTATTGTCTTTTGAGATATAATTAAATATATTATTAAACATGGATGTATTAACTTAAATTCTCTAGATCATTATAGTATTTTGCATAATCTTACTCTTTTATGTCTTAGCTAGAAATGTATGGAATTTAGTTCATTAATCTTTTACAATTTGCTTATGGTAAGTTTATAAGATGATTATGTAGAAATCATTATGTTTAATGTAACGAGGGAAAGCTGAAAAAATGGATGATCCCAGATGTTGGATCTTGTGTAAAATTAGGATTTGTGCTAATGAATAATAATGTTGACATTTGGGAACATTAAAATATAAAGGAAATTCTACTGAGATTTTAGTGTGTGTGAGTGTGTGTGTGTGTGTGTAGAAAAAAAAACAATTTCCCTAGTTTCATGTTATCTATGATTTGGAATATGTTAATTTGTGTCCTAAATATGAGGTCATTATAGTTGGTATCAAAGCCTTGGCTTTAGTTCAGTAGACTTGGAATAAAGAATGACTTGTGTTAAAATGTACTAGGATATTACGTACTAGATAGGGAGCCAATACTGACCCATCTCTAGCACAGAGAAAGAATCAAAATGTTGTGTAGTTCAAAGGCAAATGGAAGATCCCTTAGCTTATACCACATTGTATATGCCGATAATATTGGTGTAATCAGGATAAAAAAAGTAAGTGGAACTCAGGGATGCCTCAACCTCATTACAGGCTAGAATTTCACAGCCTGTGACATTAGAGGAAGAGAGACAAAAAGTGAGACATCCACCTGAAACACTTATGTGGACCTTCATACCTCATGTTGATTTTGCTTTCATATATTAGATAGTGAGAACAATGGTTGCCAACATGTCTAGTGCAATAACTCCAGCAGCCTCAGTGGCCCTAAGAGTCCCGACATTCAAAGATAGTATGGTTGGATTAGTTTGTTTAGTGAAGAATATGAGAGAGATGGGCTATGAACCCTTCTTAGGAGAACATGATGTGGTGATTTCATGTAGATGGATCTAGAAATTAAAAAACACTCTAAATCAAATAAGAGTGGCAGAAGAGCTACGAGTGGATTATGCCACTCAACTACTTTCAGATAAGGCACAAATTTGGTGGGAGATTTACAGATGATGAGAACCATCGAAGAAATATCTTAGGATGACTTTAAGATGGAGTTTGAGAATAAATTTTACTCTTGATATCATCGCAGGCTAAAGAACATGAGTTTTTGGCTGTAAAGCAAGAAAATATGACGGTGATTGAGTTAAAGAGGAGATTTCTTGATCTCTCAATGTTCGCCTCACATTACATTCCCACTAAACAACATGTGATTAAGAGGCTTCGAGATAGATTCAAGTAGGATTTAAAATAGGAGCTAATTGCATTGTAGTTCAAGACAGCAAATGAGTTGGTAGAGATAGCTTTGGCCTTAGAGGCATGTAGTAGTGAGGGCCAACAAGCCAATATAAAGTTGGTAAGAGAAAGGATGTTGACTTTTCTGGTAAACCACTTCTTTTAAATAGTGGTAAGTTAGGATAATTTAACCAGTTTAAGAAGAAATGATGAAATTCTGGTCAAGAAACGGTGACAACTGGTCAAGAATGGACGAAATTCCAAAGTATAGATGGAGGATCAACTAGGGGACAATCGAACTTGAGGGCCAGTTCTGCCAGAGGGACTGTATAATAAAAAACCATCACTTATCCTCGTTGTTCCCGATACAAGAAGAGGCATCTTGAAGACTATCCAACATCACTAGGTCGATATTATGTTTATAGGCAAAAGGGACACGGATGGAGAGATTGTTTGTACTTGTGTTGGAGATGTCATTATTGTGTAAAAAAAGACATTTAAAGAGGGAATGCCCTAGAAGGATTATCGATTATGCTCAAGGATAGAGACAATTAATATAGAATCAGTAGTAGTTTGTCACAGCAGACATACCTACCAGACCGACACAATTAAGGGCCAACCATAACAGGGGACGTTTGAGAGCTAAAAGAGAAAGAACACAGGGAGGAGTGTTCCATATGACCCAGGAAAAGGTCAGAGTTGCTCCTGATATGGTGGCAGGTATGCTACGATTGAATTCCTCATATGTATATACTTTGATTGATCCTAAAGCAATGCATTCATTTGTAGCTAGGAAAATTATGGGAGAACTTGGGGTAAACCTAGTAAAACAAAAAAGGGATTTATAATTAGTACCTTTTTAGGAGAAATTTTAGACATTGACCATGTATTCATAGGGTTAGGGGTTAGTATTGGTGTATATAAAATGAAAGTAAATTTAATACCTTTAGAATTACATGACTTTGATATGATCCTAAGAATGGATTGGTTGCTCAAATGGATTATTTTGCAAAAATAGTAACTCTCCAATAACCAAATAGTAGAAAATGGTGTTTAAAGGAAAAAAGGAATGCCATATTGAATTGCATGATTTCATCCATAACCGCTCAAAAGTTGATGAGAAAAAGGTGTATGGCATACATTGCCTATATGATAAATACAAAAAAGGATGAAACTAAATTTTCTCAGCTCTCTATAGTAAGGGAGTTCCCTAATGTATTTCCAAATGGGTTACTAGGATTACCTTTATAAAAGGAAGTAGAGGTTTTTATTGATATACTATTGGGGACCTCTCTTATAGCCTAGCCACCCTATAGAATGGCACATGCAGAGCTAGTTGGGTTGAAGATCCAACTTCAAGAACTGTTAAGTAAAAGGTTTGTACACCCAAGCAATTTGTTGTGAGAAGCCCTGGTATACTTGTAAGAAATTAGGATGGCACACTTAGACTCCACATTGATTATCGGCAGTTGAATAGAGTAACAGTAAAGAATAAATATCCATGTCTAAGGATAGATGACCTATTTAATTTATTTGATTAGTTGAAGGGAGCTAGAGTATTTTTAAAGATAGACTTAAGATCGACGTATTACTGGTTGAAAATCAAGCAGTGAGATGTATTGAAGACTATTTTTAGGACTCATTATTGACATTATGAGTTCTTGATAATGCCATTTGGATAAAGAAATTCTCCAGTAATGTTTATGGATTTGATGAATAGGGTTTTCTGGCCTTACTTAGATAAATATGTTGTAGTGTTTATAGATGATATCCTGATTCATTCTAGCCCATACTTAGAGTATGAACAATATTTGAGGTGTGTATTGTAGACATTAAAGGATGATCTATTATATGCCAAGCTAAGTAAGTGCGGATTTGGTTGAAGAAAGTTATCTTTTTTAGGCATGTCACATCAAGAAAAAGGGTATTTATGAATCCAAGAAAGGTGGGGGCTATTTTGAAGTGGGAAAGACCTACTAATGTAACAAAAAATCATAGTTTCCATGGTTTAGCTAGATATTATAAAAGGTTTATAGAAGGGTTTTCCACGATAGCGACCCCTTAGACTCGATTAACTAGGAAGTAAGTTAAATGGGAATGGTTAAGGACTGTGAAAAAAGCTTTTAGGAACTAAAAAGGAGGCTTACCACTGTCCCAGTGTTAACCCTCCCTTCAGGATCCGAAGGGTTTGTAGTCTATAGTGATGCATCAAGGAAAGGATTGGGGGTTTTTTAATGCAACATGGGAAGGTGATTGCCTATGCATCCAGACAATTATAACCACACAAGGTTAATTACCCAGTTCATGATCTAGAGTTGGTTGTCGTAGTATTTGCCTTGTGAGTTTAGAGACATTATTTGTATGAGTCTCAGGTTTAGATTTTTTATAAATCATAAGATTTTGTGGTACTTGATATCACAAAAAAAAATTAAATGTGCAGTAGAGGAGATGGGTGGAACTAATTAAGGATTATTGTTGTGTAATAGACTATCACTCAGGAAAAATGAATATCATTGTTGATGCTCTTAATCGCAAAAATAAGGCAAGGGTAGATGAACTAGTGGAATGTGATAAGAGAGAACTGATAAAATTGAATAGTATAAATGCCCAATTATAAGTAGGACCTGAGGGATCCTTGTAGGCCTAATTAACAGTAGTCTATACTACAGGATAAAGTGATAGAGGCCCAACAAAAAGATGTTGAAGTGAATAAAATCAAGACCAAAGTGGAATCAGGGATTAAGACTCCTTTTTGGATCTTAACGGATGGAATGGTGGTAATGGATAGGCGAATGTATTTTACTAGACAAAAATGCTCTTAAAAATGAAGTGTTATGCACCCAGGAAATATTAAGATGTACAGGGACTTAAAAGAATTTTATTGGTCGTCGAATATAAAAAAAAGAAGTGGTTGAGTATATGGCCAAGTGTGTTGTATGTCAACAAGTGACGGTAGAATATTAAAAGTCGACTGGGATTTTACAGCCACTTTTGATAACTAAATGTAAGTGGGAAGATATCACAATGAATTTTGTATCAGGTCTACCTAGAGAAAAAGGGGGCAATGATGCTACTTAGGCCATTATTGATCAGCTGACTAAATCTGCACATTTCTTACTTATGAAGATGATAAACTCAGTCTATAAACTGGCAAAGATGTATGTGAATGAAGTGGTGAGGTTACATGGGGTGCTAGTGTTGATTGTTTTGGATAGAGACCCTAGGTTTGCTTATCATTTATGGATAAGCATTCAACCTACTCTGGGAACTAGTACGAACTTGAGCGTGACTTTTCACCCTCAAATTGATGGACAATCTGAAAAGAACAATTTAGACTTTGAAATATTTGTTAAGAGCATGTATATTGGAGTTTGGAAGAAATTGAAAAGACCACCTATCTCTTGTAGAGTTTACTTATAATACAGCTATCAGACTACAGTAAGAATGGCCCATTATGAAGCTTTGTATGGTAGAAGGTGTTGAATGCCTGTGTGCTGGGAGAAACTTGGGAATAGAAAATTAATTGGGCCAGAGTTAGTGCAAGTTACCATGGATAAGGTAAGGATCATAAAAAATAAAACGTAGATGGTTGAGATAGACAAAAGAGTTATATAGACAATTGAAGGATCCCTCTCAAATTCAATGTTGGAGACAAAGTATTTTTAAAGGTTGCCCCTTGAAAACATATGTTATGGTTTGGCATAAAAAATGATGTTTGCACTGATGTATATTAGACCCTTTAAAGCTATGAAGAAGGTTAGTCTTGTAGGTACAAGTTGGCCTTACCCCCATAATTGGCCAAGATTGATAATGTGTTTCATGTTTTGTTGTAACAAAAGGTTGAAGTAGAACCGTTCTGAGCACTACCACAAGTTCCTCTAGAAATAGAAAAAGATTTGACCTTATAAGTAAAACTAGTAAAGGTGTTGGATAAGAGTGACAACGAGCATAGGAATAAGAAGATTCCTATGATAAAGGTTTTGTGGAGAAGCTCTCAAATCAAAAGGAAGACCTAGGAAAGAGAATAACAAATAAAGAGGAAGCACCCCTAAGCTATTGACGCATATAAGAGATGAAATTTCAAGGATGAAATTCTTAAAGGTGGGGAGAATGTAAAACCTCGGTTAGAAATATTATTGTGTTAGGGAAATGCTGGAAAATTAACCCAAAAATATAATGGAATAAGATATATATATATATATATATATATATATATATATATTAAATTATCTAAAATGAAGTTTTATGGATAAAAACTTTGAGGCAAGATAAGTAAAAATTACACTGAGACAAGATACCCAAGTAACAAAAACTTCTTGAGTTATAACATAATGGCAATGTTGTAATTAACAAGTAATTTGTGCATATAAATAGCTTTCTTGGCTTTTCTTAAAAGCCAAGAGCTATGGTTATTAAGGGAAGAATGGAGAGAAATTTCATTATTTCTTTTATTTTCTTACATAAAATCACATAAGAGAGGGAGATTAAAGTGTTTGGAGAAGTTTTTTAAATTATCAAACCAAAGGATTTCAAGTTTTGGGAAGGGTTATAAGCTTAGAAATAGAGGTGCTAGAAGTTAAAAAGAGAAAGAGAAAAAGAAGTGAGGAAAGCTTGGATTTCTCATCAATTTCTTTGTGATTTCTTATGGTTAAAAGGTAAGGATCGCTTTCACCATGATTAATTTTAATATTTGATATGTTTTGAAGTTTAGGAAGAAACGTGTATATTATACAAAGTTGAATTTTATAGGTTGAAATGTTTAAAGTTGTGTTTCTTTTTTTTTAAGGATAAAGGTTTGGTGGAGAAGCTCTCAAATCAAAAGGAAGACCTAGGAAAGAGAATAACAAATGAAGAGGAAGTACCCCAAGCTATTGATGCATATAACAGATGAAATTTCAAGGATGAAATTCTTAAAGGTGGGGAGAATGTAAAACCCTAGTTAGAAATATTATTGTGTTAGGGAAATGCTGGAAAATTAACCCAAAAATATAATGGAATAAGATATATATATATATATATATATATATATATATATATATTATAAATTATCTAAAATGAAGTTTTATGGATAAAAACTTTGAGGCAAGATAAGTAAAAATTACGCCGAGACAAGATACCCGAGTAACA
>Ga0325410_1008229_pt1 | contig 11302 bp, 6 predicted proteins | sample PopdelMetagenome_16_FD_206182 | JGI IMG/M metagenome (GOLD analysis project Ga0325410, IMG submission 206182) | Populus deltoides microbial communities from Bellville, Georgia, United States - Xylem-PdIQD-R3 | ecosystem: Host-associated > Plants > Phyllosphere > Stem > Wood/Secondary xylem...
AAAGAATATTGTAACAGTTAATACTACATTCCAGCAGGTTTCCAATAATGTTTTGGCTGTGTATGTGTTTGTGTTTTATGTCTTTCCAACAGGTTTTATGCACATAGCAAGAACAACTTAACAAGAACTAACAAGAACCATCATAACATGAACAACTTTAAAGAGCTAACAGGAACAAATTAACAAGAACTTAGGACACACACACACACACACACACACACACACATTGAACTCTTTTAGACAGTGATAGGTTATAGAAATTTTAAAGCAGTGATTAGCAAAAATCATTCATTAAAGCAGTGTTGCAGTGGTATAAATTTTTCAATTATGAAAAGGTTTACATTCTAGTCCTAATTGTTTTATTTTTTTTTATTATGACCTCAAAGTCAAGATTTATCTTTTATAAAAGTTATTGTGTTATAGGAGGGGGATCAATTGTGCGGGTTATCATCTCTCTCGGTTTAATTAAGATATAGGAGGGGGATCAATCAACTTTTTTTCTTTACAGTAAGATTTATCTAGGTTACTGTTCTAATGTTCAATGAAAAATTAAGTTCCCAAAGCTCGAATCTTCCGATAGCTCCACTAGATCTCAACTCAAGAATTAACTTTTTAGTTTAATAGAATCAAAAACTTTAAGGGGGAGGGTACTCTTAACTCACTGTTATATTAGTTATTAATCTCAAGTTCTTGCAGGGGAGATGGCCCTTGAAGGCTCTTCTTTAAATGTATGAAAATAGTAAAGAAATAAAAGAATTGGACTAGAATATGTAGCTAGGCATAGCAATGGTAATACTGTGTGGTGTTGCTTGTCACCACAGTTGAGATCCTAATAATAATTTGTCTCTACAAATTCATTAGCCACTTTGCTGCTTCCATTTGAAATTATTTTCTGCATTCAAAATTATAAAAAGAAAAATCAATCTACAAATCCACATTCAAGAGTTTTTCAGATGCATAAAAATAATTAAGAACTATAATAAGCTAGCATGGTAAATGAAAGCTCAAGAAACTAACTGAGGGTTTGGGATGCTTAGATCAGGAGATATAAATTGAAAGGTTGGTTTTTGCGTGTGACTTGTGTGAGCTTGGATGGTGGTGGTTAATGTTGCTTAGATATGGTAATGACTAATGAAGATTTCATAATACTAATTGAAGAAAGAAGAATTGTTTCTGGCTGTGGACTTGTGAGTTGTGAGTGTTATTTGTGAATTGTGAGAGGTTGTGTTACTGTAAGGAATGAAGTGGGCGGCTGCTAAGGTTACTCGGTTAGAAAGTTTATATATATATATATATATATTATCTGAATTGGTTCGGTTCAGTTAGAGTTGACTAATTTCATCCTTATAAAACCGAAACTGAACCGAATCGGTAGTTTTTTAAATATTCTAATTGGTTTAATCGGTTTTTTTTCATGATTCGGTTTTTTCAGTTAATTTTTCTTTTGATTTTTTTGGTTTAATTAGTTTTTTAATTTTTTTGCTCAAACTAGATAACTAATTTTTGTGTATAGTACATATTGGTGGTTAGTGCACAATCTTGAAGGTAATTTATCTCAAACTTCACGTCATATATTGATCGTGATTATATTTATGGGGAGGGTAGGCATGCAGTTGATAATATCTAAGAGGTGGCAAGCGTAGTAGTAGTTGTTGTTGTTCCTTAACATCAATGATTCTATGATCTTTACATGCAAAATCACGTATACCATAGGAGATATTGCTCCTGTTATCATTTTCTGATGATTTTTTATGGCTGGGCAAACAACAAAGGACAGCTGAATTCTCTATGTTCTTAAGTAGTTACCGAATATACGTATGGGAATGATATTCTTTTGGGAATAATTCTAGGGAAGCACAGATGTCTCGTCTCACCTTTCAAATCGACTTTCAACTGTTAAATTTATGAACACAACAGTTCTATCGTGTGGGAGTTTTGTCCCCGGCACAGGACTTCGGGCCAATATATGATCACTCGATCTTGCTTCCAGCAAAGATATGGAACCGCAGGACAAGAAAAATTAAAGGCATTTACCACCCTCCAACAATATAAAAGGCCTAAATTTCTTCCACCTTCTAGCTTTCGGCCACACATTGCTTTGAGCCCTAAATTCCATGGTCGGTGACCGATATGTTTGGGACCATGCCAGAATGTATATGTATAGCAGCTTGGGACCATCATGATCAGGATTCGTCATTGGAATTTTCCTGGAATTATCTGTATAATTATTTATACTGACTGTGTGATGCAAATATAAATAAATACCTTTCCGAGGAGATATTGAAGAACAAACTAATAAATTAAAAAAAAAACTAGTTGTGCTACATAATTAATCGAGAACTATGCGTGAAGTAACTCTAATAGTTGAATATTTTATTCTCAATGAGGCCGTTATGTGATCTTTGTTGTGCTAAATGTTTTATATTTTTTTAGAATCTTCGTTTAAAATTAGAATTAACCTTGTACTACTCATAACTCCCGTCTATTGTTTACATGATATGATATGAAGTACATGTTAAATGATTCTTTTATTTATTTATTAACGTGGGTATTTAAGTTAGCTTGTGTATATCTCAACTAATTTCACAGATTCTAAAATTAATGATTTCTTTTAAAATATCTATTGTATGTATAAGCCAGTAAAAATACAACTTTTTTAAAATAGCTTGTGTTAAAATAGCTTGTGTCTAAGCCACCTATACATGATATGACATGAAGTACATGTTTCGTGAAGAAACAAATCAAAATTACATCCCAAAGCATCTAAATTGACATCCAAATTTTTATTTTGGCAATTTAGCTCTTCTAAGTCAAAAGTCAAAGCTTGAAGATTTTATACAAGTTTATTTTTTTTAGAAAAATAGTTATTGAAATACTTAAATGTAAATTGTCTACTTAGGAAAGGACTATTTTGTAGAAAAGGGAGTATGGTTTTTTTGGATATAAAAAGAAAGAGAGAAGGGAAAGAGGAAAACAGTCAACCAAGAGAGAGAAAATACCCCTTTCCTCCACAAACCTGAATTTAAGCTCTTTTTTTTTATTAGTCGTTCAACAGACATGCAAGACTAAATTATTTTTCTTGGTTGTAAGGACACAGAAACCTTCGGATTTCAAGAACTGTGAGATTTATTTTACCTTTTCTTTTCAGTTTATATGATGAATGAATATGTTTGTTCTCCTATGCTTATTTCATATAATTGTTTATTTTAATTGTTAGAGCAGACTCTAAGTTATTATTGTGAACAATCTATTGTCAAGTTTGCTATCAAAACCAGAGTTGTGGTATATAAACTTGTGAAACAACTGAGATTAATAATTGTGACAGATCCAGATTAGTAATCTTAGGGAGAACATTCGATCGATCAAATCAAACATAAACTGCGGACAGTTATGTTGTCTAGATTAATCAACTCATCTAGTTCTCAAGGTTATTGAATTAAATTACTAGTACGGACACTGTGGTTGTTTGATGGTTAGGATTAGTTATACAGCAGATCTATTAACTAATCAAGTTAAGAAAAGATAAATATTCAGAGTATAAATTGACGTTTTGCTTCCATGATCAGTTCTGATTTCTGTAGGTGGACGTTTACTTGTGACCAAGGTTTGTTTTCTTGATAAATTTTGATTTTCTTTGATTTAACATTGATTTTTTCTTTCTATTTACTGTAGCCATAGATAACTTCACAATTCCCCCCCAATTGCACATCGTATAGCATAAAAATCTGAACTAAACCTTCTTCGTGGGATCGACTTCTTACTTGCTCTATGCTATATTTTTTATTTAAGCTAGGGTAATTAATTTGTGCGACCGCAATATCGCAACATACAAGTATCAAACAATCTAAAAGAAATGAAAAAAAAAAGGATCTGAGTCAACCTGCTAAACCCGTGACCATAGGCACATGATTGAGATAACCTTATAGAAAGAAAAGTAAAAAAAAAAAACATGAAGATCAATTCCCAAAAAAATAAATGTTGAAGGATTAATTTGAAAAAAACAAATTCGATTTTAAAAAAGGAGCTAAAAAAGACCAAAGTCAACTTATGTTAACCTTTGAAACCCGTGATCATGGTCATAAGGTTAAGACGAACCGCATAGAAGGCAAACCCAAAAAATAATTATGCAAAATTCTCAAATAAAAAAAAAGCTCAGTGATGAAAATAAAAATAAATAAATAAAAAAATCGAGTCAACTTGGATTAACCCACTAGCCCCGCAACCATAGGCATAAGATTGAGATAACCTTATATATATATAAAAAAAACCACGGAGACCAATTCTGAAAAAATCAAATATTGAAAGATAAAGCTGAAAATAAATTAATTTTATAAAATGACCTAAAAATGTCTAAAGTGAACCCATGTTAAAATTCAAGACTCGCAACCTTAGTTATGAGGTCAATACTAACCCATGAAAGGCAAAACAAATGAAGAAAAATTCTCAACAAAAAAATGCTAAGGGATAAAATTGGGGAAACAAATTCAATTAAAAAAAGCATCCAAAACAAAACAAACAATAATAAAGAGAAAGGGGATTAAATTCAACATCAATATACATTAAAATTAATTCTAAGGGATGAAATTAAAAACAAAAATCAATTAGTAAAAGGATTTAAAAATAAAACAAATGAGAGCAAAATTTGATATGAAAATCAAATTAAATCAAATACTAGGGATGAAGTTGAAGAAAAAAAATTAATCAAAAGAAGATTAAAAAAACAAACTAAATAGCAATTAAAAGAATGATGATCAAATTATATATAAAAATAAATGATAGGACAATTTCATACTTTAGCAAGGAGAAGAAAGAGAAAAGAGGGAAGAGAAGAAAAAAGTTCATCGGGGTCTAACCACAACGTCACTGCATACATCGTCGTACCACCGATAAAAGGATGTCGGCGCGCTTCCAATTCCATCATGGAAAGCGGCGTTTGGCCACTGAACACACTGCTTGAAAGGTCTAGGTAGCGTCTATAACCGTTGTTTTTTTATTAATATTTTATATTTACTAAAAGATCAAGTGCCTCTTAGTCTTTCTAAGTATAACAAAAAACACTAAGAGTAAAAGATGAAAAAGGCCATGCAAGGAAGCTTTAAATTTTTTTTATACCAAGGATAGTTGAGTATTTTAACCGTGCATAAAAAATGTGAACAGATTTATCTACCTCATTAATATGGTAATGACTAATTTACCCATGTAAAAAGACCAAAACATTATGAATTACTGCAGTATTTTACCTATACATTTTAGATTTTATTTTAATAAAACATTATTTTTAAATCAAAATCAGCTAAAAATAGTCATTATACAGTAACTATTCAATTCATAAATTTAAATTCAAACAACAATTCAATCCAAAACATAGATGAGGTTCCAGGAATAATTATTATTAAATACTAATATCATTGAACTTGTATTTAGTTTAATCACCCCCACCCCTAACTTTTAACTTTCAAGAATTTACATATATAATAGTAACAAAGTTCCACACTTAAGATCTCGTATTGATGGAGTCTTAAGTTTAATATATTTAATTTTCAATGCTTTTGTATGGCCATTATAAGATTTGAAAGTCTAAATTCTTTAGCGTGTGAAGTATGGACGAATATGTTTCCGAAGGTTTGAAGTTCAGGATATATTAAAAGAAAAGCTAAAATATGTGCGGGTTTCACTGTAGTTCTACGTATAAATTATTATGGATTACTATAGAATTATCTTTTTACTCTTGATTGAATAGAATTTAAGCCATCGGTTTTTTGGTTTTTTTTTCAGGCTTAATGATCATTAAAAGATTGTTTGGGGATGTATGTTTATTTTTAAATTTTTTAACATAGTAAAAATTCTTCTTTGCCCCCCAAGATAAAAAAAAATGTTGAACTACTGAACAAGGGTGCTCCAAGTTTTTCCACTTTCCATATATAGTAAAAGAACGTTTTTAACCGTAGAAAAAACAAAAGAGAAGCTTTGTCTTTGGAGGTATTTTGGTATTTTCACATGGGTATTTTGTGTAATTAAAAAGGTCATAGGGGCATTTTGGTATTTTCACATTTGTTTTATTTTTTTAATAAAAAACCGCTGGTACGAGTTCCTCACACGCTAGCGAGTGAGTGGTGCCTGGCCATTTAGGTGGCGCATGTGATACTTTCAATTACAATTTCTCATATGTTTTGTTTTTCATTTCAGTCCGTATTTTTTTAATTTTTAATTTTAATTTTATTCCTTTTATAGTTCCAGTCTTCCTAAATCCATCCCTATTTTTTGGTTGGTGTTTCAGAATACATCCTTTAGTTTTCATTTTGGTCTTTTTTTTTGTTAGAGTTTTATTTGTTTACAATTTAGTCCTTCAATTCTAATTTGTGTATATGATGTTTTTCGATTCGGTCCTTCTAATTTTGATTTCTTTTTGATCCCCTTGGCTCTTTTGTCAAAAAAATTTCTAGTTTTTAACTTTACCCTTCAAATTAAATTTATGATTTTTTTTCAATAGTAATAATATTTATTTTAGTTTGGTCCTTTTTCATTTGATTTCTTATTTGTTTTATTTGCCCTTTTGTCAAAGTTCTTATGATTTTTTATTTTATCCTTCAAAACAAGTTTATGATTTTGGTTATAATAATAATAATAATAATTGTAGTGGTTGTAATAGTAATAGTAGTAGTAGTAGTAGTAGTAACAATAACAATAATAATGATAATAATACTATAAATAATGATTATAATGATAATAATAATAGTTTATTATCATAGTGATAATGGTGATGATGATGATGATAATTGTGATAATAATATTTATAATAGTAATAATAGTGACGATGATGATGATGATGATGATAGTGGTGGTGGTGGTGGTGGTGGTGGTGGTAAAAGTAATAATAGTTGTAGTAGTAGTAGTAGTAGTAGTTTATTATAATGGTTGTAATGGTTATGATATTAATAAGTGTGATGATGATAATAATGATGATAGTAATAGTAATAATGATTGCGATTGCGATTGTGATTGCGATTGCGATAGCAATAGTAGTAATAATAATAATAATAATAATAATAATAATAATAATAATAATAATTATGGTTATAACAATAATAATAATGATGATAGTGATAAGAATAAAAATAATTATAATATTAGTTATAGTGGTGGTGATAATAATCATAACAATAATAATAACAACAATGATAATAACAACGATAATAATGATAATAATAGTGATCACGATAACAATATTAATAATAATTATGATATTACTTATTAGTAATAGTAATAATGATGATAACTACAATGATAGTAACAATATTAGTAATGATAATAATAGCGATGAGAATAGTAATTTTTATAATAATAATAATAGTGATAATTCATCATTCAATGTTAGATTTACCGGGAATTAAGTTTCACTGTTTTTTCATATATGATATATTTTTTTTATCTAATATCCCGAATTACTGGTTTGAAAAGTTTACATAGTTCGACGTTCTCTTTTATTTTTTTGTTTTATTATTATTTTTTTAATTTTATCATTTAATATTAATTTTTAAAAAAAATTATGCAAGTTTTCTTTAAATTTATTAAATAAATCAATTCACATCAAGTTAACTCTTAAAAATTTATTATCTTGCCTCAATTTATAGCATTGCAAAAAAAATAAAATTTTAAAATATATTTAGCATAAGAACCAGTAACTACTAAAAACTGTAGAATTTAACCTAATTATTTGTTCATCGTATTTTTTTTTTCAAATAATAACGCTAAGATATGAATAGACACACTTAAATGAAGGGACAATCACAATTCACGCCCAGCTCTTGTACTATATGATAAAAGTTAATGAATGAATGAAGGGACGAAAAAAAAAAGGGATAAAAGAGGGAGGCACGTCAGATAACGATGAACAGAACGAGTTGCTACACCCACACATGGCTGAAAGATTACCTCCCCACTCTCCCACTTGACATCTCTACTCCTTTCTTTCTTTCTTTCTTTCTTTCTCTCCAACAGCTTTGGACTACTACACGTCTACATTACAAATGCATGCAAAGGAAGAGATGAACAAACAAAACGAAACAATATGAGTTTGATGACTTGAGTTCCAACAAGGAATGAGTGTACAAGTAAGTGTCTGCCTCTTTGGGTTTAGTTTGTTTTCTTGTTTTGATTAATAATAAATTTAAAGAGGTGGGTTTTGTTTGTGTCCTAAAATTTGTTGCCCTTTTATGGGATATTGGATGGCTTGTAAATTTGAAGCAGCTCCAATTCTCGTAGGTTCTTGTCATGAGTTCTGTGCACTCTTTTGTTTGCTTTCTTTCTTTCACACTGTTCGAGATAATAATAAGCACTACTTCTAATACTAAACAAATGCTTCTCTACTTACTACGATGCTAGCTAGTTGCCTGCAGGCATTTCTTTCTGTTTCTGTTTCTGTTTCTGTTTCTGGGCCTCTTCGCTTTCAAGGTTTTCCCGCTCTCTATAAAAAAGAAGGAAAAAAAAAAAGCTTAGCTAGGTACTGTTTTCTGCATTATTTTCCCTCTCTCAATGTCTTCCTTATCTTTTTAACGCGTGATAGCTAGAGAGTTGGTGTGCATGTGATTTGCTTTTCTGTTTGCAGGTTGATATAGAGAAAGTTGGTTCCATTGTTATCTCGTTTTCAAGTGGGGATCAATCAAAAAGATGAACACGAGAGTCCGCACTGCTCTTCAGGCTATGAAAGCTCCTTTAAACCATGTTACTAATAAAGTAACCTCCTTTTTCTTTGCCACTCTTCTTCTTCTTCTTTTTGAGTTCTATTTCTTGTTTTTGTTTCTCTTATATTTCAGGAATTTGAAGGGTTTTTTTTAATCTGGTAAATGATTTCTTTCAATTTTCAAATGGTGAAATACGGGCTTAATTTTGCAAATCTTTGTAACTTAGCTTTTCAGCCACTTTTTATAAGAAACTGGATTAAAGATAGATAGATAATTAAGCTTCTAGCTCTTACAAAACCATAAAAAGTAAGTACTTTGGATCCAAAAATCTGCTTTGGGTTCTTTCACTCATCTCAAGAAAAGAATATATATGGCCTCTTCTTTTTGCTTTTTTTCTTTAGTGGACTCTTCTTCTTCAAGCTTGATTCTGTGTTAATGTATTTATTGTAATTGATATTGAATTTATCAAGAAGGAGAAGATGGAGACTCAAGGGAGCATAACAGTTGGTGCCCATAAACCTGCTGCTAACCGGCGTAAAGCAAACAGGGAAAGGAAATTGGCCTTGCTACAAGATGTACTAAAATTAATTTTCCTCTACAAAACCATTCCAATTCTTTTTATTAAAATTAGAGCTGAGTTGTTTTTATATTGAATATCGCTTTGTTCAGGTTGATAAGCTTAAAAAGAAGCTTAGACATGAAGAGAATGTTCATAGAGCACTCGAGAGAGCTTTTACTAGGCCTTTGGGAGCTCTACCTCGCTTACCCCCTTATCTGCCTATATATGTTAGTATAAATTCCTTAAAATCAATGTTTGGTTTTTCCAAGTTTTGTATCTCTTAGAGGTGTTTTTTTTTTTTTTTATGATAAACAGTTATTAATGTGGGTACTTATTTGTTTTGTTTTAGGTGTTAGAGCTACTTGCTGAAGTAGCTGTATTAGAAGAGGAAGTTGTTCGGCTTGAAGAGCAAGTTGTGAATTTTAGACAAGGACTCTATCAAGAAGCTGTCTGCATCTCCTCCAAGAAGAATCTGGAGAATTCAAGTGATGCCATTGATAACCAACCATCAACTACTAGACCAAAACATACACGATCAAAATCACTCTCTCTTAATGACACCAGCTCAGCAACTTTAGCAGCAAGGCCTCAACCTTCTCTAGCTAGATGCGCTTCAAGTAGAAGGCTGTTTCCCTCTGACCCTATTATTGAGCGCTCGGGGCAGAGTTCTAATAGGCCAGCAAATGGAGGAAACCATGTTTCTGGTAAACCCAATTCTCCTTCTTCTCTTGTGGATGATGAACAAGGAAAGGAGAATCGATCATGTATTGCTTCTGCAAAAGTTAAGCAATCTCCGGGTAAGAAGCTGGCAAAAATCATGACTCCAGTGAAGAGGACACCAAACAAGCGGGAATCCGTGGAGAAGAGCATGGAGCCTTCTAAGTTACAGGTACATATTTACTCACCAGTTTTTATGAGGAACCTGCCGTACATTACATTATGGTCTTTGTAGTTGATGATCATTTTTATATTGCTCAGCTCGAATATCCGAAAATAACATCACGCCAAACAAGGTAACGGAGGATATAGTGAAGTGCTTGTCCAGCATTTTCTTGAGGATGAGCACATTGAATGACAAAGCTGTTGAACTCAAGAGCGGCTTTGTCATCTCCTGTTGGTGATGGAGGGAATGAAATTCAGGATCCCCATGGCATCTCTGCAGAGTTCAAGATTAGAGATATTGGTCCTTATAAGCATCCTTATACAATTGAAGCTAGCTCAATCGATCTCAACCGTAAACAAATGCCTTGTTTTTGCTCCAGAGATTAAAGTAAGTTTTGGGCGTCACTTCATTTAAAGTTCAAGCAGCTATGGTTTGTATTTTACTCATGTGTTTTCAATAATGCTCAGGTTTCTACTAGGGAAGCATGCCCCGGCAAATTCAGAGGGTCGTATCCATCAGCAAAAGCTTGCTTTCTGGATAAACACTTATAATTCATGCATGATGAATGTAAGATCTCTCTCAAAACTAAATGATAGGCCAGAGATTAATAATATGAAATGCAAACATGCAAACACCGTTGATATTTCAGGCGATTCTTATAGAATGGGATACCCGAGACTCCTGAAATGGTTGTAGCTCTGATGCTAACTAGATGCTTTCTTCAGTGTGATAGAATGATGAGACGAAAGCACGCGGCATTTTCGGATTCGAGTGGTCTGAGCCTTTGGTTACATTTTCACCCTGTTATGGAAGCTGGTCATCCCCTGCTGTAAGTTTCTCTATGAATTTGGTACACAAACTTGGTCACCTCACCATTTCGTTCTCTTTTTTTTCCCGAAAAAATTACCAAGAAGCTGCTCATTTAGTGCATTATTATCAGAATCAAGAATAATCATTGACGATGTAATCCAAAGATTACTTGTAGTTGTGTTTCATCTTTGTGAATATGCGTTGGTAAATGTACTAATGTTTATATATACAGAAATGCAGGTAAGAGTTTACACAGCCTCTCAAGTTGAAGAAGATCTAGAGGCAGCAAAGCGAGACTATTTACAGGCAACAGTTGGAATATCGAGGACAAACAAGTTAATAATTCCTGAACTGTTGGATTGGTATCTA
>Ga0325410_1008231_pt1 | contig 11300 bp, 4 predicted proteins | sample PopdelMetagenome_16_FD_206182 | JGI IMG/M metagenome (GOLD analysis project Ga0325410, IMG submission 206182) | Populus deltoides microbial communities from Bellville, Georgia, United States - Xylem-PdIQD-R3 | ecosystem: Host-associated > Plants > Phyllosphere > Stem > Wood/Secondary xylem...
AAGGTTTTTTCTATGTACGGATGTTGCTGTGTGTTTACCTGGAGAAGATGGTATGAGAGGAGGGTGAAGGGTCATGGCATGTGTGGCGGCTGTTTTGGGTGTAATGGGTAGAGAGGAAAAGTTAATAAACGAAGGATTTGCCGGGGAAAATAGATCAGATGGTTTTTTTTCTGTGTGTGGAGGTTGTTGGAGATGAAAAGGCTAAAATGGCTAAGGTTGTTGATGGTATGAAGGAGAAAAAAAAGGGAAGTGAAGGGTCTGTGGGGCTACTAGAGGCTGGTAGTAGGAGTGATCATTTTCGGTTCGATTCTATTTTTATAAAAAAAATAACCAAACCAAAATTTTTTTCAAAAAAAACCGAAACCAGTTCAAACCGACCAGTTTCGGTTCAGTTTGGTTTTTTCGATTTAGGCTTATAAAACCAAAACTGAACCGAACCAGCCGGGTTTTTTAAAATTTAATCGGTTTTTTTTCATGGTTCTGTTTTTTCGATTATTTTTTTCAGTTTGCTCAGTTTTTCGGTATTTTTGCTCACCCCTAACTGGTGGTAGGTGGAAAAGGGAAGTTCAGGTTGGTTCTGTGAAGACGGGGGAGATGAAGGGGTTGAAGGTTGAAGATGAAAGGAAAATGAGGGCTCTTTGGTGAAGATTGAGACTAGTTTAAAAGATGGTGAAAAAATTATTTTCTAGCAAGAGTAGAGAAGATGGAGGGGGGCTCGTGGGGGTTCAGCCAAAGAAAAAGGAGGGGTGTTGGGTAGTTTCAGTAAAGAAGATGAGAGAAAACCAGAGGGGGGAAGGGGGCCGGTTTAGGTTAATTAGGTTTAAGTTTTTGTATTTTTGTTTTTTTTTTTTTGTCCCCAAGCAAACTTGATGACGAAGCAACTAAAAAAAAATTGGTCCCTCAGCTTCTTTCTTTTGGTAATTGGTCCCTTGCAAACTTTTTTATTTTTTGTATTTTGAATTTTTTAAAAAAGAGTAACTTCAATGTCGACTTAAAAGCGCATAACAACTGAACGCGTAGGAAAAAGACGTTGCAAGTGACGCAAAGACGTCAAAAACATATTTTTTAGATTTTTGTTGTTTTTTACTATTTTTTATTCTTTTTCAAGAATTGAGTAAAACATTGGGTAGCAACAGGAATAATAATTCATTTGTTGATCATTATGGCCATATATATATATATATATATATATATATATATATATTATTGTTAGAGTAAAATAATTTCATTGAGATATCCAACAGTTTGGAAGAGGTAGCATATCTAACCTATTATCCTATAACCTGAATGATGCTTTTCATATGAGTAAAAGATTGTTGATTTTTTATCATAAGCCTTTATGATTGTTATCATTGCTAACAAAATATTTTTCCTAGAGTTTATATAGACAAGCATTAGCTCTCTGGAGATAGGAAGGAGAACATAAATAGATAACTAATTCTTTGATACAAGCTCGTTAAGAGATTACCACTTGCCAGGAAAAGAAGGCTCAAGTACAGGAGGGTCTTCATGAATTACAATCAACATATTGCTCCTTGTGTATAAAAAGAGACATTTTCTATGTAGAGTTTACCACTCTTCGGGCTATCATAATGGAATCTAAACAAAAAATGGCTAACTACAAAAATAAAATTGAGAAGCTTGAAAAAATATCATATAATGCTTATAGTGCATTAACTAGTATATAAAATGAACTAGCACATGTTTAAAGTGAGGTGACATGATTATACGGAGAATGTTCTCCTTGGCAATTGTTAGGTTAAATAACTCTGAATTGGAGATTGTTTATAGCACCATTCCAGTACTAAAAACAATATTAGAGGAACATGAAGATATTAATAAATAATTATTCCAATCTTACTTTGAAGAAATTAATTGGATATATAAACTTTGGAGAAAATAATATAGAGATAATTGAAGGTAAATTCACTTTTATAGTGAAAATTAACTTGGAGAGATAAATAGGAGAAAAATGAAGAATAACTACTTCATTAAATTTTATACAAGAAGAATAAACTTTAGAGATATATTTGATTGGAGATTCTAAAAATATAGAGACAACATTAGAAACTTCAATTGAAGTACTAGACTTAATTACTCTAATCACCTTAAATGGTATATCCTATTTTGGTGTCAATTTCCTTCTTTCTTCAACACTACTCGTGGTTTCTAATTTTCTTAATATCCAATCTTCCACTTTAAATTTTTTATTCTTCACTTTAACATTATGATACTGAGTAGCTTGACTTTAAAATACCTCATTCTTCATTACAGAACTGATTCTAACTTCTTCAAGTAAGTCCAAGTTTGACCTTAGTCTTTAGTCATCGGTGTTGGTAGAGAAATGTAATACCTTATGGCTGAGGCATCCTATTGATGCTGTAATCATTGCTTTTGTTCCATAATTCAGGAGGAAATGTGTTTCACCGGTAAAAGATTTCTGAGTTGTTCGGTATGCCTATAAAGTCTTATCTAACAACATAGCCCATTCACCCTTAACTCCTTCCATTTTCTTCTTCAACCCATTTAACAATATCTTGTTGGTGAGTTTAACTTGTCCATTTGTCTGAGGATGAGAGATAAAGGAGAACTTGTGATCAATCTTGAGCCTTTGACTCTACTCTTTCATTTTTCTATTGTCAAATTGGGTTTCTCTACTAGTGTCTTTGCCTCTACCCATTTAGTGAAGTATTCAACCATTACTAAGATAAATTGTCTTATTCTCGAGGCTTTTGATAATGGTCTCAGTCTATCCATTCCTCATTGTAAAATAAACACATGAAGAAGTAATGATGGTTAACTCAGTAAAAGGTTGGCGAGTCACTAAAGCAAACCTTTGGCACTTTTCACATCTTTTTAATATTTTTGTAGTATTTTTTAAGAGTGTAGACCAATCAAACCCCGCGGTAATTATTCAAGATGCCAAGACTCTCGCCCCTATATGAAATCTACATATTGCTTCATGGATCTCCCTTAGCACATATTCATTTTCCTCTGGAGATATACACTTCAATAATGGAGTAGTGGTTGATCTTCTATATAATTAACCATCTTGGAGACAATAACATGATGCTCTCCGTGTTAGCTTGATTGCAGTAATCCTATATGGTGGTAACTCTCTCATGAGTAAGTATTTCTTGACCAAGGTTCTCTAATTTTTTATGATTGCATGTATAGCACTATTAACACATTTACTTCTTCTGATATCTTGGTTTTTCTAACACCTCAACCTAGACATGAGATATAAATTTTGTTATATTATAGCTTGCTGGTTTAGAGAGAAGATTGGCCTTATTGTTTCCATCACGAATGGATTTAGAGATAATAATTTGTTTTCTTTTTTCTTTCTTCACATTAATATGTGAAAGCACCTTTTATTGGTACTTTATCATGGAAGGCTCCTTAACCCCGAATACTTCCTGACATTGTTCTACAATTAGCTGAGAGTCGCTGAACATAAAAAATAGATAAACCCTTATACTCTCTACTAGATTGAGACCATCTAAAAGAGCCTCACTCGACCATATTATTGGAGGATGAAAATTCCTAATGAATTGTATACTAAAAATTATTTCCCTTTAGGCTAGTCAACACAAGTCCAGCTCCACTTCCATTCAGGGTTAATGTTCCATCAACATGTAATACCCAAGGTTTAGTGGTGAATTGATTCTCTACTTCTTCAATTTCAAACTCTAATGGAGATGGCTTGGTGAAGGAGTATTCCACAATGAAATCAACTAAGGCTTTTCTTTTAATAGTTGGTTTTAGCTGATATTGGAGTTTATATTCTCCCAGCTCATTGGCCTACTTGACCAGGTGATTTGATAGGTCAGGTTTATGGAGGATTTATCTCAAAGGCAAATCAATTAACACAATCACTTGATATGCTTGGAAATATAGTTTTAGTTTCCTAGCATCACTAACTAAAGTAAATACTATCTTTTAAATCCTCATATATCTCATCTCGGCATCATGGAGAAATTTGCTGGCATAATACACTAGCTTTTGGATATCCTTTTCTTCTCATACCAGTACTGCACTAACTCCCAAATCAACAATCACCAAGCAAAGAAAAAATTATAAAAGTTATTCTCTTTCTCTAAGCTATGAAAAAACTCTAGGAGAGGAAAGATGGAGCTTTGATTATTCCTAAGCTTGTTGACATTTCAAAGTCCACTTAAAATCCGAGATATTTTTTATATTTTTTAAGAAAGACAAACAATGTTCACTTAAGCAAGAGATATACCTGTTGAAGGCAACAACTCTTTTGGTTAGTCTATATACATCTTTTATTGTCTGAGGAGGAGTCATATTTAGTATTTTTTGGATTTTCTTTAGGTTTGGCTTAATACCCTTACTACGTACCATGAAACCCAGAAACTTTTCTCTTTTAATGGTGAAGGTGTATTTGGTGGGATTCAACTTCATCTAGTGTTGTTGTAGAATAGAGAATAAATAGAAAGAATTTTTTTTTAAAAAAAGTATAAAGCCTCATTTCTAACAGATCAAATATTGAAAATTGAAATTAAGAAAAAAAAAACTAAATCTATAAAACCAGTATACAACGTGACAGAAAGAAATTTTTTTATTTTATAAAACACAATTCTCAAAACAAACTAATATTGAAGAATGAGATTGAAAAGAAAAAAAATAGTTATTGAATGGTTAAATTAAAACAAAACAAAACAAAACACTATTATAATTAATAATATTTTGTGTTTATAGATATAGTGATTTAACCATTCTCTTTAATGTATTGTTAACTTGTTTTCTAGAAAATAAGTAGATTGTTGGCTTTAGACTCCCCAAAACATTTCTTTTCATAATATTTACCTAAACTTAAAAAAAGATATAAAGTCTCATTTCCAATAGATATAATATTAAAGATTGAAATTGAAAAAACAAATCTATAAAACTGGTATATAACTTGACAGAAAGGAAATCAATTTTTTTTTTATAAAACACATTTCTTAAAACAAACTAATATTGAAGGATGGGAATGGTTAAATTAAAAAAACAAAAATAAAACACAACACTATTCTAATAAATAATGTTTTGTGTTTATAGATATAGTTATTTAGACATTCTCTTTAGTGTTTTGTTAACTTGTTTGCTAGAAAATAAGTAGATTGTTGGCTTTGGCATTTCAAATCGATTTTTTTAATCATATTTACCTTAATTAATGACATATTTTACCGTTGCACTCTTGTTTTTCTATGGATTTTTTCATTACATGAGGAGAATTAAAAAGTCCCAAATCAAAAATAAAATTGAAGAATTAAATTGTTGTTACCGCATGTATGAAACTTTCAAAGTTAAAAAATAATTATAACAAGACAATTAAACTATACAGCTTAACGAGATTTTTTTCTTTTTGGATTTAAAAAAAATCCAAAAAATTAGGTGGTGAGAATTAAATTATGATAAAAAAACTAAGAATTAAATTATAAAAAGAAAAATAAAAAAAAAGTCCTTATTGTTAAAAAACCACAATTGCTTCACATTACCAACTCCCAAGTCAACTTGATTGGCTCTACTAACTCTCCTATCTAATAATAATGATTGTAAATTCCAAAAATGACTTAAAAAAAAAGTAAAGAGTCTTACTTTTACTTTTGAAGTATGTTTTTTTCTATTTTTTTAAAAGATTTTTCTTATTTTTCAATGTAATTTTCTAAACCCTGACACATATGTTTTTGATACATAACATCCAACTTAACATAACTTGATAAAGAACACAATCTTTAATAGAACCGATTGTGATATCATAATAAATATGAGACTCTCCAAAATTAAAAGAAAAATAAAAATAATAGAGTTGCCACCTAGTAATTTAAAAAACTAAAAATTCTAAAATAAAAACTTGTTTCAAAGATTCAATTACTATGTTAGTTATGCCTAGGAAATATCATCGTCACTCTTACCATATTTTTTCAAAAAAAAATTTGCATTTGCTATATGTTTTCTCCTATATTTATTTTAGTGTGCTATTAATTACCTGAATTATTTCTAGACTTATCTTTATGATTTATTTTATTATATTTATTTTTGAAAGGATGTTGAAGACTTGTGGAGAAATTTAAAGTTAATTTCTAAAAATAGAAGATCATCATCTTTTTTTTTATACTTTTAATATGGATTTTGAGCTTAGTCCCTAACAAAAAGGAGATTTCATAGATTTTTTTATTTGAACAAAACATTTTGTCGTTAATCTCTAAAAATAGAAGATTTAGTTGATTTTAGGATTTTCATAAAAAAATATATTTTAATCTCTAAAATTAGGATATTTTGTTGATTTTGGACTTGGACAAAAACATTTGATGTTAATTTCTAAAAATAGAAGATTTTATCAATTTTTTTTACTTGAATTTTTTTTAAGTTAATCCCTAAAAATGAAGATTTCATTAATTGTTTTTTTTTTAGCTTTTTAAAGAAAAAGAATGTAATTTCGATAAAGCATCAGAATAACCTAGAGAAAACTAAAACATGAAATTTTGATCAAACTAATTCAATCATAAATAACAAAACCTAGATAAAAACAAAATAATCCATAAATAACTAATTCGATCATAACCAACAAAACCTAGATAAAAACAAAATAATCCCTAAATAACTTCAAGTTTTTCTTCATTTATGCATCATCTAAGCAAACAAAAATATACATCTAGTCCATAACTTTTCATATTTATAATCAAATAAATATACAAAATTTAGATTCAAATATAACCAAACCCTAATGAACTTTAAATTTTATTTTATTCACCATCATCATTAAAGGCAAAAAATATTTTTAAACACTAATTCTTTATTTTTTGAATCATAGAAACATATCAAGTCCAGATCACAACTAAACCTTAAAACACAAACTTTAGGTTTCCTTTCATGCATTATTTTCTAAGGAAATCAAAAATACAAATTTAATCCCTAATGCTTTTATATTTTATAATCAAAAGCATATAAAATCCAGAGTAAACAGAACTAAACTCTAAAAAATAAACTTTAAGTTTCCATTCATGCATTTATTTTCTAAGGAAAGTCAAAACAAATAGGTAGCCCCTACTTTTTTTCTAGTATTTTGTGTTAAAAAAAACATATAAAATCTAGATGAAACCTAACTAAAATCTAAAAACACAAACTTTAAGTCTCTATAAATGCATTATTTTCTAGGAAATAACCAAAACACATAGTTAACCCCTATTTTTTTTTTTATATTTTGTAATAAGAAAAACATATAAAATTTGGATTAAATCCAACTAAATCCTACAAACACAAACTTTAAGTTTTCATTCATGCATTATTTTCTAAGAAAAAAACATAATATATATTAAAAACTATTTTGAGCAAAAACCCTAAGAAAAGAAAAAGAAAGAAGAGGGGATGTGACTTACCTCAAGGATGATTCCAAATGAGAAGGGAGGTGTTAGGTGGTCCTTGATGGCAGTGACAATGCTTAGTTGGCGGTGGTGGGGTGTTTTGGATGTTTTTTCTCTCTCTAGCTTTTTGTTGCTTTTTCTCTTTGTTTTTTGCTTCGTTTTCTTTTTCTTTTTCTTCATTTTCTTTCTCTTTCACTTATGAAACTTTCTAGTTTAAAATGAACAAATTTATGACAAAAAAAAACCTATTTATTCTTTTTTCACCCTATTTGGGATCTTATAGTCTTAGGGTGATTTTTATCTCTTTTTCTTCTTCTTTTTTCTTCTCTTTCTCCTCCTCCTCCTTCTTACTCTTTGGCTTACTCTCAGCTTAAACTCTTTTTTCCTTCTCTCTCTTCCTAATTCAACCTTTTCTCTCTCTAGACTTATCCCTTCTTTCTTGCTTTGACCCTTTATTTATAGGTAGGGGGTCTTAGAATATTTCTAGGTGGAGCAATTATATATGTTGATTTTCTTAGATTGATCTTGACCCTTCACCATTGATGTAAATTTTGTATACATGCTCATGCATGTTACCTTGACAAGCTTTTTAAGCCATTCCAGAGGGGCAATGCAACTAAATTTTCTTAAGGGTGAAGTACATGTTCGAGTGAAGTAAGGGGTATGTCTATTTTCATTTATGGGATGCATGAGAGAGAGAGAGAGAGAGAGAGAGAGAGAGAGAGAGAGAGAGAGAGAGAGAGAGAGAGAGAGAATGGTGTGTTCAAAGTTCAGCCAAAGTAGGGGAAAAAAAGAAACTTAATGCGTGATAGGTCTGGTCACGCCGGGGAAAGGGGAAGAAGATAACAAAAATGATGTTGTTTTTGGTTCATATTTTTTTTCGAAGTTGTTTTTGGTGAATCATATTTTTCACTAAAGCTTATTTTCTTTTTCTTTTTTCATTTTTCAAATTTGATCCTTTGGTCTTTAAACTTTTAATTTCTTTATTTTTTACCAATTTTAATTTTTTCCCAATATTTCTTTCAATTTAACCCCTAATTACATTCAAAACAATCTCTTAATATTGATGCATTTTACAATCTAGTCCTTGGCTTTTCAATTTGTGCATTTCGGTCAAATTGACCCTAAGTCTCAATTTTCTCTTCATTTACACCCCTGATTGAATTAATAATGCCCACCAAATTTTAGTATCTTTTTCACTTTAGTCCTTGGTCTTTAAATTCTTTCATTTTTTGTAAAATTAACTTTAAATTGCAATTTTTTTCTCTTCAATTGAGTGCTTGATTGATCTCAAAATTATTTCTAACCTTTTTGTATATGCTCTAGCTTAGTTCTTGCTTTTAAAAAATTCATTATTTGTCTAGTTTTACCCCTAATTGTGTTTTTTCTTTTTCTCTTTTATTTTTTGTGATCTTTTTGTATTCCGATTATTTTTTAACAATCGTCTTTTTTTTTTAAATCTATCAAGTTTTGTCTGCAAAATATTTTGATATAAATTTTTTTGTTGTTTTTAAAAGGTGTAAAAGTTGGGTTATGACACCTATAATACAAAAAGTAGAATCCATAAAAACATTATGCAATAACATATCCATAAAAAAACAAGAGCATAAGGATAAAACGTATTATTTAACCCCTTTTTATCTCAAAACACTTCAAGGTTAATCCAAGAGCATGTAAAACAATTGCCTAACCTCAAAATAATCTTAAGTCATCCTAAAACATTTAAAAAATAAATTAAAAAACCCAATTATTTTCTAAGTGATCTCTTTTTCGATCATTTAGAAAGTTGGAACTATTGTCAACGAATTCTCCATATAAGGATGAATAAATGGACTCTAAGATTGTTCGATTACATGGTCGGAATAGATTTCATCAAATTTTTCTCTCTCCTTCATTCTTTCTCACACCTCTACATCCAGGGATCAATTTTTAAAACAAATAAAGTTTAAAACCCAGGCATGCAAAGTCCAGCGACCACGATGAATGTATTTACAAAAACACTAAGTTCTATTCATTAATTGAAAACTATTTTTCCTTTTCCTTTTAGTTTTAGTTTTCTTTTTCTTTTTCTTTTCCAATAAAAAACTAGGAAACATGTTCATTTGTTGAGATGGAAGATATATTTTTCATCAAAAAAATAAAAATATATCAAGATTACAATTATTTTCATAAAAAATCAAAAGCATAATTTATAATATGCATCTTAATATCTTATATTTGTGATAATCCAATTAAAGAATATTTATTTTATTTTAATTAAAAATTATCATGAAAAAGTTATATTGTTAACTAAAAAAAATTAGATTTATAATAAAAATTAAATTTATGACAATAACTTGATATGATAATCTTTTGCATTGCTAAAAAGTGCTTGGTAAAAAAATTATATTTTTCACATCGTCTTTTTTCTTTTATTTGAAAAATAATAGAAGATTTTTAAAGAACAACTATAAAGAACCTTTAAAATGTGTTTTTCACACTTAGTACAAATTTAGAAAATTATTGTTCCAGTTTTTAAAATGAAAAAATATTGCATTTGAATAGGAAGTTTTGGTTTTTCTTTTATAACTTTAGTTTTTTAAAGAAAATTGGGAGTATTACTTTGTTTCCAAAGAACCCCTTAAAGAATATTTTACTATAGCTGGTCCTCTTTAACCATCATCCATATATATTGTCTCGTTAACAAAACACCTAAATGTTTTAGTGTTTTTCCTCTAGCTCTCCATAAAGAACATTGTTTACTAGAATAATGCTTTTTTTTTGTCCACCAGTTTTATTTTTTTACTTAATCCTTTAATAATGTGTTTATTACGAATTAATCTTCGTGATTTATTCCTCATTGCTTTCTATAAAACTATCATAGTCTCGACAAAATGTCCTTTCATTTGGTTGGTTCTTAATTTTGTAAAATTCTATTTGATTTTATTTTTTTACAAGATTGAAAGTTAAGGGACAAAAATTGAAGAACTCTATTATAAGAAAATCAATCCCTCCACTTTTTTGCTAAATTTTGCATGGGGTTTTATCAAAGTTATTTTTGGTCCTTTTATTTTGGGGTCAAATATTTTGGTTCAAGATTTTATTATGTTTCCATTTTGATTTCTTGGTTTGAGAGAGGAGAGAAAAAGTCACTGAAAAGCGACGAAGAAAAGAAAAAGTTTCCGATTGACCAAGATTCTGACAATGAAAAAAGTCGTTTTTGGTGTCAACTAGCTCTTTTTAATGAGAGAAGTTCCGTTAAGATTTTTTTTGTCCATTATCTTACCTAAAAAAAATAGATTGAGTCCAAGGAAGTTTTTTCATTCAGATTGACTTTGCATTTTGGATCAATTTTTTTCAAGTTCAAGACCACAAATGAGTTTTTTAAAAACATTTAGAGTGTTTTTTAGGTGTTTTTGTGTGAAACATTGGTTTGAAAAATAAATTTTAAGTTCAAGAAATTAGACCCTTATTTTTTACCACCACTATAATGGTCAGAATATTGGTTTTGTGAATGATACATTGTCTGCCTTAACCATCATTGTTATTTTAGTTTGCTTAAAACAAAATGATAATAATTTTAAGAGTCTCTAAGTTTTTGATTGACAATCTAATTTATTATTATAATTTATTTTTTCTTTTACAATGTTATCATTATAAAGTTAAGAAAAATGATTATAAAGGTGAAAATATCATTTTTTTTTTCTTGTAAATCTTTTTTTTTCAAATAGATACTATAAGCTTTTTGTTATCAAGAAGCATGTGAATTAATAAATAAAAAAAAGATACATGGATATTACTTTTTAATCTCTAAAAAAACCTTAGGCCAAGAAGCTAATAAAAAAACTTTATGATTTTAAAAAATTATTACACATCAGAACTTATTAAAATATTTTTATATAAGAAAATATAATTTCATTAATACTAAAAATAGTGTAGAGTCATTAA
>Ga0325410_1008234_pt1 | contig 11295 bp, 5 predicted proteins | sample PopdelMetagenome_16_FD_206182 | JGI IMG/M metagenome (GOLD analysis project Ga0325410, IMG submission 206182) | Populus deltoides microbial communities from Bellville, Georgia, United States - Xylem-PdIQD-R3 | ecosystem: Host-associated > Plants > Phyllosphere > Stem > Wood/Secondary xylem...
CGTTGTTGGAAAGTATCTCGTCGGGTTTTCTATTTCATTACCGTTTATTCTACCAATAGAATTTCTTGTCGGTAGGTTGATACACATTCTATAAGTTTTACAAAAAAATCCATAATGAGTGTAAAATTTTTTAGGCCATGTTTGTTTGCTGGCAAGTAGTTTTTGGAAAATCACTTTTCAACCTATCTTATGTTTGTTTGCCATTAGAAAAGTTAGTCAACGGAAACATTTTCCGGTCAACAGAAAACACTTTCCGGTCAACGGAAAATTTGGTTTGGTTTCCAGGAAAGTGTTTTTCCTTTTGGCTGTGTTTGTTTTCCAGAAAGTGGTTTCCGGGAAACCATTTTCCAAACTTTCCTGTGTTTGTTTGCCATTAGAAAAGTTGGTCAACGGAAAACACTTTCCAATCAAAGAAAAATTTGGCTTGGTTTTCAGGAAAGTGTTTTCCTGGAAAATTTGGGCAGAAAACATTTTCTGGAAGTTGTGAAAAATTTAGAAATGTCATTATTTGCTGATTATATCAAATTTGATCCTCAAACTTTTGATTGTTATATATAATTTGTTTTGAATATTTATTTTTCAATTTCATCTCTTAAAATTTAATTTTTATATTAATTTTGGTCCTTATTTTTATAATTGCTATTTGCTTTTTCCTTATCATTTTTTTATTGAAATTTTTTATCTACTAAATTTGGTCCTCATTCTTTTGATTGTTACTTATTTTATTTGAAATAATTTATGAAATGTTAATTATTATTATTTTAATTTCTTCATCTTTCATTTTTTTTAATTTTTTTAGATTTGATCTCTATTATTTTGATTATTATTTATTTTATTTGAGATAATTTATGAAATTATATTTTTTTTCAATTTCATTCTCATTCAACTTTTTAATTTGTAAGATTTGTTCTTTATTATTTTAATAAACTTGAGAAAATAAAACATTAATAAGTATTTTTCAGCTTATTTTCCATGACATAACCAAACACTGGAAAGTGTTTTCCAACTTGTTTTCCATTACACTACCAAACATCGAAAAATACTTTTCCGGAATTCACTTTCCCCAGAATTCACTTTCCAAAAGAAAACTACTTTCCAGCAAACAAACGGGGCCTTAGTGAAAATCTTGACAGAAACACCAATAGAATCACCTTTCCATCAATGATTCTATTAGAGATTGCAATTTTTTTGTTTGTTTGTTATGATTCCTAAGTCAATAATTGTTTGCTCATAATAAACCCACAATCAAAACAATAACTCATCTTCAAAAACTTACTTATGCAATTTCACAATTCATATAGATAGTTCTATCAATTAGATGAACACAATTCCATACACAAGTATTTTTTTTAAAAGCTATAAATATGAACAATACATTAAAATTCCTACATTTTAAACATTAAAATTTCAATTAAAATCAAATCAAATCAATAACATGAAATATATATATACATGGTTTATCACATTGAAGGTGTCGAAAAAGGTGGAGGGGGAGGGGGAGAAAAGGATCATGAACTAAAAGGTCCAGAAGAGGGAAGAACATGTATACCTATAACTATATTTATTTGATCCCGAAACATCATATTTTGTCATTAGATTTATGCTCTCATATTCTGTATCTCAACATATAATAGTTCTTTAGCCCTTTTGTGGACAATCTCATCAAATTCATGCGATATATAGCTTGGTCTAAAATGTGATGTGTCTATAGTTGAAATAGTGTGGCCTGCACTTAGTTCTTGGACCAAAGCTATAGACAAACCATAAACTTGATTTTTATCGGGTTTATTACCTGCAACTATCTCCAACCATGCTTGAGGATCACAAGGAAGATGAGTGGGAGTGTCTTCACCAAATTGCACAAACATGTTGACATTATGTCTCCTATAATACAAAAAAAAATCTTAAATTCATGATGTGTCTATAGTTGAAATGGTGTGGTCCGCCCTTAGTTCTTGGACCAAAGCCATAGGCAAACCATAAACTTGATTTTTATCTGGTTTATTACCTGCAACTATCTCCAATCATGCTTGAGGATCATAAGGAAGATGAGTGGAAGTGTCTTCACCAAATTGCGCAAGCACGTTGACATTATGTCTCTTATGAAACAAAAAAAAATCTTAAATTAATTTACATTGCATGTTAATGATGCAAATAAACAATCTTAAATGAATGATAACAATCAAAACACTTATAACAAACACTTATGTTCTTGTATCAATATATGTTTTCTCATTTTTTTCTCTATCCTTATATGAGTTTCATCATATAACCTCATTGGAGTCGGTTCATGTCCCAACTATTTTTTCTACAAATTAAATATTTTGTTAAAAATCTCACAAATAAACACATAATTAAAACTTCAACATAAATAATAAAATATATAAATAGGCTCTTACTAGGTGTTTTATGTGGTTGATAAACGAAATCGCTCATCTGGTGTGCTTGCTCATTGAACCATAAGTTTTTTTATTTCTATTTTGTGTACTAGATTGTGAGCGCTTTGTATAAATTTTTGAAACCATAATTTTTTTTTTATATAGTGCCCAATTACTCTATATGACATGCCTTAGTTTATAGCTTTTCTACTTGTCTACGTAATTCGAGTTGATCTTCCTAATTGCTTGTTTATGGATATCGTACTAAAAGTCATGTAACCTAATACAAAAATTTATTAAAAAACAATTAGGTAAGGAAATAAAGGAATACAAGTTTACAATAATAGAACATTAATTGATTTAAAATTACCTAGTTGCATTGTAGTTTTTCCACTCTCTCTTGACAACCATCTCATTGCTCCCATCCTATCAAAGTTTTTTCTTAATTGATTTTAAAAATCAATTAGTTTTCAAAATTTTAAAAACTAGTAACTCAAATTAAAGATTATTATATAAGCTTAAACTTTCCTCATCAAGTATTTACCATATACATCCATTCAAGATGGTCATGAAGTTGACTTTTTTAAGATAATGACTTTTTGAATGACCACTTCATCATAAAGGTGATTGAACAAAAAACTTCAATATCAATAAAAATGAACATTAATTTAAGCAAGTTATTTTCATGTAATTGTAAAACTTAAAACAATTCAATACAAATAAATAACATCATAATAAAACAATTACATAGATAACTTGCCTTTTTTTTAGTTATAATTTTGCTTGAAATAGGCTTTATTAGATAAGAGGCACATGTTGTATTGTCCTCAATGATTGAGCCTTTGTTGATAACTTATATATTAATTATATCTTTATAATTATCACCTATATTCACAACACGATCACCAACACTACTACTTGATAAAGAAGTAACACTCTTGTCGGGTTTGGACTTGTTTTTTCTTGTATATATGGTGCCTAAAAGGGAAAAATGAGCACAATTAAGAAATTAAACATATTATAAAATACAAATTTTTATTTTTATCTCAAATGCTAGAAGAAAAGATGGCTTCTTATGTTAAGTGCATAGATAAAGACAATAAACCGGAAGAATACACATACTTCTAGACATTTATAGAATCAAAATTTTTCTTTTGCATATTTGTAGAAAGCACCTATCTACTTCTTAAAATCAATTCTTACAAATACAAATGTATAAGCATACATTGGTCCCCACACTTCATGCTTTATAATATGTAACCATTAAAAACCTTCTAAGCTACGATTTATTAAGAAACATAGCTTGGTTAAAGTCGGGTTGACCATAAAATTTGCTAGTTCCACATGATTTCTATATTATATATTTGAGTCAACATGATATTAAACATCTCTAATTAACTAATTGCTTTACAAAATGAGATGCATCCCTTTAAATGGTTCCATGCCTAATGCACAATACCACATACAAACATCTTTATCTTCATCATAACATGCACAATACAAGTCATAGAGAAAACACAAATACTCATTCCATAAAACATTCCTGATGTCCACTGTAGAATAACAAGTCAAAGAGAATCCTAAAGATGTTCATGCTTCAACAAACTCTAGGTCTGCAGGAGTATAGCTATCTAATATTCAAATTTTAAAATCAACAAGATTGTATTTATTTAAATTTTGAACTTATGAGATGTTTATGCAAATATTTAGGACAATAGTTATAATTATTTTCTATTTAAACTCTTTATAAATGCACATATGAATAATACAGAACATCACATTATTTTTGTATTCTTCTTTATAAGTTGAAATTGTTACATGGTATCAGAGCCATGATGACCATGCAGTTACGAGTTCGAATCTCACCACCCCTATTTATTTGATAAAAATTAAACACAGGGTAATATGAGTTTATGCAAGTTTCAAGCCCAAAGGGCTTTCACTTGAGGGGGTGTGTTAGAGAATAATATAAATCATATCTTGGGACCTCAGCCACTAAAAGACATACATCTTCTCCTCTCTAATCCTAAATGGCTTTCTCATCCTCCTCAAACTCCACTGCTCATGTTACCATCCCAACCCTCTCCAATCTTTCATTTACTATAGATGTCAAACCACATTCCTCCAACTATCATATGTGGAAAGCTCAAGCTTTACCATACTTCCGAGGTCACGACCTTTTTGGCTATCTTGATGGCACAATCTCCATCCTACCCAAAGAAATAGATTTCTCTAACTCCAACACAGGTGCCATTCAAAAAAATTCCAAATCCTCAATAAAATCACTAGCTTCGTCAGGATTTCTTAATCCTAACCACCATCAACTCCTCACTCATAGAAGATGTCCTCACTCAAGTCATGTCCTACACCACATCTCGTGAGGTATGGCTTGCACTTTAGAACAACTTCTCTTCTTTTTCCCATGCTAAAGCAATCCAAATTTGAACCAAATTGGCTAATGCCAGAAAAGGCACACTGACAACAAATGTATATTTCCTCTCTATAAAAAGAATGGCCGACGAGCTTGCTCTTGCTGGACAACCTCTCACTAGTGATGATATAATCACCTATGTTCTTGCAGGACTTGGCCAAGAATATGATTCCTTAGCCTCTACAATTACCTCAAGACTCGATCCTATCAGCTTGGAGGAACTCTACTCCCTACTTCTCATCTATAAATCATGGATAAATCATAATAATCAGCCCCTTCAAATTGCTGCTTCTGCAAATCTGGTCACAACACAACCTCGGCAGCTAACCCACCAACCTGGAACTTTTCAATACTCCAATCAAAATCGCGGTAGCTATTATGGTCGAGGACATGGAGGACGTTCTCAATCTCATTATTCCAGCCAACAAACTCTCTTATCTGTCAGGTATGCTTCAAACTAGGACATAGTGCTCACAAATGCTATCACTACTTTGATTTATCTTATTAGGATCAACACAATTCAAAGAACTAACCACAAGTACTGCTTTGATTTATCTTATTAGGATCAATACAATTCAAAGAACCAACCACAAGCACTGCTTGTTGCGCACTATCTGCAAATTGACAAAGAATGGCATCCTGACACAGAAGCCACCCATCATCTCACAAATGACATGAACAATATTCATGTTTAACATGAAGGGTATGATATACAAGATCATGTTCAGGTGACTAATGGTGCAGGTCTGAAAATTATACAAAGTGGCACTTCTACTATATCATCTCCCTCTAAATCATTTGTTTTTAATCAAATTCTGCTTGTTCCTGATATTAAAAAAAATTGTTATCTGTTTAGCATTTTTGTTTAGACAATAATGTTTTCTTTGAGTTTCATGCCTCTTTCTTCATTGTGAATGACTACTAAGGGAATATCCTACACCGCGGCCCACTCAGTAATGGTCTCTACTACTTCTCAGCTTTATTAGCTCATCTTCAACCATAAGCTTTCTCTAGTATTCGTGTCTTCCCACATATGGCATCGTTGTCTCGGACATGCTTCATTTCCTGTTATCAATAAGGCTACTTCTTTATCTATTCAAAATAAAAATAGCTCTATTTGTTCTGATTGTCAACTGGCCAAGAGCCATGCCATGCCCTTTACAAATATGCATGTTAAAGTTTTGAAACCCTTAGAATTAATATATTTAAATGTTTGGGGGCTAGCTTCTATATTATCCACTTTTTTGTGCACAATTTTACATCAGTTTTTTAGATGATGCTACTAAATTCTTATGGTTTTTTCCTTTAAAACTAAAATCTGAAGCATATCAAACCTTTCTATGTTTCCAAGCTGCTGTAGAATGCCACTTTGACAGAAAAATTAAAGTTCTTCAAATTGATTAGGGGGTGAATATCGTAGCTTAATTACATATCTACATAATCAAGGAATTAAGCATCGAATAACATGTCCTTACACGCATCAACAAGCTGGTGCCATTGAGTGACGTCATAGGCAAATTATTAAAGTTGGACTAGCCTTGCTTGCTCACTCCAATTTGCCTAAATTATTTTGGGAAGATACATTCTTAACTACAGTTTTTATTATTAATACATTAACAACTCTAATCTTAGACCAGAAATCACCATCTGAAATGGTTCATCATCAAAAACCATATTATAATTTTTTTTGTGCCTTTAGATGTGCATGCTGGCCTATTTACATCCCTATAATCGCCATAAGCTTAATTTTCGATCCAAAAACTGAATTTTTATTGGGTATCATATTGGTCATCGAGGTTACAAATGTCTAGATGTCTTTACAGGAAAAATATTTATGTTCCGTCACGTTGTCTTTGATGAAAATCTCTATTCATATAATGAAAACAAATCCATCATTCCTTCATCAAAAGGTAATCATGTTACTCTCCCATCCAATCTTAATTTGTCTTCTGCTAGTTCTTCTTTTTTTTTTTCCTACAGGTGAAACTCTAACATCTACTGCACCAAGCAATCTGAATATGGTCTCATCATCTAGTCTTCAACATGATTATTATGTTGCTTTGGGCTCTCATACAAGGGATATCACCTAGCCTCAGAATAAAGATAATCCACCACAAGCACCTTTACCTTCTCTATTGCTCCACAAAAACAGAATTTGCACCCAATGACCACAAGAAGCAAAAACAACATCCATAAGCCTAGATTACCATCTAATTTACACATTAGATATCCCATTCCTAAATCCTTTCTGGCCATATTCCAAACACTAGAACAAGAACCAACTTCCTACACCGAAGTTGTTTAAAATCCAAACTAGAGAGCTGCTATGAACAAAGAATTTGATGCCTTATTGAAAAATAGGACTTGGAATTTGGTTCCCAAACCAACTAATGCTAATCTAGTTGGATGAAAGTGGGTATATCAGATCAAAATGAAAGTTGATGGTGATATTGAAAGATTTAAAGCAAAACTCATAGCCAAAGGATTTCATCAACAAAAAGGAGTTGATTTCAGCAAAACGTTTAGTCCTGTGGTGAAACCTACAACATTAAGGTTGGTTTTATCACTAGCTATTTCTCATGGTTGGCATCTTAGACAAATTGATGTCCAAAATGCTTTTCTACATGGTTACTTGCACGAAGATGTTTATATGGCTCAACCTCCAGGTTTTGTTCATTCTCAATTCCCAAACCATGTTTGCAAACTTGAAAAGTCTCTCTATGGTCTTCGTCAAGCACCAAGAGCATGGTTTTCACGTTTGACTGATAAGCTCTACGCCATTGGTTTTATCGAAAGTCAAGCCGATCACTCCCTCTTTGTTTATCATCAAAGGTCCACTCTTATTTATTTTTTGATTTATGTCGATGACATAATCTTAACTGGAAGTGACATCAGTTCTATAAGCAGAGTGATCAATTTGCTGCAGGATGATTTTGTAGTCAAAGATATGGATGAACTCGGTTTCTTTCTAAAAATTGATGCTATCCGAACTAGTCATGGTCTCTACTTATCACAAAAACGTTATATTCTGGATCTCTTAATGCATAGAAAAATGGACAAAGCAAAACCATGTGTTACTCTAATGTCAACCTCGTTGCCCTTGACAAAATATGATGGTGTTCCATTCTATGATCCATATTTGTACCAAAAGTATAGTTGGAGGGTTACAATATCTTTCATTTACTCGGCCTGAATTTCCATTTTCTATTCATAAAGTTAGCAAGTTTATGCATAATCCCATGAAGATGCATTGAGCAACAATTAAACGCATATTGCATTATTTAAAACACATCATTTCTCATTTTTTACTCATACAACCTATTGCCAATGTTACTTTTGCAAACATTTAGTGATGTAGATTGGGCATCCGATCTTGATGACAGATGGTCCTTTGGAGCCTATTGTACATACTTGGGAAATAATTTGGTTTCATGGAGTTGTAAGCAACAACAAACCATAGCTCGTAGCACCACAAAATTCGAATAAAAGGCACTTGTAAATGCAGCAGCAGAAATTCAATGGATAAAATCAGTACTTAATGATCTTGGTGTCCCAATTGTCCATTCTCCTATTTTGTGGTACGACAACATAGGGGCTACTTACTTAACTAGTAATCTATTATTTCATGCTCGCACAAAGCATATTGACATCGATTTTCATTATATTCGAGATCAAGTTTTTTGTGGACAAGTCAATGTTCATTTTATTTCTTCTAAAGAATAGTATGTGGATGCTCTAACAAAGTCGCTTCCTTCTATTCGCTTTTATAATTTACGTGACAATCTCAGGGTTTGGTCCTTACCCTTTCGATTGCAGGGGCGTGTAGAAAAACAAGTCAAAGAGAATCCCAAAGATGTCAATGCTTCAATAAACTCCAAGTCTACAGAAGTGTAGCTATCCAATATTCAAATTTTGAAATCAATAAGATTGTATCTATTTAAATTTTGAACTCATGACATGTATATGCAAATATATAAGATAATAGTTAGAATTATTTTCTATTTAACTTTCTGTAAATGCACACATGAATAATACAAAATTATTTTCTATTTAACTTTCTGTAAATGCACACATGAATAATACAGAACATCACAATATTTTTGTATTTTTCTTTACAAGTTGAAACTGTTACACCCATAAACAAAAGAGACAAATACCACCATTTTAGTTATCCAACCCTATGAACATAAAACAACTAACAAAGAAAATCCACAACTAGCAAAGAAAATCCAATATATCCTGGAAAGCACAACTAATTTTCTAGCAAGTAGAAACTTTCAAGCAAAACTTTCAACAACACTTTTAGGCCATACAAAGAAAAACAAACTAGAGAACAAACCAATTAACATAAATCATCCAACTCGGCAAAAATATAAAATAACACATAAACAATTAAAAAATCATCATTTTCAATTCCAAAAATTAGCAAAATATATCCATATAACACAACTTTATTAGCAAAAAAAAAAAGAATTATTTGCTAATAAGTTATAATCCCAACAATTTATCAAATCAAAACTATATAAGTTAAAACCCAATTACCCAAGATGAAAATTGCCTATCATGTTGAATTTTTCCATTAAAACCCTATATAATCACTCCAAAATCAATAAAAATCATAATATACCACACTCGATTTAACAATGTCAAAGCCTAAGGTTATTGAATAAGAAATCAAATCTAAGATAGGAAGAGGAGAGGTGCTATCGGTGTTGAGTTTGTAAAGGGGGAGGGTTATTGTTGTGTTTTGTAAAATAAAGAAGAAGAAATAAAGAGAGAAGAGAGATTGTCTAGTTTTAATTCATTCTAAAATTACCAATGAAATTTTTATCGACAATTATGTTGTCAATTTAATATGTTAGCATTGCTGATGAAAATTTTTATTTCATCGCCGTTTCTATCGAAAATCACTAATAAATATTTTTCATCATAATTTTTATCGGTAAACAATTATGAAAAAATTTTCATCGGTGTTTCCGTTGCTTTTTTATAAATTTTTAGTAGTGTGATACTTGTTTTGTATTGAAACAAAAAAAAATTATATAAACCTAAACCAAACAAATTTAAACGAGCATGGAAAAATAATTAATCATATTACTAACAATTATTATTTATATCGATCATAGAATGTAGTTTTAAACTTTAAACTATAAAGTTCAAATAGATTTATAAACTATAAGGTTTATTCGAAACATGAAACTAGAAAATTAAATCGAGATTTAGTAAAAAAATTAAATTGAGTTACAAACCTTGAATTTTGTATTAATTTGTAAACAATAATGTTTAAATCATGTTATAAACCATGATGATTTTATTTCTATAAATAAAATATAAAATTTATATCAAGTAAAGAACTTACACAAACTAAAAGAAAAATCTTAAACTGTATGATAAAAAAAGCAATAAATATAAACAAAAATGTTAGTAAAGAAAGTTATAAAAAAAAGCTTGTAAAAAAAAACATAGAGTTAAAAATAATAAATTTAAAAACAAAACAAGTTGTATAATTTGAAAGATAAATTTTTAGGCTAGAGAAAACTTGTATTGAGATTATTGATACATGATAAACTATAGAATTACAATAAGAAACGCTCATTAAATATTATAAAAAAAAAATTAAAAGGGCTCATCAATTCATTATGAACATACTCATATTTCATTGTGGATTCATACAATAAAATTATTTATTTTTTCCTTGAAGGGCAAAATCATTTAACTTGGTCTTAGGGGCAGGTAAAAAGGTCTTTTCTGTGAGACCTATTAGTTATTACAAGAATAAATAAGGTTAATTAGTTTTTTTACATTTTTGTTGTATAGTATAATTACTAAATTATTCTTAAAATAAAATAAACATTTTGCTTCGTTCAAGGGGTTTTTTGACTTTTCATTTTTTTTGTTCAGTGCAATTACTTAAATGCCCCTCAAAGTTAAACTTTCTTGGCTTTGGATGTAAGGACACTTTTTTTCATTTTGTTCTAGTCTTTTTTTATATATTCTCATGTGGGGTCAGGGATAACTAACTCTTTTAATATATATAAAAAATAATTTAAATAATTAATCCCAAATCAATACAAAAAAAAAAGTAATAAAAACACTCCTTGATCACTTGTGGTTCCACGAAGGCAATAATTAATTTTCAAGCAAACATACAAACATAGTTCAAGGACAACAAAAAAGCATTCAATTTCAATGTCTTTAAATTCGATGGAGATAAATTGATTTGTAAAATTAGTAATTAAAAAAAAAACTTATTAAACATTAAAAAGTACTCGCAACTTTAATTATAATGGTTTACCAGTCCAATGGACAGTGCTTAGACTGGAAACAATATATGCATCGAAAATATGCCTAGCATGCTGAAAAATACTCTTACTATAGCTTTAGTTTTATTTAAATCCAATCAAATGGTTGGATTTAATAGAAAATAAATATTATTCAAAGACAAAAACTGTTAATTTTGTTCTGTTTATGTTTTTTTAAAAAAAA
>Ga0325410_1008235_pt1 | contig 11295 bp, 3 predicted proteins | sample PopdelMetagenome_16_FD_206182 | JGI IMG/M metagenome (GOLD analysis project Ga0325410, IMG submission 206182) | Populus deltoides microbial communities from Bellville, Georgia, United States - Xylem-PdIQD-R3 | ecosystem: Host-associated > Plants > Phyllosphere > Stem > Wood/Secondary xylem...
ACCTTGTAATTAGTAATTGAATATGTTGGAATAAATTTAATTATTTTCTCTCAGTTTTACTCTATTATTGCATGATTTGTGTTTAATTATTTCCATTAATTTTAATTGTTAGTCTAGAGTTTTTTTTTAATTTATTGAATATATTTTATTGTTTGTATTTCCATAATAATTGAATAATTTGTTGAATTGTAATTGTTAATGTTGAATTTACCTAGTAATTAGTATAGATGTTATATTATGTACAAGATTAGTATAGATGGGGCCAATTGGTTATAGTTATTGTCAATATTTGCAGGTTTGAAAAGTTTAGGTAATCTCTAGTATAGGGGAGGTGCTGCTGAATTTTTTTTAATATTCGAATTTAATTATATAATTATTCGTATAAAATTGTATAGATGCGTAGAATGAAATCCATAGCTCGTCGTTCACGTATGGTCGCAGCTAGTTCTTCTAGCAGCGAGGATGACATATCCTTATGTGCCTGTCAAGAAGAGCCACTTGCGCCGTCAACCGATGCTACCTCTTCCAGTGCGGTTTCACAACGTAGAGGCGGTGTGCCTTCGCAGCGGAATTAATTCACCCGTAAGTACGAAGCACAGTGGAAGGACGACCTTTCAATGTAAGTTTGTTAAGGTTTTAGTTTTTTTTTTAAATAATAACATAATTTATGAACAATTAATCAGTATTTCATTAATTTAATTTATTTTAAGGTTCACAAATATTGAGGTCGCCCGAGTAATATCATCGGCGTTTAAATCATCGATGGAGATTCCATTATTTCAATGGAGTCAAGTATCCAGACATCCTGAATGGATACCTCAAATCGATGCATGGTTTGACAGATTTGAGGTTGGTGTTAATTTCTAATTTCCAACTTATTTCTAATAAATTATTAATATAATTGTAAATAAACTATTATTTTTATTTAAAATTAATTATTTATACATAGGACATATTCGACTGGGACAGTGTGCATAACACTGTTATAAGGAGGGAATGGGTAAATCACGTGGCAACTAAGTAACATAAAAAACAATACAGGGAGCGGGAAATGCCAATCGTACCGACGAATTTATAGACGGAGTATTTCCGTCAGCATTTCACAGTAGCTTGGTGCAAATGCCACAATCACCGATGAATTTACAGACGGATATATTCTGTCGGTACTTCACACACTCACCGACAAAGTTACTGAGGGCTATAATCCGTTGGCATTTAACCGGGAGCTGAAAAATATTACTGGATTTGCCACTATCACCGACAGAATCAATCTGTCGGTATATTTCAAGCGGGAAATTTTTTTTGGCACGCAATTTCAGTCTGTAAAACCATCGGCAATTGCTTTTTTTTTACCGACCGATGTAGCGACGGAATTAGGTATTACCGATGAAAGGAAAGTCGACGAACGGTTTCCATAGGGGATGTCATCGGTAAAAAAGTTACCGACGAACTCTGAATCACAGATCGACGGAATAATTTCGTCGGTAAAACTGTGAAAGCTTGTAGTGTACAAGCTCCTTATTTCTTAACAAATTTATTCTAGTATAAACAAAATTAGGATTATAAAAACAAATCCAAGATGTAACATTGAGAGATAAAAAGCACAAAACATATTCTCAATCCAGTATAATTGCATAAACCATGAATTAGTACCTAATATGCCAGATAATTCAAACTATTATATAGAATAGTCCTTGCCAAACCTTTCATTAAATTTGTTCTTTAATCATTCTTATGTTACCCTCTTTTTACCACACATAATGTCACACCTGACATTACGGCCTTAAACAAATTTTGATGGAAAGAACTGATTTCTGGTATCTTGTTTTTTAATGGGGAATGGTCTTGTTTAAAGCGTAGTCACCTAGTACTATGGTCACTAGAAACCCTGACTGGTCAACAGAGATTCTATGGTACGGGACTGGTTACGCAAAATGGAAGATATTATCACCCCTTAAACGTCCTTCATGATGTAGGCTGCATTGTTGGTTTTGTCATAAATTGCTAACATTTTGTTGGTTTATGCTATGATGGTTTATGTGTAATATTCATGACTCTGGCGCCAGTGAATATTCTAGATTGACCCAACTCAAATAGTTAGGCTCAACCCAAATAGTTGGGTCCGAACCAAAAAAAAAGGAAAAAGAAAAGAAAATTAAATTTTTTTTTTAAATTGTAATTTTTCCGTGTATTTTTCTACTAAATTTTGCTTAATATTAGTTTGTATTTTTATACCGTAAAAATACAAATCTGGTATTAAAATACCTAGTTTTCGTCAAAACATAAAAAAAATATTTTTGTTTTGTGCATACGACCAAGTGTCTTAAAGCTAAAAAAATCATATTGTGTTTTTCATACACCAAAAAACAATGTTTTAGCATGCATTTTTGCTTTCATAACCAGTTTATTAAAGTCAAGAGAACATTGGACAAAATTGCAAAAATTCCAAAAAAAATATTTTGTTTTGTTTTAGTATCCGGGATTACGAATTTATACGTAAATGTATTCTCGATATTAAAAAGGTATTTCTTTTGACGACATAAAACAATTAGGTTTTTACCTTATAAGATAAGGATCTCCTTACAGAGAAGGACTTTTCTTAAACCATATACAGACCGACAATTAGAAACCACAACAAGACCTTAGATTTTATCAGACAATAAAACAATGCAGCTTACCTTAGGTAGGGCGTAGTTAGGGTGCTAATACCTTCCCTTTACGCAACCAGTCTGCGTACCTGATCTATGAGACCAGTTAGGGTTCCAAGTGACCAGAATACTAGGTGGCGACTCCCATTTAAATTTTCCACTAATAAAAGACAAGAATTTCTTGTCTCTCTATATTTGCTAGATAGACCTTTACAATTTCCTTGAGGTTGGACGATTCGCCGCAATGCCGCACACGTGCGACAGAATGACGACTCCACTGGAGACCTTGTGGACTAAGCTTTGTTTTTATTTGATTATTGTGTTTTATTGTTTGGTTTGTGTCATTATTAATATGTATTTCCTCATGTGCTTATACACTTTAATTTCATACATATTTGTTTGCATTATAAAATTGCTTCATGCATCATTCGCATTTTTGTACGAGTTACATTGAAAACTCTAAGTTAAGTGGGGGACTAGCAGCTTACCTTACGACTTTTAGTCAAGGTTTAAGTTTGTGTAAACCCCAACTCTTTACTGAGCGCTTAGACTGGTAATGATTGGTACACATGCTATCCCATTATCTGCTGAGCCCCCATATTGCCTTTACGAGGGCGATCACTAGAACAACAAAAAACCCTTTTGAGACCAGGTAGCAACCACCCATCATGTAATGGCCCAAACCTAACCTTAGATTATGAACTCTCTACAAGACATATACATCCATTTGCATCATACATATACATCCAATCATTGTAAATAACATGCATACATACAGCAGGTTGAAATATAGGTCCTCTACGAGTCTACAACACCCGACTTAGAGCGAGAAGCATGGAAGATGAAGAGCGTGCTCACCGTAACATCCATTTTCAAGAAGAGTTGGAGTCTATAAAGATAAGCGTGGCTCGCCTCTAGCTTACTCGAGCAGATACTGGGAAATAACTCTGGTAAAGTTCCTTCCAATTGACCTATCATCTTTGTTCAAACCCTAACAACGACTCATCTAGAAGAAACTAGGGGCAAACATGGTCAACACAATCCAGCATTTCTGCAAAAGCTTTTGTGGGAAGGCTAACTGAAAGGGAATTGCACCATAGTTGCAGAATGGAGCCTGTTCTTGTTCTGTCCAAAAATGACTACCTCTGGTTGATCATGCCTTCAAAGCTTCTTAATTTTTTGTTACGACCTGTTTCAGTCTTGTTGGTAAGCTCATAATGCCACAAGACTTTCTCTGTCAAAAGGGCCTTCCTTGTTAAATAAAATCATATGTTTTCCTGTGTTCATATCACACTCCTATTTGTTGTTATTATATGTAAATAATATTTTGAGCACAACTTTTGCTCACAAAACTACAACACAAAGAATACTTCAGTGTTTTTCCTTTTCTTCCAAAATCTATACATGTTATCATATGTTTTCAAGGATTTTTTTGGGACCTCCAAAGTTTAATGCAAAAAACAGAAATCATGTTAGTGTTTGTCCAAAACAAATGAATTCTGAAAATTCAAGTGATTCCTTAGAAGGGTAACTATATACCTAGAAAACTTGAAAGAAAAAGACAAAACAAAAACAAAAAAAACCCTATGAGGTGACTCAAAAGCTTAGTTTTATTTGAATGAATAAATCACTTTGCATACGTGCATGAAAACAAGACCTATCGATCCTCAATGTATGAGTTTGAGATAAGGAAGACCATCTTTGATAATCCTTTCACAAGGCTGAAATATATCATTTGCAGTCCCATTTTGAGCCTATTACATTTTTGAAAATAACATTGACTAGGATCACACCCCACACTAGGGGGGAAGTGCGAAAAAACTCAATGATCAAAGCTGCCCATGCAAAGCTGAGGCATGATAAAGAAAATCCAAAGGATCCAAAAGATTTGAGCTTCTCATAAAAACAACTAAGGTGATTATGCTCAACCAAACAAAAATGAAGAAAACAAAGAGAAAGAGTCTGAACCCGACACTGGGCATGACAAACCATTTTAGAAAGAAATTCAAAAGAAAAAGGTCAGGCAAGTGATCCTTAGTCTTAAAAACCCTCAAACACCTTTTGAACTTGTGAAATTCCTTTTTTCATAGCCATGAACCATAACCTACATTACGTGCTTCTAAAAGCCCTTTTTGATCAAGTAAGCAATTTGAACCAATAAATGGCGCCCTCAAAACTTGAAGAGCTTTTTCATAAGGGTCGTGGCTTCATGAATGAAGCTACTTGTTATTATGCATGCTAATAAAATAGGTGCTAAAAAGGGGAAACACCCTTCCTTGATAAAGCCTCAAGTTTTGACTTGAGCATTTTGTTTTTTTGGAATATACAAAAGGTCACCTTATCACAAACCATCAAAAGAGGTACCCAAACTCAGAGTCTAAAATGGATACAAAGAACCATGAAAAAGCCATTTTAAGCTGACAACGGGTCAATTTCTGTTTTCAAAATACATGACAATTAAAGGACTGTATATTTTGAATAACGTGTGTTGGGTTTTTTTTTTATCAAAGAAGTTTGATTTTCAAAATCTTTTCCAAAACTGACATCTCTCTGCTTTCATTTTAACAATTAGACTTGAATAGACATTATCTTTGAAATATGAGAGTTGATTCCAGAACAAGATTGTCAAACACGACGAACATTGACCGAATTTGCAAAATCCTTGATAGAAATTATATTGGCACTTCTCGACACTCCTTGAAAAGTTGAGCAGCCGGGGGGCAATGTAGTGGACTCTAAGAAGGAAAAACAAGCAATATTCAGACCAGCTAAGGGGCAATGAAAGATGATTAAATGATAAATCAATGAACTTAGGACAATGTGGTTCAAAGAAAGATAATCAATGAACAAGCATATTAGATCATATTGGGAGCAATATAGTTCGAAGACAATCATGATCCAAGTGAACTCTAGCAGCAATTGAGAGCAAAGATGTGCCTGAAGGATATCTTCATATTGTCATTTGGGTTTTCCCTGTGAACATGACTATGACTCCTGGAAGATGTTATCACATAGCTATTTTTTTAATGAATGTCGGAAGGATACATACCACCAAGACTGATTTTGGAACAATGCTGCACTGGAAGGACATCTTCATATCGTTATCTTGAGTTTATCCTTTGAAGCATGACTACCGACTGATGTGAACACGATTGAATGTAAATGAATGTTGAAAAGATGCAAATCACCAAGACTGACTGTGGAATAAAGATGCACCTGTAGGACATCTTCACATCGTCACTCTTTAAAGCATGGCTATCAATTAATGTTGTCATGACTGCATTTGAATGAATATTGAAGAGATGCACAACACCGAGATTAATTGTACAACAATGCTGCATAGAAAGAACATCTTCATATCGTCATCTAGCTAAAGACGCGCTTCACTGCCTGAATATGAGTGATAAAAGCAACATCATTGATGAGGCCGAGATATTTCTTTTCACAATCTGATTAGATGAGCTGAGAAGAATTTGTTGAAAAGAACATTGAGCATACAACGATGATCCTTTTACTACAAGCTGTGAGATGCATATCTAGACGACTGGATAGTTTCCAAGAAGACTGATGATAACATATACTTGAAGAGTATTGTTTTCACTAGAGGTAAGTTCATGATTGATTGGCAATCTCAGATGAGGTCGACAATAGAAAACCTCTTAATGAGTGTTGGCACGATACGCATAATCAATGAGAGAACAATTTCTCAGGAAAATCCAGAAGATGAATGATTGGTTAAGCTCATTCATGATGAATCAAGCAACACCACACTTGGGGGGGCATGGTCATGCTTGGTAAGTAATGAGAGCAGAAATCATCGCGGACAACCTACAATAAACATTGCATTTACAATTGAATGGATGGCTGGCACACTAATGAGCAGAATACTAGGTGGGGACTCCTATTCAAATTTTCCACATATAAAAGACAAGAATTTCTTGTCTCCCTATATTTGCCAGATAGACCTTTATAGTTTTCTTGAGGGTGGACGGTTCGCCACGATGCCGCACACGTGCGACATTTTGATCCACCGACTGTTGTGGCTTTCTCTTTTTTATTGCTTTGCTTGTTAAGTCTTCTTACGTTTTCTTCACACATCTTCAAATCATCACCATAAAAAAGTACGATGAAGTATATAAATTTAGGTTCCAAGCGTGTCTTTTCTACTCCACGGAGGAGGAAATCAGATCACCTTGAATCTGTGAAAACCTTGAAGTTTACGTTACAAGGAGAATTAAGAATATCGAATACATGAAACGCAAAAATATAAGAGAATAATCTAAAATTTATCAAAGAATCATTTCAATTTAATAGATTAAATTTTTAAGTGAGGTTTTAAGATATGATTTATATTATTTTTTAACACATTTCTTAAATTAAAACCCTTTGGACTTGAAACTTGCACAAACTCACACTATATTGTGCTTAATTTTTATCAAATAAATAGAAATGATAAAATTTGAACTCGTGACTGCTTGGTCATCAAAGTTTTGATACCATATCAAAGAACTATCTCATCTCAATAGCTTAAACTTTTAAGTGAGGTCTAAAGATATGATTTATATTATTTTTTAACAAAAATGTATCTTGTAATTTTATTTAACAATTTAATTTTTAATATATTAACATGATTTTCTTGATACAGCTAGAGCCATATTTAAATGTATTATTATAAAGTAATGTAAAAATATATTTTGATGTAAATAAAAGCTTATCATCCTAATCCTATTTTATGTGCTAGCATCCTAAAAAATGAGAGCATAATGCTGGCAGACGCATCGAAAATGATTAACAAGCTGTTTCTAAAGAAGACCTGCATGCATGGTAGAAGCAAGCTCGTTAAAAAAGGTCGATGGAGTCTGTTCGGCTTTCTTCAAAGCCACAGGATAACTTAATTTGCTCTATGATTTCAACAAGGATTAAAATATTGGTAGACGCAACGCTAGTCAAGTCACATATGCAGTTGCAGCAGTTACTGTGTATGTGGCTTAGGCAATATATACTCTTATACAAAGCTATACATAAAATGCACCGCATACTGCTCGAGGAAACTATGTAGTATAAACTAACATCTATCGCGCCGGCAAGGAAATATATATATATTCAACCTCATAGAACCAAAACAGGTAATGGTGGATTTGAAGCTCATCAAATTGTTAAAAAGTTATCTCAATTAATTATTCTTTAATATATTTTGTAAAATAAAAAAATTTTAAACTTGAAACTTATATAAGTAGATATTATATTATATTTAATTTTTATTAAATAAATAAAAATAATAAGATTCGAATTCATGACCACTTGATTATCAAATCTTTGATATCATGCCAATAAATTATTTTAATTTAGAAATTTAAAGTGTTAAGTATAATCTCAAAATATGAATTATATTATTTTTTAACACAAAATAAATTAAAATGAATATATATATCATCCAATTCAATCCAACATGCCCAATATATATTCAAAATGGGAAACACAACAAAAGAATGTTCTCAAATCTTGAAAAACCCTACTACAAGACAAACACTAGATCATGATTTGCAAGAGAAGAAGATCAAAACCTTCTTCCTAAGTCCTAAATAATCAACTAATTAGGATAATTAATAAGCAGGAAGCTATGGTCCCCCGAGTAGAAAAATGATGCACATCGTAAAAAGAAAAATGAAATAAGAATAAACAAGGGAAAGAAGAGGGGAGAAAAGCTGTTACTTGAATGTATTAAGCCGCCCTTTCCTCTCCTAACCTCTCCAATATTATTTCTCTTCCTTTTGGCTTGTATATGGTTTATTTAATACGAAAATCAACTCATGACCTCCAAGGGATATATACTTCTTGATCTATATATATATATATATATATATATATATATATATATAGCTACATCCTCTCTGCACATACATACCGGGGCCTGAGGTGTCTGGAGAAGCATGCCAAGTGTCGCGAACTCATGCACAGCATCGATCCTTGTAATCAAGAAGTGGTGCGTCCGTAGTAGCTTTCCGCAGTTTCTTCAAGTAAGCACGAAAGGCTGTACTTAAGAGGTGTCCAACTCCCAGAATTTAAAGGGTTGGCAGCTGGATGATCTGGGTTGAGTTGTTCCTTGGGTAGGAAGAGTTTTCATACTAGTTTGCGCATAGATTTAAAGCATGTTTAGATTATGACAGTGATTGTGATTTAAAATATTTTTTGTTTAATTTTATTAAAATTATTTTTAAGATTATTATATCAAAATGATTGGAAAAGATAAAAAAAATAGTAATTTTTAATAAAAAATAAATTTAAAAAAAAAATGATATACACCATGTTTTCAAACGGTCATTTATCATTAGTATAGGATTGCCGGTTTATCCTCAGAATGTGTGGGAGTGCTTCCAACGAAGAAAGGAAGCATGAGGACTTGTGCCACCACCTTAACAGGATCCAGTAACTTTCCAGCCTCTACAGCCTTTCGTGCCTAATAATATGCTATGTTTGTGCCAGAGCTCACCCCACGCACTATTCATCTGTTCTGGTATCAATACCAAGTCAGGGAGACTGCTTCATTAAAACGGATGGAAAAGAAAGCCATGGAAATGTCACCAAAATGAACATATATATATATATATATATATATATATATATATATATATTGATGCAAACTGAAGGGATTCTTAGTATAAGGATGATAATCAAACACAATTAGATGAGAATCTTACCTATACATATTATATAGAGGAACTAACAAATAGTTTATGAATGAGTGAAATAGATTTAATTAGGTTCATAAAAAAATCTGAGAACGCTAAAATTAAATTAGTATCTTAAAATAAAAATATGAGATATTCAGTCGTTAGATCAAACTCAACTATAAAATCTGATCTAAATATATTATATGAATAACTTAACAGATGTTTTATGGATAAGTGAAATTGATCTAGTTAAGTTTAAAAAGAGATCTGATCATGCTAAATTAAGTTAGTAGTTTAAAATGAAGATATAAGATATTAAATTATTGGATCGAGCTTAAATTCAATATTATTTTTAAAAAAATTTATTTAAAATAAGACATTTAAAAAATATAAAGTAATGTAGTTTTGGAATAGTGATTCATTCAACGGATTGACTTGTGATAAATATAATATTATCTTAAAAATTATTTTAATCTTTACATTTTTAAAAAAACATTATGACAGATTAAATTTGTAAAACTTATATTTTTAATATATAGATAGGTTGTTTTTCAAGCATGTAAAATCCGAGTAAGACTCGGCCGATTTAACTCCAATAATTTTTATTATTATTTTTATTTTTGTTAAAAACAAGGTTTTTTAAAAATACAAAAAGGTATGGTTTTAAATAGTGACCCATCAGTCCCGAATTGACAAAGAAAACTGTGAAAAATATAATAACTATCTTAAAACTTATATCAATCTTTTTATTTAAAAAAAAAATTATTTTGTGCTTATAATTGAAAAATACTACGAGTACTCTTGGCTCTTGACTTACACATAAATTGGATCGTTATCCAGTTATATAGTCTCCTAGACTGGTTCGTTAAGATTCCCAAGATCCAAAGCATGAAATTTCATCCCGACACTAGGCGGTAACAACAAATGCCTTGACCCAAGTGTCAATTTAGCCTAAGGCTTAACCCCAAAAATATCGTTCCAAGATTTCTGACATTGTTTTGGGGAGAAAAAGATTGGATTTTTCTTACCAGCTTGGTACGGGTTAGACTTGATTATCGAATTTACTCACTAAATTATACTAAATTTCATAACTATAGATCTACTATATAAAAAAAAAAAAAAAAAAGTTAAATGATGTGGGGATTTTACTATAACTCCAAACACAGATTACTATAGATTATGACAATAAAATTTACATGAGTATGGTGTGTAATTAAGAAGATCATGGAGAATGTTTTAGTATTTTCATGTTGTCTTTTCTATTTTTTTATTTGAAAAGTTGTTGGCATGTTTTTCACACGTTCTAGCGAGTGGGCGGCGCCCACACCATTAAAGAGGCGCATGAAACGCCTCCTGGAGGCCAAATTTGGTCTTATGCAGTCTAAATAGATACGCAGATATGCCATCTTTCATATGGTGCGGTGTGTATAGACAGATTATGGTTGGATTGTCGTTAATGATCGATTGTTTGTATTTTTTCTTTCTTTTCTCTCTCCTAACAATTAAAGTACATAATTGTCTTCTGTTTGTTTGTTATTTGTTTGGATCTAGTAAGGGTAAACTCTTGGGTTTTGCATCGCCGCTAGATTCAAGTCGCTTAGATCTGGTATGGCTACCTGACACAAAAAGTTTAAAATATTCTTCATTCTTTTAATCTTGTTTTGACATTAAAAAAAAATATTGACCCTTACAGCGCGCAAATAATTAAACTGTTTAGTATTAAAACTCGTTGAGTGGTTGGATAGCGTGGACTTTCACATTTTGAGTGGATGGAAGGAATGTGATAAGCATATATATGTTAATACAAAGAACCGAATTTCAGGACATAATCTTCAAACTTGCAATATAATTCTCTACCGTTTTAATTTTATTGGTCCAGCACAAGTTCTTGACAAGGAGTACAAAGGAATTCTAGCAGTAGAATAAGAGGAGCAGGTAAGAGACCAATTCAAACAATATTTTTAATTTCCCATATG
>Ga0325410_1008241_pt1 | contig 11292 bp, 6 predicted proteins | sample PopdelMetagenome_16_FD_206182 | JGI IMG/M metagenome (GOLD analysis project Ga0325410, IMG submission 206182) | Populus deltoides microbial communities from Bellville, Georgia, United States - Xylem-PdIQD-R3 | ecosystem: Host-associated > Plants > Phyllosphere > Stem > Wood/Secondary xylem...
AAATGAAAGGATTGATTAATGAGTTTAACTACTGAAATTGAGAAGACAAAGAGAGGGCTAAGAGACATCGGTCATACAGAGACAAATATCCTTTTGAGAAAGTATTCTCGCGACCCAACTTCTAAGTTTGGGAAATCCCTCTTGGTGAAGCCTCTGCTTCAGCTTATACTTTCGTCGAGTTAGGATCTCAGACAAATGAGACTGGAAGTTTAATGAGTTAGGCCGGCAAACACCAAAACCTCATGGCCTTTGCCAGAAAAATCACTAAAGGTGCCAATCACTAAAGAGGAATACCCCGAACCAAAAAGGGGATGTTTTCATGAACAAATCTCTCCAGATCTTGCCCACACAGCTGAACACTCCGCTCATACGGATAAAGCCCACTCAAGTTAGTATCCCCGATCCCGACCTCGTCTTAGCACCCACGTGAGGGATCTTTCCTGCGGAGGGCATGAGGGAGTGAGACTGAGAACCTCATGTTGGCAGTCTTATCCGCCCTAGATTAGATGATTGGTAAATGAAAAACAGGAACTTGGGTACACTTCTTTTTAAGCATGCGTAGGAAAAGTTTGAGCTCCGCCTTCCTACCCGCTATTTCATAGTTGTTTCAGAGGGGATGATGAAAGAGATAAAGAAGGATCTCTTAGAAAAGAGATGTTGGTTCAGTCCAATCTGGAACACCATTCGGTTATTGTATCATAATTAGAGCTGTAGAACTTGGATTTAGGCTTGGTTTATATGTATGGAAAGCTAAGACATATGCCTAAAACTTTCAAGAAGAGTCCAAGATTCAAAAAGACCATTTTTAAGTTCAAATGGTAAAAACAACAGAGAAGTCAGAATCTGTCCTGAAGCCCAGACACTGTGATGCGGATCAGCCCAACACCAAGCGTAATCATGCTAACGACCCATTGGAGGTGCCAATTGGGCCAATCACAAAAGCTAGGGAAAAGAAGATTAAAGAAGCATTGAATGGGCTTGTTCAGAACATATGGAGCAAAATGAACCTAGAGGGGTTTGGGACATTTAAGGAGCATGAAGGACAACCTTTAATTCATCTAGTTCAGGTCCAAGAAGAGCCCAATTCGTGTGGAAGAAGGGGTTGATGTGTCCGGCCCAATACCAACCTTGTTAGGCTTGTTATTTTTTCTAATGCTACAAGGATAAAAAGTGAGCAATTTATTCTCCTAATTAAGTAAGGAAGTTGGCCATATCTTATTCCTAAAAAGGGGAGGACTATTTAATGCTTTTCCTAACTTAGAAAGGAAAGTAATTAAATCAGCAACAAAGGTGGAAATTTGTTTTCTTATTTGTCCAAGTTAAACAAGGAAATCCAAGTTAATCAAGGACATCAAAGGGGGGGCAGCAACACAAACTTTCCAAATCAGATTTTTCCTAGTTTATTTAAGACTTCTTAAGGGTGACAAATCTAATTCTAGCATATTTAGCATGATAATTTTTGGATTTTTATTATTTTTATTATTTTCTTCTTAGTTTTTGGGTTATTATTACTTATTTGGGCTAATTGTAAGTAGGCTTCATATAAGTCCACCTAAGGGGGTCCATTAGGGTTTCTTTAAGTCTAGAATCAGTATAAATAAAAGCATAAACAAACATGTAAGGTTACGCAATTTTCAAATCAATAAACTTCTTTACTGCACTTATTGTGTGTTGGTGAGATAATCTCTCTTCCTTGGTTCTCTAAAGAACTGAAAACGACTTATCGAAGAACAGCTATCTTCGTGGCATCATCCTTATACTTCTCGTTCGTGAATTAATATTCGTTGGGTGGGGGTCTCCGTTTCCAATAGTGTTGGTACCTAGGTACAAGTTATCTTTGTGTCACACTTCTATCAAACCTGATTTACTTGGCTTTCCAGGAATTGATGTCTTTGCGTGTGGGTTGCGTGACCATGTGATGTCCAAATGCATCGATTTTTATTTTGTTGGAAAGCTGAGATAATTTCCTAGAACTTTCATGAAGACTGTTCGTTCAAATTCTGATGTTAGTAATGATGTTTTGTTCAGACAATAAGATAAGGATTGTCACCAAGTCAAGATGTGGCCACCCACTCAACAATTAGTCATCAAATCAATAGTTTCAAATTTTGGCATATAAAAGGAGGCATTTGTCATACATTTAGGCATCTTGGTTTTCAGATTAAGATCATGTTCTTGCTCTTTCTCTTTATATTTTGTTTATATTAGTAATGCTTAAGTTTTGTTTGTATTAATATCTTGTTTATGCTTTTCGTTTCCTTTCCTTTACTTTGTTAACTTATATCTTATTTATGTTCTTATCTTGTTTATTTATGTTTCTCTCTTTCATTATGTTTAGCTAAATTTATTATGTCAAGGTGAAAAGGTTACACTAATGGTGTACGAATAAGTATAGTATAAACTCAACATGGACTTTAATGTTTGATACTGACATGTTTTGTATTTGTTATCTTGTTCACTTTTAATACTTTGCTTGTTAAATGGTTAATCTAGATTAATGTTGTATAACCCTTGGTACAACAAATACTTGGCACTTTCATAGCCCAACCGTATGGTATGACCGACACCTGTGCTATGAAAGGAACTTGATTTGTTGTTAACATAAGTTATAATCATGAATACCTAACAACATTTACAAGTATTAACATTATTCGAATAAGATAAATAATGTAATCATGTTAACAATTTATAATCCGATTGAAACCTCCTTTGTGTGTGGTTTCTAGTTTAGTAATAAAAAGAGTTTATATTATACTTGTTTGAAATACCATTAGTGGATCCTTTAACCTTAACAATTATTTTATCCTTGTTTAATCCTTACATCAATATCACATCTCAAAGCTCTCTTCAACTCCTTTTCTGTTATTATCTATTTCTTTATTTATAGTTTATACAGTTAACCTCTATGTGGTTCGACCCCGGTCTTGCCAGGTTATTTATTACTTCGACACTCCTACACTTGGGAGAAGACATCAACTTTTTGGTTGTGTCAAAATGGGTTTAGGCAACATGGAGTCCAAAGTTGGCTTGGGCTAATTAGGATGTTTGGATCATTTTCTTTGAAAGATCAATAAAATATTATCCTAAAATTGAAAAGAAAATTTGTTTATTATTGTCCTTATTATTTATGAGAATATTTAGAAACAAATGAGGAAGTTTCCTAGTCATGCAAAGAAACTAAAAGTAGTTCTTAGATCTGAATCCTAGACTTGGATGGATTATTTAATGCTAAATATTTGATTCTACTAGTCAAGGAAAGAAAGTGATAAGCGGCTATAAGGAAAATTAATTTATAAAAATATTTTCCATATTCGTAAGAGGAATCCTAATCCAACAAGGAAAGAAGACTTCAACAATTAAATTTCTATTTAGATCATATTTCCTAGCATCTAAAGGATTTTTAAAGTTGGCTAAGCAATTTCAAAGCTCCCTATGAAATATTTGGGAGTTATCTCTTCTCTCATCCAAACTAAAGACTGTTTATTGTAAGGGCCTCGTGGATCGAATCACCTCTAAAGTTCGACATTGGACTTGTAAAACACTCTCATATGCAGGATGGGTACAACTAATTAATTCAGTCTTGTTTTCCATACAGGTCTATTGGGCATCTCTTTTCCTCTTACCTGGGCAAGTAATTAAAAATATGGAGCAAATTATGAAATCCTTTCTTTGGTCAGGTTCAGATATGAGAACTACTGGGGCTAAAGTGGCTTGGGATCAGGTATGTCTTCCAAAAAAGGAGGGGGGGTCAGGAATAAAAAGGATAACAGAATGGAACAAGATTGCTTTGTTGAAACACATTTGGAACCTGTGCAATGACTTAGATGGCTCAATCTGGTCTACTTGGATCAGATCCAATCTGTTGGGAGGTAGGAATTTCTGGACAATCAAGACGCTAGAGAATTGCTCTTGGGCTTGGGGAAAGATTCTAAAGCTCAGATCCTTAGCATGGCCAAAGATGAAGTACATCATAGAAGATGGAATGACAACCTCTCTATGGTTTGACAATTGGCATCCTTACAGCCCACTCGCGGATTCTTACGAGGAAAGATTCATCTATGATTCAGGTATAGAAAAGAACGTGAAGGTGAATGTACTGATTCATAACTTAGAATGGAAAATTCCTACCACCCAAGCTATTGGCTGACACCCCATTGTAGAAGCTATTCCTTCCAATTCTAATCCTAAGATGGGGTAAAAGGATGAGATAGTTTGGTTGGATTCGTCAAATCACAGATTCTCGGTCAAAGTAGCTTGGGAGCAACTAAAAATTCATCGTCAGATGGTTGAATGGCATGACATTGTGTGGTTCAAGAATGTTGTTCCAAGACATTCGTTTCTTCTATGGATGGCTGTCTAACATAAACTCACAACTCAAGATAGACTTCATCGGTTTGGTATACATGGTCCCAATAGATGCTCACTCTGTCTCCGCAACAATGAAGATCACAACCGCTTATTCTTTGAATGCTCCTATACTAAAGCGATCTGGTGGGATGTTTGTGACAGATGCGACATTCCAAGAATGACAAAAGGCTAGGATGAATGGATTCGATGGGCCACTGTCACTTGGCATGGCAAGAGTTTTGTCAATTTTTCTCGTAAACTGAGTTTCGCAGCTACAGTGTATCATGTATGGCAAGAATAGAATGCAAGGATTTTTGCTGGAATGTCTAGAACTTCAAATTTGGTCTTTAATCAAATTGAATGTATCATTCGCGATAAGCTTTATTTGATGAGGAACGGAACCAACAAATGAAAACAAAAGGATCCAAAGAGCTTGGAGGGTTAATAACATAGATTCTTAATTTGATAGTTAGCTGGTTGTATTGGTTTCCCTAACAAATCTAGTGAGGTCTTAGTTTTCTATTCAGTGGCTAGCCTGTAGTCATCTGTTGTTTTATGTTTCTGTTCTCATTGTAAATCTGGGGTATGCCCCTTATAATCTTTGTATCTTCTTCTTTTAATACATTCGTAAACTTATATAAAAAAAAAGTATTTGGGAAGTTGGATCTCGACCAAGAGTTATTTAAGATAAAGAATTAAGATATTTTGTTTTTTTTTTCTATTATATACGGCATCAACAAGCTACTACCTAGACTAGTTGTTTTCATTATTATTTTTATGTTTGAGTTTATTTATTACTTTGGTTTTCAGCTAAGATCCTGATGCGAACCTTGTGATCACGTGATCCACAATCAAGATTGAGATTTGATCCCGGAAAGCCGAAATAGGTCTGATAGGAGTGTGACACAATGAAAACCTGCCCCAAGGCACCAACACTATTGGATTGAGTAGATTGACGCCATGAAGCCAGTTGATCTTTGATAAGTCAGATTCAGTTCATTCAAGAACTGAAGAATACAAGAATCATTCTCACCCGTTAAAACTGAAAAAATTCAGAAGTAATTATCATCAAAGATGTTGAAATGTTGGCTTACATGAGTTTAAATAATTCTTAAAAAAATTAACCCTAACGGACTCCTTGTGTGGACTTATATGAGGTCCACTCAAAACTGACCCAAAACCCTAAACTGAAAAGCTCATAACTTAATCCAAACAAGCCTTGGATCCTAATTGAAAACAAAATATTAATTAAACCCAAACATGAAAGAAAATAATAAAATAACTAACTTGTCATTAAATACCACCAGCCCTTCTTTCCTTGTGTAGCTAGGATAAATAAGGAATCTTTATAAGCAAAGGATTCTAAAACATTAATAAATCCTTGCCACACTTGGAGATTATATTGCAGCTCATTAAATATCCTTGTGGAATGAGGAAATTCCCAAAACAAGCTCCCATATCCTTGTAGGAAAATGATTCTTGCCAAATAGGAAGTCCACAAGTCAAAAGGAAGTAAATAACAGAATTTGTATAGCCTGTTCGGACCTATATTGCAAGTCCTTTTCGAACGTGGATACTCCTGAAAATGTACCCCAACATAGAAAAACACCTTTGGAATCTTTTGGTAAAGTTTCAGCTCGATCCAACGGTTGGATTTGAAGTTATACTTAATAGCGTAAAACTAAACGATAAAAACTTTTACGCCAAAATTTGAATATGATCGTGCTTTGTTCGTATCACAAGGCTGAACCGTATCAGATCCAGGTCTTGTCTGGATCAATGTTTGGGCTTACTAGTAAAGTTTTAAGGTTAGTTTTATTAAGTGGTTCCATTTATCCCACAATGGTAGATCCATTATGGTTAATTTCTCATAATTATTTAAACATATGTAAGCCTAAATTTAGGACTTTTGATCAATAATACTTCTGAACTTTTTAATTAACGTGTAAGATATTCTTTTATTCTTTGGTTTTTGAATGAACTGAATTTGACTTATCGAAGATTAATTGACTTCGTAGCATCATCGACTTCATTCCAATATTGCTGGTTCCTTGCAATAGTTTCTCATTGTGTCACACTCCTATCAGACTTCTTTCGATATTCTTTTTCAATGTTTAGCTTATTAATTACAAACATGTGGATGAAAATTAGAAATTTATTAGTTATTACATTTAACAAAATTTTTTTTATAATTTTGATTTCATTTTTGAAAATAGATCGATCAACAATTAACATTTAAAATCTAACGAATATTTTTTTATAATTTTGATTTTGTTTTTGAAAGTCGATCGAGCAATAGTTAACATTTAAACTCTAAAGAAAAAAAAGTATTGCTCTTAAAGTTATCAATTATTAAAGTATGAGGATGCTATGTTACAATTAAATTTATTTGTTTGTCTTGCTAATGAGCATGGATAGTAAATTTGTTATAGTTACATAACAATTTATTAGAAAACAAAACATATAGGAAAATAACCTATGTATCAATCCATTGTCCATTCACTACCTCAAGTCACAAAATTTCCTCTTAATTAACACGTTGGTAATTAATGAAATTGTGGAAAACTTTGAACCAAAATGAACTTTCTTAGCTACCTTTATTGATCCTGCAAAACAAGTTTCTCATGGAATGAGGGACACTACGATGTGTAAGTTAATTTTGATTGTTTGTTGATTTAAGGATAAGCAAGTAAAATTTATGGAAAAAGTCTATCTCTTTCGGGTAGTTTTTAAGATCTCGAGCTCTGATGATCAATTCTTATAGAAATTTTCTATGTCTCCCCTTTTCCATGATGATAGTCCAAGGCCGCAAGTCAAGTGGCTGTGCTTTTCCAATAATACGACCAAAGGCGTTAAGATATATGCCATGGCGAGTTTTGGTTGGTTTGGAGAACGAAGCTTGATTCACTGCATTTCTCCTCCAATAAAAGTGGTGGCATGAAGAATTTGTGAGGTTATATGTAAAAGAAAGGGAAATAAGTTATGGGATTGTGTATAGAAATAAATAAAATATATTTGCACGATAGAAGAAAGAGCAGGAGAAAATACGTATAAAAATATACATAAAAATATGCTCAAAAATAAAATAAAAATGCACAAACAGGGTTCGTTTTTTTTCGTATATGGGTTACGCCTAAAGGCGAGCCCAAATGTATGAGCTGCACCATCAGGGAAGCCTAGCTTACTTGGGCTGATGAGGCATGCATCCTCGCTCGATTGGGTTGAATCAGGCGAGTTGGATCAAGCATTTTAGCTTTTTTTGCTTGGCAAATCATTTGTTAGCCTTTTCAAACAAGGTGTTTCAAAAGCTTAACTTAGCAGAAAAAAGAGAAAAAACAAAAATTTATAGATGTTACATGTTATTTATTTTGTTCATACAAATTTTATCAATAGTTTTTAAGGATCCTTGATCATTTTAGAAACAATTAGTTATCGTACCTTGGGATAATGGTCATAGAGACCCGGAGACATATATAAAGACTTAGTGAAGACGTGTCACCACTGTTCCTACAGTCCAAATGGCCTCTCCTGCAATTCTTGGATTTTTTAGGGTCTATTTTGTAATTTTTACATGCTACAATATGTATTTAAATTACTGTTAGTAGTTTGTTTAATTTCTGTTATTTGTTTAACATGTAATTATAGTGTATGTGTAAAACATAATAAAAAGAGAATGTGTGTGTGTGTGTGTGTGTATCTTCTATATGTATTTTTTTTTATGTATTTTTGAATGATAAAACCCAAAAAAAAATGAATGAAAAAAAAAAGAATATAATATTTTAATTTGTATATGGTCAAGTATCTGAAGGACAAGTAAAATTATGTTATATTTCCCGTGAAAATGTAAGAACATGTTTCTACATATATTTTGGGATTTAATAATTGATTTATTGAAGCCTTTAGAATTTGATTAATATTTTAATATTTTAATTTGTATATGGTCAAGTATTTAAAGGACAAGTAAAATCATGTTGTATTTCCTGTGAAAATGTAAAAACATGTTTCTACATATATTTTGGGATTTAATAACTGATTTATTAAAGCCTTAAGAAATTGGTTAATATTTTAAAATTTTAAATCACATCAAACCACAAAACATCTTACCTCAGGTAGGGTGCGCTAGGGTGCTAATACATTCCCTAGCTACAATCAGTCCCTTACCCTTGAATCTCTGACAAAGACCAGTACACTCGGGTCTCCTAGTAACCTTCAATTAAATACTAGATGGTGATTCCCAAAGAACCAAATCAAGCAAACGAACGAAAATCACCAACGACGCCATGCGGGGGACGTGCGACATTCTTTATCTATTTTCAATTGTTTTTTACTAAACCACCATAAATTGTTAAATATTGGCTTCTTGGTTTCTATATGGCTGATCAGCCATATGTATAACAATTGCTCACAGTATCTTAATGCCTTATTGCCAATCTTCCTATAGTGATTGAGTGTTAGGATTGTTTCTGCTAGTATTGCCACAGTGGGATTTATCAGACTGTTTTTGTATTTAATGAAAGTTACGGGCCAATTTGCCCTTTGTTTTTTAGTGATTGAGATACCAATTGGGCCAATTACAAGAACTAGGGCAAATAAGCTTAAAGAAGTATTGAATAGGCTTGTTTTGAACATATGGAGAAAGATGGACCTGAAGGGGCTCGAGACATTTAAAGAGCATGAAGGACAACCTTTAATTCATCTAATTCAGGTCCAAAAAAAGCCCAATTCGTGTGGAACAAAGGGCTGATGTGTCCGACCCCATACCAGCCTTGTTAGGCTTTTTATTTTCTAATGCTACAAGGATAGAAAGTTAGCAATTTATTCTCCTAATTAAGTAGGGAAGTTGGCCAGATCTTGTTCCTAAAGAGGGGAGGATTATTTAATGCTTTTCCTAACCTAGGAAGGACAGTAAGTAAATCAGCAACAAATGAGAAAATTTGTTTTCTTATTTGTCCAAGTTAAACAAGGAAATCCAAGTTAATCAACGACATCAAAGGGGTAGCAACATAAATTTTCCAAATCAGATTTCTCCTAGTTTATTTAGGACTTCTTAAGGGTGAAAAATTTGATTCTAACATATTTACAATGGTAATTTTTGAATTTTGATTATTTTCTTTTAGTCTTTGGGTTATTATTACTTATTTGGGTCAATTGTAAGTGGGCTTCGTATAAGTCCTCCTAAGGGGGGTCCATTGGTTTTTTTAAGTTCAGAGTCAGTATAAATAAAAGCATAACCAAACATGTAAGGGTTAGACAATTCATATTAATAAAACTTCTTATTTGCCGCACTTGTTGTATGTTAGTGGGATAATCTCCCTTCCTTGGTTCTCTAAAGTACTGAAAACGACTTATCAAAGAACAACTGGCCTCGTGGCGTCATCCTTATACTTCTCGTTCGCGAATCAATATTTGTTAGGTGAGGGTTTTTCGTTTCCAATAATATGGGTGCCTAGGTACAAGTAATTTTTGTGTCACACTCCTATCAAACCTCAATTACTTGGCTTTCCAGGATTTGGTGTCTTTGCATGACCACGTGATCACGAGGTTCGCATCACTTTCATCCTTCGAACACTTCTTCTATTATCTTCCACTTCAAACCATCGGTTCTTTTCTCTGACATTTTATGTAAATATGGAATCTTGGTTAACTTGGCTAAGTTAGTTATCACACGTTGTCGAGCTTTTAGTGGAGGTAAACTTTGTATAAATCTCTGGGGAACTTGGTGAGGAAACCATATTCCTTTAGGGTGGGGTGTCTATGTCCTTGAAGGTGAAGCAACGGTATTTGGGGTTCCAAAGGTGCAACATAGCTTTAATGGTTGAATTATGGGTAGGCACCTTCGTGATTTCTACCAATCTCCCATATTTCTTTAAAAAAATAATCTTCACAGATGCTTCTCATATGTGAAAGGAGTTTTTTCAAGTCGTTTCCTAAGCTGCTCATGTTATTGATGGGTGACAACTTACTGTCATCTAGTCTCAAGCAATCACTCCTCTTTTAATAGTTGCAGGGATTTAGATTTTAACACGTATTCGATATAAGTCGTTTTTAAATAATGGCCATGCTATCAGTCCAAAATCCTGCAATTCGAGATGCTCAAGGTTAAGTAGTTCTTAATGTAACAATGTTTATTTAGAGGTCATATCTTAATTCCTTTACATGAGATAGGAATAGACACTATCTAGTCTCAAAATGATCTCTTGTTGTCCTTGTGATCACCTTTATAAAGGTAATATAGGGGCTCAGTAGGTAGTGAGATGACTCGTATATCAATCCCTACTAGTTCAATCACTCAATAAAGAGTTGAATGGTTTTGCTAACTTAAACCCTAACTGAAAGTCATAGGGTAAGTCGTTACTCCCTTACCTAACTTAAAGTTTTCACATGTGTCCCGAAGCAGTAAAAAATGTATGAAAATATGTGTTTACATTTAATATCTATGCACGGGCAGGATAAAAGCATGCTAAGTGTAAATAAAAGAGGCAAACAAAAAAAATATGGGAATTTAAACACATTGCAAATACACAGACCACATAAAACACAAAGCTCAGCCTAATACTATTAAAAAACAATACATCCCCAATGAAGTTGTCATTCTGTTGCATATGTGCGAAAGTCAAGTAAAGGCCGAAGTAGTCACCACTTAGTTGTTTGGTTTATAGTCGCTAGAAAACCCAAGTATACTGGTTTTATCAGAGATTTGAGGATAAAGGACTGGTTGTGGTCAAGGAAGGTATTAGCACTCCTAACGCACCCTACTTGAGGTAAGCCATTTTGTGTGGTTTAATATGGTTTAGGGGGTTTAGGATTGAGATTTACTTGTATGAATAAATCTGGTGTTAAGGATTTATTATAAACTCATATACCCAAATAAATTCTTAGGAAAAATATTCTTTGTAATTTGTGTATTACAGTGAAAAATACTCCCAATTAAAATTGGTGAATATT
>Ga0325410_1008247_pt1 | contig 11285 bp, 8 predicted proteins | sample PopdelMetagenome_16_FD_206182 | JGI IMG/M metagenome (GOLD analysis project Ga0325410, IMG submission 206182) | Populus deltoides microbial communities from Bellville, Georgia, United States - Xylem-PdIQD-R3 | ecosystem: Host-associated > Plants > Phyllosphere > Stem > Wood/Secondary xylem...
TGAAAAAAATCTGATTGAATCAATATAGGTTTAGGGCTATCCCTAATCGGGATATTATTATTCCCAATTCGGTGTTAAGATCAATCAAGATGGGCACGAATTCGTTATCTTCAGAATCAATTACCGATCTTGATCAACAGATCGAGCAACTCATGCAGTGCAAGCCTCTCTCTGAACCTCAGGTTTTGCTCAATTCAATTTCTGCTTCATTTAGGAAAAATTGAATCGAATTCCCTAATTTATCAGTTGATAACTTGGTTTAGTGTTTTTAATTGTTTTTTAGTAGTTGGATTCAACTGTATTTAGTAATTTTGAAATTTACTAGTTTCTTTTATTTTTTATTTTAGTTTTTTTTGGCTTCTGGTAGAGAGAAAATATAGTGATAAAAATAGAAATGATTTGCAAAATAATTACTACTTTCTTTTACTGACGGGGTCACGATAGGATTTTTGGCAGTCAATGCGGGAAGATTTAGGATTTTTTTTTAAATTTGGTTAATGCATGTGTTTTTTTTTTTCTTTATGGTAAAAAATGGTGAGTTAATATTTTTTTTTTGATCTGTTTCGATGTAGGTTAGGACATTATGCGAGAAAGCTAAGGAGATACTAATGCAAGAAAGCAATGTTCAGGTTTAACTCATTTTTTTTTATTGAATTCAATTGCTCTGTTGTCGCATGCTGGAATTGGAAGATGTTGAGTTTGTTGATTTGTTTTTGGATGACAGCCTGTGAAAAGCCCTGTGACAATATGTGGCGATATTCATGGGCAGTTTCATGATCTTGCAGAACTTTTTCGTATTGGAGGGAAGGTATCAGTTCTGACTATGACATAACTTTGTAGTTTTTCAACTTTTCTGTTTCAGATGAGGGCTTTGTCTTAGATAGTTTATTGAGACCTGTGCCAAATGCTTTTGAAGATTCAAGTTATCCTGAGGTATAGTCAAGTTGTCATTGGTCAGGAAACTACTTGTTTTTGTTCATTGTGCTGTTTCACCTTGTGTTTTGATTAGTCCTTTGGGTTCATCTATAGAAGTATCTACTATATACAATCTTTTTTTTTTGGTTCATTAGTTGTTTTTTCCTCCTGGCTTCGTTACTATCTAATTCCCTGATTAGACTCGTGACCATTTTAAAATTTATTGACAGTGTCCTGACACCAATTACTTGTTTATGGGGGATTATGTGGATCGTGGCTATTATTCTGTTGAAACCGTGACGGTATGTACATAATTCATCCAGTCATTTGCTTTTCATTGCTTTATTAAACTGATTAGTATTAGATAGGCTGTATGTCATTCCACTCGTTGCTTACATATACTAACAGAAAGAAGCATAGATATCCATGATAGACTAGTGGCCTTGATTATATTACAAAACTTCTTTTACCTACAAAAACTCAAAAAGGACCCTTGTTGCTGAGGCTCGTTCCTCTTCCCACAATATCGTGATAGGGCTGCAGTAGCTGGAGAAATAATTTAAAAATAGTTTAGTGGCACAGTTAAATGTTCTTCATGTGTTAATTCGAATTTGATGTAAGGGATAATGCCAATGCTTGTGGCCAATTTTAAGAGCTGGTGATAATTTTTGAGCAATGATCCTTGAATTTCTGACTGGCTTTTCTTTGATGTTTGGTTTGGCTAATATAAATTGCATGTTAACATTCTATGCCTCCTGTTTGAGGTAATTATTTCAAACACTACCTTTCTAAACTGTGCTTCTACCCAATCTGAGCATAGAAAATGTCTGACACTTGGAAGATTTAAATTGGTGACCCTTATTGATATATTTTTCCAGCTCTTGGTGGCATTGAAAGTGCGCTATCATCATAGGATTACCATTCTCAGAGGAAACCATGAAAGTCGCCAGGTACTTTATTTTTTGTGAACTTTTTCATCATGAGTTTTTATTTATACTGACCACTGTGGTAATGCTTGGATCCTGTGTGGTTCTTTCTATTTCTTTTATAAACGCTTCTGTTGTAAACTTGTAATCTGGATTTATAATTTTAGGCAGTTTAGTGTATGATCGACATTTCATCATCTAGATTTTTCACTTAATTCCTGGAGGTGGATGTTCAATGGAGGTTTCTAGAAGATGTGATACTTAGTTTTATTTTGGACAGTTGAAGTTAAATGTTAATTTGTACTAATTGTGTTGACTGTAAATTGTGGGCTGTGCCTGCATATGGAAATACTGATTGCTTACATCGTTTTTTCTCCATGCAGATTACTCAAGTTTACGGGTTTTATGATGAATGTCTAAGAAAGTAAGTTTTTTGTTTGCAACCTTTATTAGTTGGCTATAAGTTTTAGTAGTGCTGACATTTTCTAATAATAAGTGTGCAGCACATGCTGGACATGCAATTATAATGCATCTGTAGCATATGTCAATTTGTTTATTTTTTTTTAATGATTTTATCCATTGGAATTTATCAGCACTGTTCTTACAGTTGCATTAAAGTCTATTTTTTTGGTTCCAATAACTAACCTTTTTTTGCTGCATTGGTATTAATAATCCTTGCAAGCATTTTTAATTTTCCTCCTGCATTTGCTTGTTTGAGTAATGCATTTGGTGGGATCCTTGTAAAAGTTTTTGGTCAAGTTTTGACGAAGTTCAAATTTGCATAACTCAACAGCTATTTAGAGAAAAAAAAGATAGCACCATTGGAAAATAGTGGTATTGAAGTTTTACAAGTTGACAACTTTTGACTTGTAGGTTCCTTTTTCATCAATGTAACACATTCATGCTGGGATAAATTTTTTACATTTAAAGAACCTCTGGCATCCTTACCCCCCCTACTTGGGATTACTGTGCATTCTTTTCTCTTGTTCAGCTCTATCCTTTTTTTTCTTCCATGTATCAAGTCCATTCAACAACTTGCTCAAAGGATGTAGTAACATATTAATGCGCTTCACCTCTACTTTGCTGCAGTTGGGCTTGTCTTAATCCAAATTAGATGCTCCTTTGGAAAATTTCCGCCGATTTCTTACATCTTCATTGCTTGTGTGAAGTTTCTTGATTATCTGGTTAAAATTAGGTAATACAATTAGAAGGGCACAAATTAGATGCTCCCTTGGAATTTCTGTTGCTGGTTTCATACATCTTCATTGCTTGTGAAGTTTCTGGATTATCTGGTCAAAGTTTCTTTCATTACAGCATATTCATGTGCATAGCATTTGACTGCTTTTGTTGCTGATACAGAACACTTCCTTCTCTATCTGTTTATACATTTTGACATGTACTTTTTTGCTACATATAACTTCACTTCTTATAAGGTAGGGCTAGCACTTTGTTATAATCCAAAGTGTGCTAATATAGTGATGGAAACAGTTGATAAATGTGCAAAATAAGTATTGATTATAAGTGGTATTATTGCGGGAGACTAGTTTGTTGAATTTGTCTGAGCTGCTGTTGGTATGCCCTTGTAGATCCACTGCAATAATTTGACACATCTAACATACTATCGTGCAGTATTTTTGTAAATTTTCGATCTTTTCTTTTAAATCATTTATATTACTCTTTTCTTATGACTTGTTACAGGTATGGTAATGCTAATGTTTGGAAGATCTTCACCGACCTTTTTGACTATTTCCCATTGACTGCATTGGTTAGTAAGACTTTCTATTTCTGGGGCCTCCTATTGATTTTGTAAGTAGTAAAAAAAAAGAAAAAAAGAACTGAGTGTGTGGGAAAATAAATTGGGAGATATTAACCAACCTGCTCTAATCCCTAGCTAGATACAGAAGAGATTCTTTTTAGCTGACTCATGCTGAGCTCTTTTTCGTTTTTCATTTTCAAATCTCACTGTTATGAATGTTATGCTTACTTTGATAACATTAAATTAGCCTTTTGAGGCTGTATCGTTTGGTCAATCATCACTGTGTATTTCCTAGTATTGTGGTCTTTGGAAGCTCCAGCTTACACTTCATGTTCCAAAATGATCCTTCTAAAATGGTGTGAGTTGCCCATCTTATGAGTTTGGCTAGAAGATTTCCTGGTTTAGTGTTATTTACAAATGTGGTCATCACAAATTTTTCATTTCGCACTACATATATCACCAGAAATCGTCTCATATTATTTTGAGGAATCTCTTGGGTGAATTTTGCAGCTTTATTTGGTGTTAAAGAAAGCTAAGATCAACTAGAGTGTTGGAAGTTAGTGACAGGAGAAAGCTAATGGTTTGATGGAAGTTGAAATGTATCATTGGTTATTGGCTATATTTAGTGACTCCTGAAACTCTTCTTTTTCCTATTTTGCTTCATAGGTTGAGTCTGAAATATTTTGTTTACATGGTGGATTGTCCCCAACTATAGAGACTCTTGATAACATAAGAAACTTTGATCGTGTTCAAGAGGTTCCTCATGAAGGAGCCATGTGTGATCTGCTGTGGTCTGATCCAGATGACAGGTGTGGTTGGGGTATATCACCTCGTGGTGCCGGGTATACCTTTGGCCAGGTAACTTGAGCTTCACGCATTCTATCTCTATTCATGCAAAGAATGTGTTTTTTTTATCGAAGTTACAATGGTGACCTCATTTCTCCTGAGTTCTCTTCATCTACGTTTGTTATTTTATGCAGGATATATCTGAGCAATTTAATCATGTGAACAGCTTGAAGTTGATTGCTAGAGCACATCAGCTTGTTATGGATGGATTTAATTGGGCACATGTAATCACCATTCTTGAAATTCATGAATAGTATTTGCACTTTCATGTTTGGAATGAAAATGAGGTTTGGGAATGACATTGTTTCTTTGGTACAGGAACAAAAGGTGGTTACCATATTTAGTGCACCTAATTATTGTTACCGCTGTGGAAACATGGCCTCCATACTGGAAGTTGATGACTGCAAGGGCCACACATTCATCCAGGTAATATGTCATCCACTGATATTGTTCACTAGATCTTACATAATTTCAGTGCCAGCTTCTCATTTTGGATTTTTGGTGCTTTACAGTTTGAGCCAGCTCCCAGGAGGGGAGAACCTGATGTTACCCGTAGAACTCCTGATTACTTCCTGTAAGCAGCCTTTTGTAATACCACCACTACTTCCTCACCCACCCACCCAACCCCAAATCCCTACCTCATGCTCAGATGGTTGTGGATCGTAGTTACTTTCGGTCTATCAAATTTAAGTTCTAGTATGCCTTGCCGATGGTCATGGGATGAGAAAAAGCCTGTATTATAGTAGGCAAGTTGGATGTTTTATCTTTCCTGTCTTGCCTTTTCTTTCCTGTCTTGTGCTTGAAACCACGCTGGATATTTTTGTGGGAATCAGCTATAAGCTGATGCACAGTGAAGCATTAGAATGTAAGGTATCCCTGTTTCATATTTAGCTTTCCTTCTGGGGCCTCTATGGCGACAATGAGGTTGACGTCTACTTGATGCTCCATGCTAGAGTTTTTCTAATGGTGCTCGCTCGTCTGTGATTGAGCGCATGGATGCTTCGTTTAAATTAAAAACGATCACCACTTGGATTTTAATTTCTCGCCAAGGGCAAGTAAATTTCATCCCCAGTTTAATTTGCTATGCTCATTGCACGTTTCAAGTCCTCATGGAAACCCAAAGATTGCCTAAATGATCTATAAATCCGGAGTCATCAGCACTGATGTTGTGTTTAACTACATTATGACTTGTGCGAGAGAAAACACACACACACACACTCTATTATTATGACTCTAAAATGGATTGCGACATTCGAATCCTATGACCTTCCCAAAATTCTGATTCTACTACAATTGCCACCTGGTGACCAAAGAGGCCACAAGAAAGCAATCAGAGGGTATGGGCTGCAAATGGAGCAATGGCATTTTCTGGACGGGACCAGTTGCCAAGGGAGAGGTGTCATCATCGACGAAAAAAATTATGCAATTATATATAAGATGAAGGTATGATAAATTCACCCTAGGATCTTTACAGCCTCAGATACGAAAAGAGAGATGGAACAAGATCCACCACAGACCAAGCGAGGCCTGAGTATTGGAGGAATCTAATGCCCGTGTCAACATCAAATGAGCCCTGAGATGAGAAAACGGGTAACTTCTTAATATAACCTGATTGCTTAAGCTCTTCCGTCTTTTTACCATTAACTGATCCTTTTAGCATGGGGATGTAGCTGGTTGACTTTATAGGAATGCCCAAGGTGTTTGATACAATAGGAAGGATCCATTTTGCCAGCGCCTTGCTGCAGTACTTCACAATGAGTATTGTTGGTATCCCCACGAGCATTCTTCCAAGAAAGGCTGAAAGAGGGAGTTGTGGTGTAAATATGCGGGGCACTGATTCATGGTGGAACTGGTGGTAGGTTTGCTGGACGCCGGCCACCTGAAAAATATTGCAAATTTACCTCATGAATGTTAACTAAGTAGCTTGTTTCATAACAGTAGTAAAATCAATATTAACTAAGTAGCTTGTTTCATAATAGTAATAAAATGGTATTTCAGACTTGATAAGATTGCTTGATAAAAACTTCACTGACATCTGCAAGTTAAAAAAAGAAATAGTATCTAAATGGCATCCATGTTCTGCTACTAAAATTAATTGACAGGAATACTCAAGCCTCAAGGCATAGAATGCATGGCTGTTCTTTGTTCTCACCACATAACCACAATTAGTATATAAAAAATTTATCTCAAAAGATAAGGCAGTGCACAGTCTGCGAGTAGTTTCATTGTGCCAGCAATCTCTATCTAATAGTTGATAGAGATTTCATTGTGTAATAAAGAATGATGAATGAAAAGACTTCATCATGGTGAGAAAGGAGAGTGGAATTTTAAACAATTTTAGGAAGTTGATACTTCGGATATGATGCTTCATTATTGAACCGGAGGACTGGCTTGTACATTGGTACACTCCTTTTCTCTATGCATTCTATGTGCGGTCTCTTTGATTACGCTTGGTTAGTGTCCAAGGAAAAAAAGACGGATACAAAAGAAATAGATGTGTTGGGTTGAAGAGACAAAGATAAAAATAATATCTCCACGACATTTTTTGGAGTGAATTTTTGTACTTTTAAAACAAGTACAAGGAGACATGCCCCCTCTATCCCCACTATCTTCATCTATTATGTCCCAAAATAGTAACCAGGCGCTACCTTTATGATCTTGGAATTGAATTTGTAATTCATGTTATCACATACACCAAGCCTCAAACTTTCCCCCCTATTTTCTTCCCACTACATGCACCGATACATGTTCTCACTCTTGGCTATATCCTAAATGATTTTGTGCTAGCCTTTAAAGAATTGTTTCCAAGAATGTACATCATTAATTCCCAGCATCAAGTTCTCCTTGGCACTATGTGATTGCTGAGATGCATTGTAGGCAAGCTATTGCATTGCAATCATGGAGACAAGAACCTTGTGGAATTTTCCACCTACCTTGTTGTTTTATCCCTTTTTTGTCACACCATTTTATTCCTTTTTCCATGCTGCGACAATAATTCCTCTCACCCCTAACTCTCTTACTATCTTCACTATCCTAGCCTTTGCCTTTTCGTTCTATGCCAAGATTAGTAATGGTCTAAGTACCTTTTTCCTTCCCTTTCACGAATAATCAGCAGAAAGATAATGGTGGAATTATTTATCTTACATCGCTAAATATATTTTCCTTTATGCATGGAACACGGTTTCACTCTAGTGAGATTTATTTTTCTAATATTTATTAAGGTTAATCAAAATGCCTCCAAAGTTCCACTGTTTCTACTTTCAGGATGTTCTCTCAAGTCTCAACAATGTAGACTTTCAACTTTTCCTATTTCAAGGAATGATGATCATAAGAAAATATAAAAGTGCAAATACTTCCCACTGCATGATAATTGATATAACAGAAAAGGCAGACAAATAAAGCTAAGCATTATTCCAAAGTTAATGGGTGAGTGATTGCTTACTATTCCAAATGCAACACCATCGAAGGCTGTGTGGAACTCAAAGCTTGGAGTTGGAAGTTCTGGAGTCGGATAAGCAAAAAGCAATAAAAGGCTTAGGGCGGCCCAGAAGGTTGTCACTGCAAGTGAAATAGTACGTTCATAACGAGAAGACAACAATTGCAAATTTATCCAGATTAAAAATTTTGATGCTGGTATTTTAACAGGGAGTACGATTTCATGGTATACCTTCTTTGAACAAGGTGAGGTCAAAAGTAAGTACAAAATTCATAATTCAAGCACTAAACAATCATCCCCTGTAACCTAAACAACCCCAATCAAATTATTAACAATATCCTGAGTCACGATTCAGTAAAAAGATGTGTGTCCCTAAAGAGGGTAAATAATTAGAACCCTCAAATTCTTTTCAATATAATGGGATACCGGTATTTGCATACCTCTTCTCCATTTGAGAGGAAGAAAGCTTGAGGACAATCATTTGTAACCTGCCAGCAGGCAAAATTCCATCTTGGTATTGTTTGTATGAAGTTCATCCAACTAACTCATTCTAGGATTGCTGGCTCTGCACTAGGCATCCATAGAGGCATCATGTTTCTCCAAACATGTATATCTTGGTTTGTCTCCAACAGTCTTCCTATTTGTCAAAAATTTCATGTCTTGCTCACCAACTTTGGAGCTGATGGGCTATTCAGAAATTTTGATTGGTATTCAAAGCCTCATATGGGAATTTGTTCAAATGTGAATAGACTGAAGAGGGAAAAGGACTCTAGAATTATGATAACATGGGAAGAAGGTAGCGTTCTTCTGTGAAGGTTTTGCTTAATCATACTCATCAAACATGCATTCCTTCCATAAGTTTTTGCCACTTGATTGGCTTGAAAACAATTTAATAGTTCTAAAAGTAGCTTCTGCAAATCAAAATTTGAAAACTATGAATGCTAGAACCACAAGATTACATACCATTTTGTCCCGAGACTACGAAACTGTCGACATAATCATGGACGGATAGCCAAAAGGAAAGGATCACAAAACCAACAGCAAGACCAGCTATGATATCAATTCCACTGTGCATTCCGAGGTAAATTCTTCCTAACAAGAAAGAAAAAATTTCATTTTGGGAAAATCTAAAAGGAAAAACTGATAATGCTGCCAAAAATTATGAAAGACAACTACACATACCCAAACCAGTGAGGCAAACAATCAAGCAAACAACGGCAAATCCCGCAAATTTCAAAGAGGCATCTTCATTTTGGGTATAGGATAAAACATAGTGCAATAGGTATCTGGAAAATTATTTAAAGAGAGTACAGTTAGTCCAATAATAAAAATGCTGTAGAATGTTGAGGTGCAAATTTCAAAGCAATATAATAACCACATTTGAGTTTTTGAGGAGACAACAACCAACTAATTAATATTACAATCATACCACTGCTAGAACCTTGAAAAAATTGAAAATAGAAGGGAGACGAAAGAAAAAAGAAAAAAGGAAGATCAGCTTTATATCAATAAGCAACAATCAGGAGCTTAGCTACAGAAGTATTATTCAGTATTCTTGACTAGGGAAAAAAACTACTTCTCTAGTTTCTTTGGAACATGCACAATGCCTCATAAATTAGCTACTGGTATTCTTCAATTACTTGAATAACACAAAACGGTCAGATGCCTGGTAAATCCTATAACCCATGTCAAAAACCACATTGCAAAGATGAGTACGAAAGGAGGAAGATGACTACCCAGATAAGCAAACCGTGTTAAGAGTGTGGGAAGAAGGCAATCCATATTCCAAAGCATTCTCCTGCTCATCTTTTGTGGCAGTTATTCTCCTAACAGGAGGACAAGAGGGTCGAGGAGCTGATACCACATCCTATGATAAATAAAATATCAACAGTGAGCCGATAAAATAAAGAAAGCCTGTAGCCTTACAGTTCATCTTCCAAATCAAAGACATTAACAGCAAAAGAAATGAAATGGATCGGGTAAGAAAGAAAGTAAATAAGTACCTTTATGCAGTTTCCTGAATAATCACAGAGAGACATTAAAAGGGTCATTTGCCTAGCCAACTTGCCATGCCCACTCTACATTGTGAACCCAAAAACCACTCAATTATTACCAAAACAACAATAAACCAAAATAACCTCTAAACAGAAATAAATAAAGCATACCCAGAAGAGCAAAGGAAGAAAAGCAGTGTAGAAAGGCACAGAAACAACACAGGATAATCCAGAGAATAAAGCATCCAAAAATCCATGCTGATATTTCTGCAAATAAGAGCAACAAAAAATGAGAAAAATAAAAAAATAAATCCCACACACAGAATTCAATACAAAAGAAGAATATCTGGGTTGTGTTTATATTGATGAAAAGTGATAGAAACCTGGATCTGGAGGATGATAGGAGTGCCAGTGATGACATGGTGAGAAACCCAAGGTTGGACCAAAGTTCTAAGCTTTCGAGTGACATCAAGGGATGAAGATAAAACAATCCACGACACAATCCCACAAAGTGCCAAACCTTGCCATAATGATATGCTCTCCATTAATTTATCAGTATCTCTTAAATTCCCTCCTAAAAAAGAGGGATCAAAGAAAGTAAACAAAAAGGAGAAAACAATAGAACCAGCCAACGCAAGAAAGAATTTGGACCCGGCAGGTTTGAATGTTTACTCTCCTCTCTTTTTTCCTCTTAATTTTTTATTGTGATTCTTTTCGAGGAAGCAGCCGGCACGGCTTCGGTGGATTTGGCAGGCGGAAGAACGAACGACAAACACGTAAAGAAAATTGTATGGATGAAAAACAAAAAGGTTGAATAAATTTCAAAACAAAAAAGGAAAGGAAACTAGTAATATTAACATTTTAGCTCGTGCTACTAAAATCACATGTTAACGGTATTAGACTTTTTCTTTTTTTCTTTTTCTTTTTTGTTTCAAAAGGTAATTTTTTTAAATGATTTTTTTTTAATTTTTTTTAAATTTTAGTGTTTTCAAATTATTTTAATATGTTAATATAAAAAATAATTTTAAAAATTATTATTTTAATATATTTTAAAATAAAAAAATACTATGAAAAACAATCACTATCAATTTTTAAACATTCTCAAAATATATATAAAAAATAATTACTTACACACTTTATAAAAGGATAATAATTAACCTTGCTTGTATGATAATGTACCAAAATATATGTTGGGGCACATGAATACTTATTAAATTTTAATTCATCAAATAAAATAATAATTCAAAATAATATTAACACATAAATTGTGAATTTAAAAGCAACATTAATACATAAATTTTACAGTGACACCAAACCATTATGTCTAGAATAAATCTATTTGCAATTCAATCCTCTCAACTTCATTGTAATATATCAATTCTGGCCTTATTCTATCTAAAAATAAATCCTAC
>Ga0325410_1008249_pt1 | contig 11283 bp, 9 predicted proteins | sample PopdelMetagenome_16_FD_206182 | JGI IMG/M metagenome (GOLD analysis project Ga0325410, IMG submission 206182) | Populus deltoides microbial communities from Bellville, Georgia, United States - Xylem-PdIQD-R3 | ecosystem: Host-associated > Plants > Phyllosphere > Stem > Wood/Secondary xylem...
AATGGCTTGACAAGAAAGACCCATCTTCAATCTCTGTTTGTATCATCTTGCTGTAAGTGTTATTTGTCCAGGAAGGACAGAGAAGAGCTGCTAGCACTTGCCCTACAGCTTAGCAATGTTTTTTATATGGGTTTTCCTCAGGGAGTGAAAATAAGTGCAGAGAAGCATTTCCTGAGGGATAGCTGGAGGAAAGGGATTAATCATTGGCAACTAAATTAACACTCAGCATTTTTCTGTCTTCACGATGAAGTTTTAAGACCTGAAACTTGTTCTGCTTTAAAGGAAACAGAAAGAACATATGATACAAAGCCTTTTTTTTTTCTGTGTATATTTCAATACAACAGAAGAAAAAAATTGGCGACACCGTTTAACGTGGAACAAAAGGAACATTTAAGTAATAAATGTCAACTATTCAAATTATTTTGAAAAATTAATGGTTAAATTATAAAAATATATGTATAATTCAGCATTTTAATCCATAATCAACTTAATATTTAGCATTATAAATTATAATCATAAATAATTTAACCTTTACTTTATCGAACTAAACTCTTTGTAATGCGAGAAACATCAACACATCAACTAGTTAATTAAGAAAATAGAATGATTTCTTTAAATATTATTGTAATTGTTAATTTAAAGAAATATTTATTTTAAATTAAAAAAATTTTATGCCAATAAAACTAGACTCACGCGCTTGGACACTAAAAAAGAAAGGGCAGGCCTAAATAGGCCAAGACCCGGTGTATTTAGACCTAGACAAGACCTGCAAGCCTACATCCCAAACATTAAGCTGGCAACTCGTTGTTCGCTTAATCTAAAAAATCAGTAGTTGACTACACATCTTATTCTACAACACTGTGTAAAGGATTACACATCATTTTTTGTAATGTTTTATAACAAACTACGAGTCGTCTAGAAAAAAAATCATATGCTACAATAATTTTATAGCATCGAAAAACACGAGTTTGACTTTTTTTTTTTACCCAAATATCTCATTTTTTAGACAAAAACAATACCTTTAAAATATCTTAGAAATCTAAATTATCTCATTTCAAACTTTAAAATACCTAAAAATCACTCCAAAAATCAAGAATCAAACTAGATTTAGAAAATCTTTACAACTCCTAATCTACTTTTTTTAAAAATGTTAATTATAATGGGAGAAAAAAGAACATTTAATGAATAAATGTTAATTATACAAGATATTATGAAAAACTAATAGTTAAATTATAAAAATATATGTATAATTCAACATTTTAAATCATAATCAACTTTACATTTAACATTTTAAATTATAACCACAAATAATTTAACTTTCACATTATGGAACGAAACTCTTCACAATGCGAGAAACATTTACACATCTACTAGTTAATTAAGAAATCCTTTTTTTCAGTTAAAACTAGCTTGTATGCCCATGCAACATCGTAGGGTTATTTTAAAGCTAATTTTTATTTAATTATATGATGATTAAAATAAAAATTTATAGGAGATTGACATATTTAAATTGTATAAGAGAAAAATGTATCTTTTTAAATTAAAGAAAACATTCTTTATTTATGCTTTTTTTAAATGAAAAAACACCTTTTATTAAGAATGTTGTTTTTTATAAACTGTTGAAGTATTCCAAGTTGTTAGGGCTCTTTATTTTTAGGATCACTTCTAACTATGTTGAATAATTCCTCATGTACTTGAGGAACAAGTTTTGGTTTTTTGTTTAAAGTAATCAATCACGATTGTATCCAGTAAAATCGTGGGTTTGTTATTTCCTTTTTCATCTTAGTGTAAGGCTATTTATAAGCTATAATAGTTGTTCAATTAATAAGAATTATCGATCTTTCTTTTGATTCTAACATTTTGTATCAGAGCATCATCACAGAGCCTGATCAAAGTTTGCAATATAGGTACTAGAGTGAAGAAACACAGATATGACATCAGAGAATAGCTTTGTGCAACCTGCTATCCCACGATTTGATGGTCACTACGACCATTGAAGTATGCCAATGGAGAACTTTTTGCTTTCCAAAGAATATCGGAACCTAATAAAAATGAGAATCACTACTGCAGCAGAAGAAAAGGATCTCAGTGAGTCACAAAAGAAGGTCATTGATGATCAAAGATTGAAAGATCTAAAGGCTAAAGATTACATGTTCCAAACTATTGATCGCTCAATACTGGAGACCATCTTAAAGAAGGATACTGCAAAGGATATATTGGACTCCTTGAAGCAAAAATATCAAGGCACAACACGTGTAAAATGTGAACAACTACAAGCTCTTCGCAAAGAGTTTAAAGTGTTGCATATGAAGACTGGAAGAACTCTCATCATAGCTAATGATATGAGAATTCATGGGGAGAAAATGGATGACGTGGTAATCATTAAAAATATTTTGAGGTCTATGACTTTAAAATATGATTACGTTGTATGTTCTAGTGAGGAATCAAATGATCTTGACACCTTGTCCATAGATGAGCTTCAAAGTAGTCTTTTAGTGTACGAATAAAGAATCAGCTGGCATGTGATAGATGAACAAGCCTTTCAAATCAATCAGGAACCCCAACAAGGAGGTAGAGGTGAAGACCAAGGCACTTACCATGGAAGAGGAAGGGGTAGGTTTGAGTTTTACAAATTTGGAATAAAGTGCTACAATTGTCATGATTTATGACACTTTTAATGGGAATGCCCAAAGAGAGCCAAGGAACATACAACAAAGTATAGAAGCAAAAGAATTGATGTTGTTGATGGCACTTGTGGATTCCAAAGAGGTTGCATCCGAGCAAATGGTTTCTTGATTCTGGTTGTAATAATCATATGTGTGGCAACAAAGACATGTTTTGTGATCTTGATAACAGCTTTAAAGAATCAGTAAAGTTGGGTGATGATTTAGGGCTTATAGTACAAGGCAAAGGTATGGTTCGATTGGAGGTAAATGGGATTGTGTTTATGATCACAAGAGTATTCTATGTATAAGATTTGAGAACAATTTATTAAGCATCGGTTAGTTGCAAGAAAAGGGGATGGCAGTACTGATCCAATATGGAAACTGCAAAATATTTCACTATGAGAAATGTTTAATAATTGAAACAGAGATAACACATAACAGGATGTTTGTTGTAATCACTCGTTGCTCAACAAAGAAACGACAATGCTTCTCCTCATTGACCACATATCAAGCAAACCTTTGGCATTGTCGATATGGACATCTCAGTTGGAATGTACTCAAAGTGCTTCAACAAAAAAACATGGTGAAAGGGCTACCTCAGTTTAGAGCCTCTCAAAATGTAAAGATTGTTTGGTAAAAAGACAGCACTGTGATCCATTTCCCAACAAAAGCATATGGAAAGCCTCTAATATTCTTCAGTTGGTACACATAAACATGTGTGGACCAATCAACCCAATCTCCAACAGCAAGAAAAGGTATCTCCTTACCTTCATTGATGATTTTAACATAAAATTTTGGGTTTATTTTTTGGTGGAAAAGTCAGAGGCATTTGATACCTTCAAGTTCTACAAAGCAAGACTTGAGAAGGAAACTAGGACATTCATCCAGAGTCTTAAAACAGATCGTGGGAGAGAATTCATATCACAGGAGTTCAAAAATTTCTGTAATACAAATGGAATCCATAGACAATTGATAGTTGCTTATACTCCTCAACAAAATGGTGTTGCAAAAAAGAAAAATCATATTATTATAAACATGGTGCGAAGTATGTTATCAGCAAAACAAATTTCCAAAACTTTATGGCCTGAAGCCGTGAATTGGACTGTGCATGTGCTGAATAGATGTCCAACTTTTGCCATGACAAACAAAACACCTAAAAAGGCGTGGAGTGGGCTCAAAACATCAGTGGATCATTTTTGTATTTTTAGATATATTTCCCACGTGCATGTACCAAACAATAAAAAAAATGAAGCTTGATGCCAAGAGCTTCAAATGCATCTTGCTTGGGGTAAGTGAAGAATCTAAAACTTATAGATTATTTGATCCTCTTTCCAACAAAATAATTATCAGTTGAGATATAGTGTTTGAAGAAGATCAACAATGAAGTTAGGATGATGCTCACAAGACATATTGATTGATCTTAAGAGGAAAACTAATAAGGTAGCAGGTACAGAAGATGAGAATAATATAAAAGAGTTTGAAGCTAATGCAGAGCCTAGAGAAATTGAACCTGAATTTGATACTGATGAAGAAGACACTTTAAATAGTGATAATTTACCTTCTCAAGGATGAACTAGGAGGCCACCAGTTTGGATGCAGGACTATGAATCTAGCCAAGGTCTTTCTGATGAAGAAAATTCAAACATGACACATTTGGCTTTGTTAAGTGACAGTGACCCTATGACATTTGAAAACGCAGTAAAGTCTGAGAAATGGTATATCATGGATCAAGAAATGCAAGCCATTGAGAGGAATGATACATAGGAACTTACAATGCTGCCATCAGGAGAAAAAACCATAGTTTTTAAATGGGTTTTTAAAACTAAGTTCAATGAAAATAGGGAAGTAGACAAGTACAAGGCAATGTTAGTTGCTAAGGGGTACTATCAATAATATAAAATTGATTATGCTGAAGTATTTGCACCAGTGGCTCGCTTGGACACCATTCAAATTGTCATATCTTTTGCTGCACAGAAAAATTAGGTGATCTACCAACTTGACATCAAGTCAGCCTTTCTACATGGGAAGATTAATGAAGAATTTTTTGTTGATCAACCTCTGGGTTATGAATAGAAAGGGCATGAATCCAAGGTCTATCGACTCAAAAAGGCTTTGTATGGACTCAAACAGGCTCCCCGAGCCTGGTATAGTTGAATTAAGGCATATTTCATCAAAGAAGGCTTCACCTAATGTCCCTACAAGCACAATTTATTCATTAAAATTGTTAGTGAAGGTAAAGTTCTAATTATATGTCTTTATATTGATGATCTCATCTTTATTGGCAATGATCAATTAATGTTCGAACAACTTAAAAAATCTATGATGATTGAATTTGACATGACTGATCTTAGAAGAATGAGATATTTTCTTGGTATTGAAATATTACAAAGAACATATGGTATTTTTATAGTCAACAAAAGTATGCTCAAGAGGTTCTGGAGAGGTTCAATATGAATCAATGCAACTCAGTACACAATCTGGTGGTCCCTGGTTTTAAACTCATAAAAGATGAAGATGGCATTAAAATTGATAGTACTTTATACAAGTAGATTGTGGGAAGTCTCATGTACTTAACCGCCACACATCCCAATTTGATGTTTATTGTCAGCTTGATTAGTAGATACATGAAATGTCTTACTAAGTCTCACTTACTAGCAGCAAAAAGGGTTCTGAGGTATGTAAAAGGCACGGTTAGTTTTGGGATATTCTATAAGAAGGAAGTGAAGAGCTCTTTGAATACACGAACAACAATTATGTTGGTGATCAAGACGACAGAAAAAGCACCTAAGGTTATGTTTTTTTAATGAGCCCAGGAGCTATTTCATGGTAAAAAAAAACAACCAGTTGTTTCTCTTTTCACTACTGAAGCTGAGTTCATAGCAGCAGCATCAAGTTCATACGAAGTCGTGTTGATAAGAAGAATTTTGAAGAGTCTCAGTCAAGTACAAAGCACTCCAATAAAGGTGTACTGTGACAATATCTCAGCGATCAAACTCTCAAAGAACCCTATAATGCATGGCCATAACAAACACATAGACGTCAGATTTTATTTTCTCTGAGAACTTGCCAAGGATGGATTAGTATAACTAATTCAATGTTCTATACAGAAGCAAGTTGTAAATGTTCTAACAAAACCATTGAAGCTCGATGTATTCCTGAAGATGCGAAGGTTACTGGGTGTGTGTGAATATCCAAGTATAAATTGATTATCAATGGAATTCAGTTTAAGATAGGATAATAAATTGTTGAAGTATTCCAAGTTGTTAAGGCTCCTTATTTTTAGGATTACTTCCAACTATGTTGAATAATTCCTCGTGTACTTGAGGAATAAGTTTTTGATTTTCTGTTTAAAGTAATCAATCACGATTATATCTTCTTGTAGAATTATGGGTTTGTTATTTCCTTTTTCATCTTAGTGTAAGGCTATTTATTAGCCGCGGTAGTTGTTCAATTAAAAAGAACTATCGATTTTTCTTTTAATTCTAGCAATATTTTTTAATAAAAATCCAAGATAATTCCAATAAAATTCAAAAGAATCTCAATAATTTAAATAAAGGAGTGGAAAAATTATTTCTAAAGGCAAAACTCTTTTTTTTATTAATTTATTTTTGTGAAAACATTTTTTTTAATTTGTAGCATGTTTTTTTAAACAAAAACTCTGTAAGTTTTAAACAAAAATAATTAAAAAAAATACCATAATAAATTTTATGTGGTTATATGAAACCCATATAAAAATTAAGAATCAAAAGATTTAACTCCCATTGAATATTCATATCCGTTTTTCGTTTACAATTTAATGCATATTAAACTTATATATAATTGTTAAAAAAGTTATTTAAAACATAAGCCTAAAAGGTACAATCTCATTTAAAAAAAATGAAATAATTGGATGATTTTTAAAATATTATTATAATTGGATGATTTTTTAAATAGTATTATAATTATTAATTTAAAAAAATATTTATTTCAAATTAAACATGGACTAGGCCCACACACTTGGCCCACACACTTGAGCTCCAAAAAAAAAGAAGCATGTGCAAATAGGTCTAGACCCGATGTATTTAGGTCTGGACAAAGCTTATAATTGTATACCCCAACCATTGAGTTAGTGGTATATCGATCATTCAATGTAAAAAAATAGCAATGAATCACGTGTTATCTAGAAAAAAATCTAGAAAAGTTTGTAAAAAACAACATGTAATCTATTGCAATAATATTCTAACCATAAAAAAAGCGAGCTTGATGTTTTTTTTACCCTAATGTCTCATGTTTTGGCCTATTTTAAACAAAAATAACAACTTTAAAATATCCTAGAAATTTAAATTACCTTATTGAAAACCCCTAAACACCCAAAAAAATTACTTCAAAAGACAAGAACAATACCTAAAAATTACTTTGAAAAACAAGAATCAAACTGTATATCAACAAACATAAAAATTATATTGGTGATTTTATTGGTAATATAAGTTTATTTTTCTATAATCATAAAGAGTTGTGAATTATTTTAATATATACCGACTGAATTTTTAACTGACTGAATTTTTATGTTGGGAATTCATTGGTGAGACATGATCAATTACCGAAGGGTATTTCTTCGTTGATCCATCGGTAATATTTACCAGCGGATTGGCTGAAAGAGAAATGGTTGCCATTTTTTTTTGCATGAATACTATTATGTGTGTTTTTGTTGGTAAATAACTTCACCGATTAATTAAATTATGGACGACCTGATATTTCTGACAAGAAACTCGCCGACAGTAAATTTTCATCAGGAATACGTCAATTATTTATATACTGCAGAATATTTCATCCTTGAAAATCAATTTTCAGATCGTGTAAGAAGTCAAATTCTTCACTTAATTCCCAATTATTTCTAAACAAAAGTGTTCCAGATGAATTTATTTGAATGAAACAAAACTCAAATCAATTTCAACATCAGTCCCTTCATATCATTCATTGCTTGTATGCAGAACGTATGATGTTCGCGATCACATCATCAAGATCCATTGTCTTTCGCCCATCATCTCTTGGCCTGGCTCATGAAATTTTAAAAGCCTGTTTGGTTTTGTGGTTCAATCTATTTTTAACTGAATTTTAAATTTTTTTTGCTAAAATTGAGTGTGGTTTATATTTTTTGGATCGTTTTGATGTGCTGATGTCAAAAATGATTTTAAAAAAATAAAAAAACATCATTAGCATGTATTTTGGCACGAAAAGCTATTTGAAAAGCAACCATTACCACACTGTCAAACACCCTCTAAATCTTGGTGTTACAGCTTCCTAATATATATATATATATATATATATATAACAGCTCCGTTTTCTTGTAATATGAAAAAGCACAAGATCTTTGAAATATTTTTAGATGAAGCTTGCCTGAAATGGAATTAATTTAGCATGCACACAACTTATTTGGTGTTTTGCTTGCATGGGGGCGTATACACAATTATGGGACTGACTGGTTTTCCAATCTTCTATTTCAGCTGCTCAACTGCTGATCAGTACGGAATTCCACCATGAGCATTTTTGGTATAAAAAATATACTTTTTATGTTCCCAGCAAGTGTAGTGTGATAGTAAAAGATTTGAGATCTGCACAGTAGGTCTCGAGTTCAAGTCAGGATGTGCACTTTTTATAAGAGCCTGGAATAGTCGAGGTTTTACTCGCTCACTTGAAACCATAAAATACAATTTTTGAAAAATACAGTTTCTTCGAATCCAAAAAAAAATTACGCTTTTTCTGTTAATATATGCTTTAGAAATCTGGAGTGGGGTTTATAAGAAGTTTTTAAACTTTTGGATTGTCGCTATAATTTAATAATAACATAGGGATTAGTGTAATTTATCCAAATTAAAACAAAATTCGATATTTCTTTTGTATTTGATGAAAAAGACAACCAAAATGTATACAATATATCCTTATCGTAACTTAGTTTACTTATTAAAAACCAAACTGTGACTACTTTTATAGTTTAGGGACTCGCTTGTGCTTTATATGGTAGTTTTTATCACGTGATTAGAACATAAAAGGATGTAATTGGAACTTTACAAGAAGTCTGGGGATTTCATTGGTCTGTGAGGACAAGACAGTTGCCTCCACTAAACATGAGGGATCAGAATATACTTTAATTCCAAAAAGCATGATTGTCAAAAGTCATAACAACTGTCCACCCAACAGCGACAATTGCATCACAGTGGTTGTACAGATTCAAAAAAGGAGTAAAATAAAGCCGCACGACTCACGGCGGGCTCGTCCGGTCGACTTTTGAAATTTAAAATTATAATAATTATTATTTTTATTTATATATTAATTCAAGTTAATTCTTTTAGCTCATTACTTGGATTTGGATTCAACTTGTCCCAATTATTTTTATTTTTATATTGACTTAATAAAGTTTAGATTGATCTTTCCAACCAGTCTGGTTGGATGATCCACCAGGACCTCCACTAACAATTAGCAATATTCTTGTATATGACATGCATTTGCTATAATGAATAAAATTTAAAGTTGAATATTTATTTATTTATTTAAAAAATAATTCGAATAGAATAGGAGAGGTCCTCCCTTGACGAGTAAAAAAACGAATTGAAGAACAAAATAATTGTTTGACTGAGAGAGATGGAATTAAAGGGAAAAAAAATTAATATTCTTCAGTACTTGTTTACGATAATTTTTATTTTTTAATAAGTGTATTTATCTTGACATTTCTTTTAGTATTTTTCAATAATTTTAAAGCGATGATATTAAAAATAAAAAATTATTTTAATTTATTTTTAAATAAAAAATATTTTTAGAAAACATACCTTGATGATACTAAAAAATGAGGTAAATACTGGATGGAGTTGCTAATATTTGGAGGGTTGATTCGCGATCATTTTGCCAGGTGAAGTTGACGAGCTTCTATTGTTTACAAGAAACAAGAAATTGAGACTAAAGATATATAGGCGAAGGTTAGCTAATTAATGAAGATAATGAGCTCGCAAGGCTCAAACAGTCTCACCAAAACCCTAGTCGGGTCAAGTCCTGAACCTTTAAAAAACTTTCAGATTAACAAAACTTGTAGACAACAGTAAGCCTCAGAATTAACAATCTTTGAGCCACTTGCTTAAGCAAAACCTTAGCTTGCCAGGATAAATATTGTCATACAATATGCTTGGCCTTTGTTTGTGATATATTTAACGTATTCTACAATCAATCATCTTTCTCCTAGGTAGTTGCTCTGTGGTATTAGCTATGGAGAAACTAAGGTTTTGTGTGCTTGCTTTTTCCCTCCTTGGATTTTATGTCATAGCCAGGGAAGAATACATGTCTGCAATTGGAGATCCTGGAATGAGAAGAGACAGCCTTAGGGTGGCAATTGAGGCATGGAATCAGTGCAATGAGGTTGGCGAAGAAGTTTTTGGCATGGGAAGTCCTAGGATGGCAGATTGTTTCGATGTAGATAACTCAACATCACAAGGTGCTGTATATATATATATATTCTGTTTACCGGATAAAAGTCATAAATTCTTACTTTGGACTTGAGTCTATTTCTTTTTATTCCTCGCTGAGGTTATGTTTATGATCATGACTGTGAAATGCAGTAAAGCTTATTCACATGGTAGACGAAAGAGACAACAAGCTTGGCATTTCAGATGGTTCTTATGGAGGCATTAATGCCTCAAATGTAGATGTGTATGCTGCAAATAAGGAGATATACTTGGGTGATAAATGCCAAGTACAGGACAGTCCTAGACCATGGCAGTTTTGGATGATCATGGTCAAAAGCGGAAACATGGACACACTAGCAGCTACATGTCCCCAAAATGGCAAGAAATCGACGCCGTTCCCACCGGAACCTGGATTTCCATGCTTCGGCCTTGGCTGTATGAACATGCCCTTGATGTACCATAACTATACCAGTCTGCAAGGGGATAATGACAGTAACTTGAAGGGAAGTTTCTACGGGACGTGGGACTTAAATGTCGATCATGTTTCGGAGGCAGCAGTGAGTAACGGCACTTCTTACTTCAACATCACTTGGGAAAAGGAGATTGGTAAAGGGAGTTGGGTTTTCCATCATTTCTTAAAGACATCATCAAATTATCCATGGTTGATGTTATACCTGAGGTCGGACGCCACAGAAGGATACTCCGGCGGATATCATTACGAGACTAGGGGGATGTCCAAAATAGTAAGCATTTTTCCCTTCCAATTTAATCTCTAGAATCGTGGCAATCAACATCCAACATCTTACATGTACCTAAAATTAGCATGGCTTGCTAGTTTGGAGTTGTGAGTTGTGGAAAAAAACACCGTGGAACTAACGGAAAATGATGCTGACGATATAAAATTATAAAATGGCTAGAGAACATTATGCTTATGAAGGATACCAACTTATTTTCATGCACATCATAAATATCCTTCAGGTTCCAAAATCACCAGATTTCAAAGTGAAGTTCAGACTACAAGTAAAGCAAGGAGGTGGTCCAAATAGCCAGTTCTACCTCATGGACATAGGAGGGTGCTGGAAGAACAATGGAAAACCTTGCGATAGGGACGTGACCACAGACGTTACACGATACAGTGAGATGATCATAAACCCTGAAACAAAATCTTGGTGCAAACCAGAAAGTCT
>Ga0325410_1008254_pt1 | contig 11280 bp, 5 predicted proteins | sample PopdelMetagenome_16_FD_206182 | JGI IMG/M metagenome (GOLD analysis project Ga0325410, IMG submission 206182) | Populus deltoides microbial communities from Bellville, Georgia, United States - Xylem-PdIQD-R3 | ecosystem: Host-associated > Plants > Phyllosphere > Stem > Wood/Secondary xylem...
AATAATAAGAATAACAATAATAATATGAATAATATTATTAATCTTATTAATAGTATACTAATATTATTAATATTATTAGTGTTATGTTTATTGTTAGTAATAAGTATTATTAGTATAATAATATACTAATATTATTTTTATTATTAATAATAGCGTTGGTCAATACACTAGTATTCTCAGCACATTGTTAATCTGATTTATTTAGCAATTTTTTTATGAGCTTTTCAAATTGGACGTGGGTCACAGGTTTTTTTCCCGTCACGGGGTATTTTGTTTTTACTAGCAACTAGCAACTAGCAACTAGCAACTAACATGACAAGTTGATCCTTGTTTTAGATCCAACGGACATTAATGATTTGTTTAAATATCTAATGTGTTCCGTATGATCATTTACTCTCTTTTTTTTTTGTCGCCAATCTTATCCACCACCGAATTCAATAGAAAACTGTCATTGTTTTGCTAAGCCAAAATTTGGCTTTTCCGTCGTGGCATATGAATCTAATCCATCATTCCCTGCCACAGCTCATACACTTTTATTCCGGAATTTGAGCTGATTATTTTGGAAACCTTGAATTTATTGAGGAGGTGTTCGCGCAAAATTCGCCTCAACCGATTTTATTTTATTTTATTAGTTAAACTTATGCATGCTTCAATTAATCTCATGGCCTTGAAGTTAACGACCATATAAATCTTCAATGATTCTGAGATTTATAAAACTCAAACTGGTGATCTATAAAGAGCAAATCTAGAACTTGATCAGTTGATCTACATCTCTCAGGGTTCCAAACACTTCAATCTTAGAAGTAAGCTTGGAACTTAAATTGTAGCTCACCTAGAAGTGTAGTTGGTGTTAATTTTCAAGGTGTTTTTTATTTAAAAATATATTAAAATAATTTTTTAATTTTTTAAAATTTATTTTTGATATCAATCCATTAAAAAAATCTAAAAAAATAAAAAGTATCTAAAAATTACTGTTAAAACACAGTGACAAACACCTTGTGTACACTTGGGGTCAAATTCTAGTTGGCCTTTCATGGACAAAATCATTGCCAGCTCTGAATTAACCAATTGAGGGCAACCTTTTTACGGATTCAGAGTCAATTTCACTGCAAGATTGCCATTGTGCATGTATGCTCGGACATAATAAGTATATTCCAAAAAACTGGAAAGCATTTTTGTCTTTATGTGTTCCCACTGGCCCTTCGGTGTTGTGCTCAGCAGGTTTCTTTATTTACTGTGCTTTTTTACCCGTGGTAAATCATATCCACTAACAAGTAAAAAACCGTCACCATTGCGTGGATCGTTGAAACCAAAGCCTGCCTTTGCTCCTCCCTCTCCTTGCTTCCATCAACTAATATACTTTCTATATATGTTTGTTTAGTAGTGTAATATTGGTGTTTTTTTTAAATAACTTTTAATTAAAATAATATTTTTTTTAATTTCTTAGAAAGTATTTAAAAATATATCAATTTAATATTTTTTTAAACTAAAAATATTTTAAAAAATAAAAATTACTACAAGACCAGCAAACAATCGTTGAAAATAAATATTTAGAGTGTTGATTTGACCTAATGTGAAGAAGTAGAGGGACTAAATTGGTTTTTGGTATCACTATTTGTATTGGATTATAAGTGTAAAAGGATATTCAGAGACACAAGGGTGGCTGCAAACCTCCACTTCTCTCCCTTTCCTTTTGCCCCTTTTCCGGTTAAAATGTGTTGTTTTTTTTTTTATATATAACATAACTTGTTTTATTGTAAGTATATTTTAAATTTTTTAAAATAAAAAAAATATTATTTAATATATTTTTAAATAAAAAATATTTTGAAAAATAATATTCACTGATATTACAGACACCTTTCTTATGCGAGTATAAAAGTAAAAGAAATAAATAAATAAAAATTGAAAATGGTTAGCACTTGGCTGTTGTACACATAAAAAAAATAACAAAAAGGTCATTTCAAAAACAACTCACAAACCTCTCGTTGACATGTATGTCACAAGGTATAAGCTCTATACACACCAGTATGTACAGCAAATAGTTTAAGTACACTAGGATATGATTCCATGTGGTGCTGGTCTACCACAAGCATCGCACCATCTGGGAACCTGCCGTTTTCTAGTCATCCTCCTCCCAAGCTGTTTCTTTTTTTTTTTTAAATGCATCAAACATGTTTTAAAACTCCTTTACCAATGAGCGTTCACATTCGTACATAGACTAATACAAAACACCTGTTTTATTCTTAAAAAAGAAAAGAAAAGAAAAGAAAACCTCCTTGCTCCCACTCATCCAACGACCACCTAAAATCTACTAATTGAACGGTCAAGATGAAACAAGTGCACCAGAACACCATACGGAGTGACGTATAGTAGCAGAAAAGTGGGGTCATTGACTTGAGCATATTAATTAAGTTAAATATAAATATAAACAAAATAAAATGCCAATAAAGGAACATAGAGTATACTATTCAAACAGAGGTGTTTTTTGGGCTGATGCGTAGCATACAATTGGAGGGAATGGATTTTGAGCGGTTAAAAGTTTCTCTCTCTCTCAGCAATTTGTTGATGGATGAATAAACATACGCTCATGGTCCTTAGCTTCAAGAACAAGAGTGCGCACGATAAGTGAATCTTCCTCTTTCCCATCTGTGCGTTGCTTAACCCACCCCGTCAAAAACACACAACGCGTAAACAAATCAAAATCAAAAACTGATTTTTATTTTTATTTTATTTTATTTATTTATTTTTGTTAATGATCGATGTCGAAGATGAAGCATCTACTAAGAAAGCTCCACATCGGTGACCATCACAACCGATTTGGTGGCGAGACCCGACCCGTTTCGAGTTCAAACACGAGTCCCAGTACCACTCCGAGTCCGTCAAATGAAAGAATCGAGCCCGTTGAATCCACGGCAGTGGATCGGACAGCTGTCGAAGCGATTGGTAGTAGTAATAGTAGTGGGATTGATTTTAATTTATTAGAGGAGGAATTTCAAGTGCAATTGGCTTTAGCGATTAGTGCGTCGGATCCGGATTCGACTCTGGATACGGAATCTGCTCAGATCGATGCTGCTAAGCGGATTAGTCTCCGGAGCTGTCCCGTCGTTCCGGTTACTGATACCGATTTTCTTGCTGAGTCTCTCTCTCTCCGATACTGGGTATGTTTTTTACTATTTGGTTAGGTTTTGGACTTTTGGATCTTATTTTTGGGGATTTCATATGATTTTGCCTTTGCATTTGCTGTTTCGGATCAGTTTTTTCAATTATAATTTGGTTGGTTCAGGGTTTTGATTGATGCACAGTGCTGCAATTTTGACAAGTTTGGTTCTAATTTGTTTTGCATTTTCATGAATGAATCAGTTTAATAATTATACTAGTTGATTGTGTTTTGTTTGACTTATTTAGTTTGTGGACTGATATTTAATGTTATAAAGCTGTTTTAGTTATTATTGTGGATAATTGATCTTATCTCTACAGATGACTTGTGTTGCGTAACAAGTTTGATTTGTTGATTACTGCCTGTTTTCCATAATTGACGAGAAAGCAAATAGAAATGTTCTCCAAAACTTGTTGTTTGCTAAAGAAAGCAAGGGATGGGGATTAATTGAATTTCTAGGTTCATGCTACATGCTGTTGGGTTCTTGTGGGTTGTTATTAAAGCGATTGGTCTTGACTAAGTTGATTAATTGTTTATTTTTTTTGTGTGGGTCTCTGTTTACAACGAAGCAGAATAGGTGGCTTGTGGTGTTTATGAAAGGAAAATAATAATCAAGCAGTAGAGTTCAATAAAACCTAAATTCTCTAAATGTTTTCATGGTTTGCTGGGGGGCTCTGAGATTTGCATCGTGAATTTTACGGAATGAAAGTGCTTGATAATAATTTGGAAGAATGAAAATGAAGCTGTTGGATGCCTGTAGCCAAGTTTATGCAATCTCCTCAGATCTCTCATATAATGGCTACTGAACAATTGGAAGATAACTGCTGTATTCTTTCCCTAACTAAAAGCACCAAGCAAAGGCTTACTTATTTTTAAGAGGGGTGGAAACTTGATCACATAGTGAGATGGTCTTCCAATACAAGGGCCAGTACAATTTTTCCTGTTGATTTTTTACACTTCCTTTATCACAGTCCTTTGTGAGTTTAGCGTTTCTGGGTTAGCATTTATGCATACATGCATTTACATTCTATGCAGCGCAGAATATTTTCCATCCAGGAAAAAAATGAAATTGAAAGCCTGTTGATTGGAGATTTCTATTTCCTAGGAACTGCAATGTTGAAAAGTCTCGTTCTTGAATTTCATTTTCATTCCCTTTCGTACCATTCCCTGGCACAAATAGAAAAACAAAGCATATGTTTTGTTTTCTTTTCCTATGCATGTCACGTGCAAATCTTTTGATGTTATCTATTCAAAACATTCAACTGATTTTTCCCATATCTTTCATGCAGAGCTATAGTGTTGTAAATTATAATGAAAAAGTGATGGATGGCTTTTATGATGTTTGTGGACTTACCTCAAACTCAGTTGTTCAAGGGAATATGCCATTGTTAGTGGATCTTCAAGCAATATCAATATCAGAAAATGTTGATTATGAAGTTATCATGGTAAACCGATATGTTGATGCTGAACTGCAAGATCTTGAGAAAAGAGCTTATATCATGTCCCTGGAAAGCAGAGTCTCTGATGGCTTGATCCAGAAAATTGCTGATGTTGTTGTTGATAGAATGGGTGGTCCGGTGAGTGATGCTGGTGAGATGTCAAGCAGGTGGAAAAGGCGAAGCAAAGAGCTACAGAACACTCTGAACTCTATCATTCTACCCCTTGGTTGTCTTGATGTTGGACTTTCTCGCCACAGGGCCTTGCTCTTTAAGGTTTTGAGATCTTTTAACTTTTGTTCAAAAGTTGAACTTGATGATAAATGAACATATTCATTCTTTTTAACATATCAATGGCCATCTTGTCTGATTAAATTCTTAATATTTGTGTTTTTGCTATTCAATGAATGTCAGCATCATCATTCAAGCTTATGATAGTTCTTCGGATACTTGTGAATAAATTGGACTCAAATTAATCATTACATTTCTGGTGACAGGTGATAGCTGATAGGATTAATCTCCCATGTATGCTGGTTAAAGGGAGCTACTATACTGGCACGGATGATGGAGCTGTAAATTTGATTAAGATGGACGATGGAAGGTGGTGTTTTTTTCTTGGCCTATTTTTTGTCCATTTAATTTGGTGTCATGCTGCATCAAGTGCTACTGCAAAATGATTTATATGTTTCTATTGGTAATCAATACATGTACTGGGAATGTTTATTGATATTTTATGTTAGCATCTGGATTCTGGTTAATAACTATCCAAGTTTTCTGTATTGCTAGATGTATGAACTTGTAATAAGTAATCTGGATATTTCTTTTGCAAGACATGTTGAATATGAATAATGATCCTTGTTGCAAATCTCATTTCCTAAGTTGCATGTATTCCTTGCATACACTTTCTTTTTGAAAGCCCACTTTCCTTTAATTATCAAATTTTTGCTTACCTATTTTGCATGAGAATGATTATTAAAAAATGTCAAGGTTTTATATGTGTTTGCTGTCTAATCAAATTAATACTGCAGGCTTAAATGTTTGATGGGGATTGTTTGTAATTGTGTTCTTTATATGTTAAACTGGTGCAGTGAATACATTATTGATCTGATGGGTGCTCCGGGCACTCTAATTCCTCCTGAGGTGCCCAGCAGCCATCTTCCAACAGCTGGATTTGACATAAGTGGGTTCGCCAGTCTTACAGAAATCCCCAAAGATTCAACTGCGATGATGGGTGAAGGATCTGGGGTTCCTGCAATTTCACCTAACCTGGATAGGATTCCCCATGTTGGCAGCTCAACATCAGGAGAAGGATATGTCAGCATCAAAACAAACGAGAATGATCTGAACTTAGTTGAGAAAAATCAAATTGAGAAATTTGAATATGATTTTGGGAAGCTCAGGTTATCAGGTTCTGAAAAACCTTCATCTGCACAAAAAATTAAAGTTAAAAATGTTTCCAAGTATGTCATCAGTGCAGCGAAGAATCCTGAATTTGCACAGAAATTACATGCTGTCTTGTTAGAGAGTGGTGCATCTCCTCCTCCTGATTTGTTTTCAGATATGAATCTGGGTGAATCAAAGCTGCTTGAGAAAGCTCACCCAGAAAACAGGGTAAATCTAGGTGACCAGCTTCTCTGTTGTTTGGATGACATGTTGAAAGGGCATGAACAGACCCTTATGTCCTTAACTAGGGAGGGTATGTTGAACAACATTAGGTGTGATTATGAACAAGAACAGTTTGCTGAGGGCTCAGCCGATGAACCTAGAAAATTGAATGTGAATATCTCAAATTCTGACTTGTCTTTCCCTTCCGATGTCACCAGTGAAGGATTTGTGCTTCTTAATAATAGAACAAATGAAAAATTGCAAATAGATACCTCCGGCATAGATATGGTGTCTATTCATGCATCTGGACTGGCTGGAAGTGATATGCATGAGAATCCGCTTCATGATTCTTTCTTGTTCTCTGGATTGGAACCTTGCCAATTACGACCTGAACATGCCTTGGTTAGTAGTGACAACCAGTGCTTTCAGGAGAAAACAGGAAGGCTTTTTAACATGGAAACTGGCAAAGAATCTGATTTCAAATTGATGGAAACAGCAAACAGTGGTCTGCATACTAGTAATGGTTACAGTGAGAGAATAAACCCTATGCTGGGGGAGGTGGCTGAATGGGAAATTCCATGGGAGGATCTTGAGATCGGTGAACGTATAGGCATTGGTAAGAATTTTTTCTTGTTTAATTTAATTTGGTTTTATAAAAAGAAGCTGCTGGCAATTTTAGACTTATAGAATCCTGTTCAGATTAAGGGAAGTTGTCACCCCCCTCCCCATGTATCCTTGCTTAAAGTTTCCCATTAATGCATGCTAGTCTTACCCTGCGATATACATGAGGGGTGTGTGTTGGCATATGTAAGTCCTTTCTGGTCAGTAATGAGGGGGGGCATGAGAATTGGCTGGTGATTAACATGTAATAAATTTTATGGCTTTTTATGCCAAAAAGGATAATTTGGATATGTGAATTCATACAAAGGTTGGAATCAATTAAAATATTTCAAAGACATAACACCCTGTGATTCAATGTCACATAGTTGCTTCCTAACACCACCACCAACAAGAAAGTCTCAATTCCAAACTAGTTGGGAGTTAGTTATATGGACCCTTTTGCGCCATTCTGTGCAATATTGGATCCAGGCAGCTTGTGAGGTTTTAATCCCGCACATCTGTTATCTGTTTAAGTCTTAGAAATGGATCAAAAGAAAAAAAATAATCTGGTGTGCATTAATGAGTTATAGAAATGGGTATTGAACTAGGCTCATAGGCATAGGCGCATAGCACTTCATCTCCACATGTCTTTATTTCTTAAGTTCTAGTTTCTCTGCAAGAGTACAATCTCTTACCAGCTGAGTCAGTCTAAATTGGAGTTTTACCTTTTGGAGGAATTGTCTTGCTTTCAATACTGGCTTTGCAATTGCAATCATATATGGTAGGAGGCTGGCTATCAGCCCAAACAAGCCTGGAAAATAGGTCAGGTGATGTTTGGTGAAGAAAACTAGCCTGCTTCTCTGGACATGGTTTCAAATAGGAGACCAAAGTTCTATCAGACATCGTACCTTGTCCTAGTAAGCTTTGTAGTTTGCTATGTCTTTGGATTGTCTTGAATGTGTGATTGAGAAGACTTGGAAATCTGGCCAACATGGTAATACTTTCAAGGGCTTCTTCCATTGATTTTATTAATTAGGGAGAGTGATGCATGTCTGGAGTTGTATATATATCAGCTATGATTGTTTAATAGTAGTCTCACTACGCCTTGTTGTGCAGGTTCATATGGCGAGGTCTACCATGGAGATTGGAATGGCACTGTAAGTTATCCTTTGACATTTTGTCGTTAACTTGTGATAAACTACTTCATAGTCTGCACATCGAGTTGGATAATTTTAACACAATAAGGTAGTGCTTCCTTTCTGGATTTGATGAGTTGAACACTTCCAAAGGTGGCCCTTTCAAGTTTCTGCTGAAGGGGTTGTTAATGAGGTTACCAATCTGTTCCATTCCATCTGCATCCGGTGCCAAATTATCCATTCTTTAACTAGAAAGGTTTTGCATTAGGGGGACTGGGGAAGCCCACTGAAGTCTAAGATCTAGCATAGCGAGATACTTTTAACACAATATTGATTATTTGGTTATAGTTTACAATTCAGTGCTTATGCTACTGTGTTTTGGCTATGACAATGATGACAAATGTGAAAATTGTGGAAATGTGGTTTCAATTTTTATTGGGCAATATTTGTTGGTTTCAAAATTGTCACCTTCAGTATTTTATGCGTCACTTCCATGATGCCAGTCTCTGTTTATAATGCAATTTTGTTGAAACTGCCTCTGTGGTAAACTTCATAAAGAACCACCAATCTATTCATCAACTTACTGGTCCATCTGTTTTATTTTTAAGGCTTGCTTCTTTGATACTATCTTCTTGGTTCTGCATGACAGGAAGTTGCTGTGAAGAAATTTTTGAACCAGGGTTTCTCTGGTGATGTGTTGGTTCAGTTCAAATGTGAAGTAAGCACTACTAACTTTGTACATCTTATATGTATATGTTAATAAAATTGGTTTCTTATGACATTTGAATGAATTTCTGCTTGCTGTTTAATGCAGGCTGAAATCATGCTAAGATTAAGACATCCTAACGTTGTTCTTTTCATGGGAGCAGTTACTCGCCCCCCGCACTTATCAATACTAACTGAGTTCTTGCCCAGGTTGAGATTACTTCCCCTAAAAAAAACATGCTACTCTTTCTTGTTTCTGGAATTATTAAATTAAGCTTCATGTGTCCAACACCTGCATCCTTCACATTGATATACTATTAAACTGAATAACCTATATGATAAAAGTGTCACCATGTTGACTTGGATATCTTGAATTTTTCATAAGCATGATTCTGAAGCCTGTGGCGCCTCACTGCTGGTAGTTAACATTATGGACTTTACCTTGGTTTTGCTTGGGGTGCATGCATCTCTAGGCATGCCGCCGATGTTTTATTTAATGAGTGATAACATTCAAATCACAAGTTCTGCCCTACTTTTGTACTGCCTTTACCACCATGCAAGCCCTATGAAAAGCATTTATGTTTCGAGGTTTATGCAAAATAGAGCATTCTTTCAGCAGATATGTACTCTTCTTCAAAGCTACGTTATATTAAAAGTGTTCTGTCAGGGAGCTTTTGGAGTTCATTGCTATCCAAGTCACGGCCATTAACTTTTTTCAGTAAAAATAGTAAATACTGAGTCAGTTGTAATTTTTTTTTTCTCATACTCTCATTACACATTTGAGTGCAGAGGGAGTTTGTATAGGTTACTGCATCGTCCCAATTCTCAGATTGATGAAAAGAGGCGAATGCAAATGGCTCTTGATGTGGTACATGTCAGATAACCTATCCTTCTTTTTACTCCATTCTATTTTCCAAACTAAAGCTGCTTTCTTCTTTTTTACAGGCAAAGGGAATGAATTACTTGCACACTAGCCATCCTACCATAGTGCATCGAGATTTAAAGTCTCCTAATCTCCTGGTCAACAAAAACTGGCTTGTTAAGGTCTGGCTCTCAAATTATTCTCTGGTTATGCATGTGTTTTGTTGGAAATTCAGTGGACTGCTTTATCTTTTGCAGCTTCGCTGAAAGAAACAATGCATATATTTCCATCTTATTAATTTTCTATCCACAGGTCTGTGATTTTGGATTGTCACGCATTAAGCACCATACTTTTCTGTCCTCGAAGTCTACTGCTGGAACGGTTAGACTTATTTAGAACTTGTAGCATGCTCATAATTCCATTTTCTAATTGTTTTAGACCAAATAATAAGCAAGAAGTTTGCTTTTCCACTGCAGCCTGAATGGATGGCACCTGAAGTCCTGAGAAATGAACCAGCAAATGAGAAGTAAGAATATTCACGTGCATAAACATGCCAACATAGTTTATTGCAGGAAGTTTGCATTGCTGGGAAGTTTTCTCTAGCATCAATACTGTTGGTTTACTTGCTTGCTTGCTTGCAGATGTGATATATACAGCTTTGGTGTGATACTATGGGAGTTGGCTACGTGTCAAATCCCTTGGAAAGGCTTAAATCCAATGCAGGTTGTGGGAGCTGTTGGATTCCAAAATCGACATCTTGAAATTCCAGGGTACATTGATCCAGCCATTGCCCAGATAATACGAGATTGTTGGCAATTGTGAGTTAGTTAACAGACCTGGTCAATGTTTTCATTTGAAATGAAGTGCACTGTGATGACAAATCCTTTGTTTCTTTTGCAGGGAGCCAAATTTACGACCCTCTTTTGCACAGCTTATAACCCGTCTTCGATGCGCTCAACATCTACTTGTTGAGACACAAAACCATACAAACCAAACAGCAGACTGACTGGAAAATGCTACCTCAATAATAGTTTGAGCTGTTTTTTTGCTCGAAGAGCTGGAGCAGCAGCAAGTTTTTTCATTTGATTTATAATAGTAAGATAATACTGGACAGGGAAGTGTTGGTTCATTCAAAGTGGGGACTCAGCACTGGCCCTCTCATTGATCACACAGTGGAGATCCTCTAAGTTAGTTAAACAACTGCAATAAGTGCAGTGGAGGATTCCATGGAAAGTTTAAATATAGGCAACATCACATGTTTACAATTCTTGTAAAAAAAATCTCTCGACTTCATCTTTGGAGGTCTTTGCCCTACTCCGGAATTGTAAACATGTGATCTCCACGGATCATTGTGGAATTGAAAAGGAAAAACAAACAAAAAAAAAAAACAATTATGTTCTGGGCATGTGTATATTTTCTTTGTTCTATTTCAGCTCGTCGTATCAAGTTTAGATTTATCGTCTATGAGATGAATTTTCATCAGATAAAGCAAATGTAGAGTCTAACCCCTTCGACCGCAAATGGGCACGAAAAGCTTACGTGACTGTAACAGGTACTTATGGCCTCCTGAGCATTGTTTAATCTTTGCATAGAATAAAATTGCTTCTCCATGTTTCCTAGTTCTGGTAGCAACATTGAAGTTCTTTTTTTTATTATTAAAATTGAACAGAAAATATATTAGTTGATGATATGTTATTCATTTTTATTTTTTTTTAAAGAATAAATTTGAATAGATGTGTCTTGGATGTTTTTTTTTTTTTTTAATAAAAAAAGCCATGC
>Ga0325410_1008255_pt1 | contig 11279 bp, 7 predicted proteins | sample PopdelMetagenome_16_FD_206182 | JGI IMG/M metagenome (GOLD analysis project Ga0325410, IMG submission 206182) | Populus deltoides microbial communities from Bellville, Georgia, United States - Xylem-PdIQD-R3 | ecosystem: Host-associated > Plants > Phyllosphere > Stem > Wood/Secondary xylem...
AATCACTTCTTGTAAAGACTTGTCAATTGTTTTCAATTTATTTCCATGTATTTTATAAAAATAATAAATGTTTTAAGCAGTATTGGCAATTTATTTATTAGCTTTGATTAATCATAATGTTGTTTTTAACCTTAGTGCAGAACTTAGATTAATTAAAAGGATTTTCTTCTTGAAAAGGGATTTATTTATTTTAATTTAAAATAGCTCTGATCGTTAAATATAGTGTTGATTTGGAAGGTGCTTTTACTGTATAAAAAAAAAACCACATTAGAAAATAAAAAATCGATTTAAGTACTTCTTTGGCATAATTGAAACTAAAATGAAGTTTTTTTTCCCCAACAACAGCTTTAGATCAACGGGCACATCATTGCGATTAAAAGAAGGTTGATGGAAGTACTTGAATGGAAGTTTTAAAACCCAGCCGGTCGTCTAACATTGGAGTATTTGAGTTTTGGAACATCGTTTTAGTGAGAAAAAAAAAATCAGTGGGTTCCAACTGGGTATTTGATCGGGTCGCTGGGTTATTCTGGGTCTTGAATTTTTCTATTTTTTTAAACTTAACCCGTTTCCAGTCCCGAGTCAACCCGCGAGCTGAACCGGGCAAAAAAAAAAAACCTAAATCTTTGTACTTGGTTGAGAAAATGCATAAAGTCGGTATACGTGCGCACTTATTATCCTCTCAAATTTACCTTTGATGATGGTGTTCTTAAACCCTTTCCTTTCCTTGACAAATTCTTAAAGAATAAAAATTTGCATGATACACGTCAAACCTTGCCCCTGTAAGAGGTTTCCAATAATTTAAAAATAACTAATTTACCCCCAACTTCCAACACCATATTTATATTACCTTTAGCTAAAGGACTCGATGTTTTATTATTGCAAGAATTACTTTGGATTATGAGCACTTTTATTTTGGATTGCATTGTTGGGTATTATAACAAAAGTTACTATAGATTATTATTGATTTTATTATGGATTATATTATTTGGTGGGGCATGATAAGGTTCCAGACCCTCGCTTTTCTGGGTCGGTTCTAATTTTAGTGAGGCTAGAGACACCTGATGTTGGGGCTGACAAGCTCTGGGCGCCCACGTGTCAGGTGGGCTTACATGCCCCAAGCTGCAGACACTTGGAGCTCAGCTTGAGCTCGGCTTCAAGTTAGGACGCTAAGGCTAGACCCGCCACCTAGTAGCAGCCCGAGAATAGACACCTAGTGCTATAGGGCCAGCCAGCGCGCTTGGCAGCAGTCTCAAACTGCAAACACCTAGCGCATTGGCTACAAACACCTAGGTAAACCCGCACGCCTCGCTGCAAGCCCACGCTTATGGGTCTCTAGACCCACGCGTTGGGTGTAGACCTCGGCAAGTGGATATGCACACCCGTGCACTTGGGATCTGCAGGCCAGCACGTCTACCTCTGCAGACTTGCACGTCGGGGTCTCTTTTTGACCCGCGCCTTAGGTTTGCATACCTTGCAAAGAAGAAAATAAAAATATATAATATCAATTATTAATATTATTACTATTGATATCATTATCGTTAATAAATGTTTTAAATTATTATTATCAAAACTTTGACCAAACAAGTTCAATACTATCATTAACATGATAATTTTTATTATAATTAATATTATTCATATAATAGTTAATAAATTTGTAGAAAATATTATTAATATTGAAAAATAATAATTGATTTGATTTGAAGGTAAAATTAAGAATTATTATTACTATTGTTATTATTGTGTTTGGTTTTGGTTTTCAAAAATGCTTTGAAAATAATTTAACAATTTTTTATTTTTTTTCTTTACTTCAAATTAATATTTTTTTTTCTTTAATTTATATTAATATGTTTTGTATTATTTTGATGTGATGATAAAAAAAAATAGATTTTAATTAATATGTTTTGTATTATTTTGATGTGATTATATAAAAAATAGATTTTAAAAAATAAAAATATTATCTTAATATATTTTTAAAAAAACATGTTACGATATTTCTAATTTTATTTTTTTCCCTCTTGATTTTTTTTCATACTATAAAGAGAAAGTAAATTAATGTAACTTTTTTATATAAATTATACAAAAATTGAGTAATGATAATTGTTTTTTCATTTCAGGCTGATTGAATTTTTTAATTAAAACATGTTCGGTTTTGCGTTTAAAAATTTTAATTTTTTTTATTTCAAATTAATATTTTTTATTTTTTTAATATATTGAGATATAATTTGATTGTGCAACTACAGCAAAGAGAATATATTAAGTTGGGGACTTGCCCTAAGAAGAACTCAAAATAGCTTTTTATTGTTTTTATTATAATTAAAAGTATTAATATTAAAAATAGTATTATTTGTATTAGAAATATTATTATTTGTATTATAATTAATATTATTAATAAAATAATTAATAAAATTTTTAAAAATTATTATTAATATTGAAAAACAACCATAATTTGATTTGAAGTGTAAAATTATTGTTGTTGTTGTTGTTGTTAATATTTTTATTATTATTATCATTAATAAATTTTAAAAAACTATTATTCCTATCAAAGATAAAAAATGATGTTTTTTAAAAGATTGAAAAAAATAAAAATTTTAGCAAACAAGTTAAATATTATTATTAATATTATAAATATTTTTGTTAAACCCGACGTTACAATCAACCCTAATATTCTACAACCCTAATATTCTACAATATAAAGCGAGCCCCTAACTAGCTTGAAACCAAACAGTCTCAACTTATTTATTTAAATAATATTCTTCGTCGACACCTTAATTAATTTTTACAGCTACATGTTTTTTTTTTTAAATAATAATTTCTTTTGGAATAACTTTTATTTTATTTGAAAACCTTGACATGTTGTTAATTGATATTATTACCAATTTATTTTAATAAGCGATTTTAGTAAAAACAATGATGGTAAATTATGAAGTCACCTTGCCTAAGAAAGTCAAAGAACAGAGTTGGCGTTTAGATCCACGCAATATCCTACCCGAAGTGCGTTCTCAAGGACATTATAGTAAGGCTTTTTCTTCATATGCTCCCTCAATCTTATATTTAACTTGTCATTGTCAAGTTATGTGTCTACTTTTTGAATAAAGTGATTGTGATATATGAGTTTTCTAAATTTATCTTGAACTATTTTGATTAATATATTGTATATCAATCTGATGTGTTATAGATAAATCATTGAATTTTGCGTTCACTTGAATGGCTTGAATAAAAAGAGTAATCGATGAATTGTATCTACTCGAAGGGCTTGAAAATGAAAACTGGCACATGCCATTTAACAGGACATGTGTGAAAAGATGTAATACCTATAGGTTCTAGCTAGAGCAACTGTTACAGGGTTTAGAGAGAATGATTTTGTTACAAGATCCTTTTTGGCTTTGATGGGGGCACATATCCCGCACCGTAGATCACATGTGTATGGTTGGAGGTGGCGAAGGATAGCCCAACTTGTCACTTTTTGGTTAGAAGATTGAGTACATCCTATTCCATTTTATTAGGATTTTATTTTGGTTTTATTATTGGGCTTAATTTTATCTTTTTATGAACTTCATCTTATTTTTTTTTTACGTGGGGTATCCGGGCCAGCTTACGCGCACCACGACTATTCCCCACGGCCCGCTGGACATCCTGCAAGCCCAGGAGCAGGTAAGGTACCGCAGAGGTGACAGGCGTGCACATAGAGAATCAAACCCGGAAGGGGGACAGAACAAGTCCACGAGTAACCACAGCAGCTAGACCCTCAAGCGCTTCATGGGTTGTTGGCCTAATTGTTGGCAGTGTGCTGGTTAGGATTTGCTTTAGACCATTTAAGTGTTTCTACAGGATAGACAACTTTTGATGATTGATTACAAAACTGTAGACATACTTTTCTCCTCTCTTCTTTTCCTATTCTTCTCTCATTTTCTTCCCGTCTTTCTGTTCCTTCTTTTCAATTCATTACTATCCTGCATCAAGCTTGTAGAATCTGGGCCTGGAATATATAGGGAAAAACGATTGCTTGTAAAAAAATATTGGTGTTTTTTTGACTTGTAGATTCTTTTACTATAACTAATTGATACTTATTTTTAGGAACTTGTGTCTTCTTTGCTGTCATCGGGGCTGTTGAGGGGCGCCACAGGCTGCATATGATTAGGAACAATCCTGATCATGAGACAGTACCTCAGTTGTCTGTACAAGATTGTATTGATGGCATTCAAGAAGTGCCTATAGACCCTGCCAGATGTCTTGATTGGATCATTGAACATGGCGTAGTTCCTGAGCATGATTGGCCATACATTGGAGAACCTCAAGGAGGGCATGTGCTTGGGGTAAATATAATCATCGTGCATGTTTATTATTCTTACATGCATTTACGCTCCAAGCATTTGCAATGAACCTAATTTAAGTGTTTTAGTGGGAATGAACTAGTATTTAGTTCATATTTTTCTCATTTTAGGGGGGTCGGACTTCAGTGGTGAATGGCTATCGCATTATAATAAAACCAGGGAAAGAGCATGCTGAAAGAATTGTAGAGGAGATCATGGAAGGAGGACCCATTGTGGGGATCCTCTCATTCCCACCAGACTTTTGGCATGCAGTCATTCTAATTGGTGGCGTTTATAAAGATGATCGCGTGGATAACTATGTGATACAAAACTCCTGGGGTGCTGGATGGGAAGAGGATGGAAGAGGATTGGTGCCCATTTCATGCCTTGTTGAAGCTTATGTTCCTGTCTTGGGCTGACAGCATTGTCTTGCAGAATATGGTGAGCAGGCAAATAGTAAATCGTGATTGGGTAGTGGTCGCTGTTTTTTGTGTGGAGACTTAATTGTCATTTTTTATTGGGGCTGGAATTTTTTCTTAATCTGCAGTTGCGATTTAGTTTGTAAGAATCACATGTTATTTATGGAATTTTTTGTTGGACTATTTACTCAATAGTCGAAGGAACAGACTCGGCCTGAAAGTTCATAAGTACATTTGGATAAATATTTGTAAGAATGGATGATGACCGTGAATACTTGCACACCCTGGAGACAGGAGAAGAATACTTACAGCTTTACGTGATGATTTTATTATTGTAGAAATTTGGATGTGTCGGTGATCGGATCTTGTAATTTAGCCTAAATGGATTTTATAATTTTATTACCAAGTCCAAATATTGTTACAACGCTAAAATAAATGCTACAATATCCAAAAAAAATATATTGTTTATGTTTTTATTGGTGGAGCAAAACAAAGGTTTTTCTTTCTTTCTTTTAATAAGCTAAGATATGCCACAATGATTTTTAGATGGAACTTGGCCATGATGCATGAAACCTGAAAAAAAAATCATGAACATGACCAAAGAAGAAGAGATTACAGGAAAGGTGAAAAACAGGGAAGACAGGGGGATTGGCACGCCACTTTTAGGGAGTTTTGGAGGTAAAAAGAAAACAGAAAGAAAAAAAGGAAGAGACAGAGAGGAGAGAATAGAGAAAAATAAAGAGGAGAGAATTGAAAAAAAAAATAACTCCAATAAAAAAAGAAGGAAGAAAACCAAGGGAGGAGCAAAAGGGAGGAGAAGAAGAGCCGCAGCTGCCACCATTCCTTGCCGCGAACCACCACTGTTCTTCCCCTCCATCACCACCAGCAGCATCGTGAGCCACTGCAAGTCAACCTTCCTCCCCTCCACTTTCTTCTTCTTCTTTTTCTTCTTCTTCATCGCCCCTAACTGCTCCAATGTTCTGCAAGTGAATAGTGGAGAGTGAATTAATTTAATCTCCATTGTTCCTGGACCGAACCGCACCGGCCCAGACCAAAACGGTTGGGTCGGATCTGGCCTAGTCCAAAAAAGAAAGAAGAAGAAAATATCTTATGGGTCGAGCCGGCCTACCTCTTGTCCAATTTATTCTGGGTTGATTTAAGCCCAGCCATGATGGGCTCATCCCAATATATTTGGGTCAGCCCATCTCTTTATATTTATAATATATTATTATTATATTGTATACAACAAATTCCAAAAAAATTTCCAAAATCCTTTTTGAAATTTGTGATTTTTTTGTGTATTTTTATACCATTTTGATTAATATTGGTTTGTATTTTTATAATATAAAGATACAAATCCAGTATTAAAATACCTGGTTTTCTCCTAAATATTGCAAAAAAATTACAAAAAAAAAAGAAGGATGTTTTTTTTCTTGCATAAGGCCAAGTTTCTCAAAGATTTTCATACAAAGTAAAAAATCATATCGTATTTTCATACAAAGAAAATTAAAAAATATGTGTTAGCATGTAGTTTGACTTTAATAATCAGTTTATTAAAGTAATGAAAACTAGGCCAACATTTCAAAAATTTCAAAACATATATTTTGTTTTCTTTTAATATCTGGGATTACAAACTTACACGTAAGATGTACTTCTAATATTAAAATTAGTTTATTTAGTCGACATCAGAACGGTTAAGTTTCACTTTATAAAATAAGGACCTCCTTACTGATGATGATTTTTCTTGAACCTTAGACAGACCACCAATTAGAAAACAATAATACCTTGGCTTTTTATCAGACAATCAAACAATGCAGCTTACCTTAGGTAGAGCGTATTTGGGGTGCTAATACCTTTCCTTTACACAACCAGTCTCCATACCCGATCTCTAAGACCAGTTAGGGTTCCTAGTGACCAAAATGGATAGATAAATACATAAGAGTGGACGATTCGTCGCAACATCTCACACTTGCGACACTTAGTAACCATTTTCAAAAACTAACAACACTCACTCTAATCTATTCTCCTTCATTGTCTCTCCCTCGAGAAATAAAGAAAAAGAGACAGTGCACCAACCAGCCCTCTCTCATCACCTTCTTTCTCAAAATAGCATCTATCACAACAGAAAAACAGAATAAACTAATAAAGGCAGAAAAGAAAACCTGTCTGCTCTCACCTATCCCTTATGATCTTATCTCCCTCACAACCTGTTGCACCAACCATCATCACCCAATGCATCAACCACTAAGCACCTGGTCGGCAGCAGCTCTTTGTTGCAATAGCGAAACACCAACAACAATAGGCTTGACACCACTACTGGTGTTTCTTCCCTCCTCTACCACCAAGCTATCCCACACAATCTTCCACCATGACTAGCACACCTTTCCATCAATAACCTCCCCCTTTCTTATCCCAACGACATCAAAGATGGCCATTTCCCCACAACCCCATGCAAAAGCAAACAAACTCAGCAACACAACCTCCCTCCTCCATCCATTTATAGTAGTTTCACAACAACAAATCCCTACCTACATACACCACCACAATGTTTGAATAAAAATTAGTGTAGTAGAAGCTTATGGAAAATAATGCAAAATAGCAAAGCTAAAGAATAAGAAGAAAATTTAAGAGGAAAGAGTGTTTCATTAAGTGTTTTCTTTTATATACACATTTTATTTCTATTATACTTATGTTAAGTCCTAGATAATCAAGGAATTATACTCAGCAAAGAAAATCCTATTTTGAATAGGAAAAGTAATTCTACCAACTTAATCGGTCATCCGGTTCTCAACTAGTAAACTGGTTTATTTAATTTGATTGGTTGACCGGTTCCTCTGTTTAAAAAAAAACAATTTTTTTTTTATTTTCAACATCCCTTTAAAATTGATTTCCTATAACTCTTAGCATATCTTCATCTTGGCAAAAACATTATGTTTAAGTGGCTTAGTGAAAATATATGCGATTTGGTCTTAGGTCTTCACATACTTGACTTTGACTAGTTTGTATGCAATCTCGTACGTAATAAAATCTTGTGTCAATACGCTTACTTTTATCATGAAACACAAGATTCTTTGTTAAGGCAATGACTGATAAGCTATCCACATGTTTTTTTTAACATAAGATTTATCACTTGATGAAAAAAATCTAAGCTCTTAATAAACTTTTTTTTTATGTTTTTAAAATCATGGTTCAGCCCGCAGTAGAGCGCGGACAAATAAACTAGTGATAACAAAAATTAGTGTTCATGTTAAATCAACTTATTAAAATTTGAAATAATTTTTTTATAATAAGTTATATAAAAAGAACACTTGCTAATATTATATAAAAAAACAATCTATATTATTTTATTCAAGAACAAAATAAAATAAAATAATATTTAAAATATTCTTAAATAATTCAAGAATTTATATATATATAAAAAAAAAACAATGTATAGAATTAAGAAACACATTAAAATGGTGAATTCACGTAGTCTGAACAATTCATGCATCAACAATAATCCAAATATTGGATCTGATCCATATTGGCCTAGATATGATTCAAATTTGAAATCTATCTTGTTGGCAAGTTTTGTCCAAACACGCAACTATTTAGAATGCAACATAAATCCATGAATAAATAGGTAGGTGTCTCTTTTCCCTTCTTAATATTTACCTTGTATGATTTTACGTTATTATAATTTATAGATAACATGATATAGAAAAAAAGGTATGTAATCCACTAAGATATACCTTTCCATTATTAGCCCCATAATCTCGCCTATATAACATTAATCACAATGGGAGAGCCTATCCTTATTCTTTGCATAAAAAAAAAAAGTAATTGGCGTTTACATATCTCTAAGGTATTTTCATAGCAAAGAAAGAGAGATGGAGAAGTCTTCATTCAAGCTAACTTTCTTGGTCTTTGCACTCTTCATCATCGCTTCTTGTTAGTCTCTCTCTCTCTCTCTCATACGATTATATATTTCATTCTAATAATCACACAATAAACACACACATATTATTTATAGCAAAAATAAAATATATAATATTATTGTGTACTTTTCATTAAAAAGAAAATAAAATTATTGTGTTCTTGTAATTGTCAGGTTTAGATGTGGGAGAAGCAAGAGGGCCTGTGATTACATTTCGTTGCCAAAGAGATTCAGATTGTGTAGGCAAGATATGTTGGTGTGATAAATGTTATTGTCAGTCCAGCAAGAGGTGTGCTTGTAAAATCCAATCCTCCTTGAGCGATGCCATCATTGGAGCTCAAGTAGGAAAACCAGAACATTGATTAAAAGCACTTCTAGATATGTCAGTGCAATAAATTGTCATGAATAAATATGTTTTCATTTCAGAAATAATTTCAAGTGAAGGAACAGATAATTAGTACATATTCCTTCCACGATATGTTTTTAACTAGTTGCTTCATTAACAACAATATCTTTGCATCTAGGTTTTTGCGTCTTTCTTTCATATTCTATGCGATGCAAACTATATGGTTGATGATCTTGCAAAACAAAGTGTGACTAAAAGTTGTGAGTGGGTGGCATGGTTTTGATGTCCGAGGTTTATTTATTTTGAGAATTTATTTTTTATATATGTTTTCATATCGTTTTAATGTTCTAATATCAAAAATAATTTTGAAAAAATAAAAAATTATTATTTTGATGCATTTCTAAGCGAAAAACACTTTGAACCGCAACTGCTATCACAATCTCAAACACACACGAATAATCAATACCTCTTCTCATCTTGAGTTGTTGTCATTGATGCTATTTAAATTGTTGGCTTATCTGGTAATAGCTACTGCCATTGATGCAATTTAGGTTGTTGGCTTACCTGATAGTAACTGTTAGTAAGAAATAATTTATAGAATGGACATGAAACTACATCATTTGTTACTATGATGTCTTAGTTATGTATTTTTTTTCTTGGCTCAGAATAATTGATGACCTATGGAATTGCAGATTTGCAATTTATTACCTATAAAAAACAACAACAATATCACTTATTGTTTTTTTTTTTAACTGTAATGCTCCAAACTTGGGGAAAGGTTATGTCCACTGAATAGTTTCTCGACCGGTAAATATACATCACTGAATTGGGCTTATATGTTCTTATTTTCTAAAAGGAATTTATTGTTGCAAATAGATTTATTAACCATTCCTTTTATCTAATTCAATTTTTTTCTTATTTCTCGTATATTGGATGTCGGACGCAAGGCAACACAAATACTATGGACAAATTAAAATCAATATTAAAATTAATCTCATTCTCTTCTAAATTTTTGGATTTTTTAAATTTTTATATATGATAAAATATTATATATTATTATAAATATATAATAATATAGTATTAGGATAGGCCCGACCTAGTTACGTGGGTTGAGCCCATCCTGGTCGGGTTGAGATTCGAACCAAAATAAATTAAGCCAAGGCCAGCTCAAAAGAGTTGGGTCAATATTGGCCCAAAACAGGGGTTCGACTGATGTCTGCCTAATATACTCTATTCTAAGGGAATTGGGCTAGACTTGACATAGAAGTTTTGGTCTGGGCTGGAACTAGTCCAACCCAAGAATAGTGAGCTTTTTATTATTTACTAGCAGAACAATGGAGATGGGGGAGTATTTGAAACATCCATATACCACTGTCACAGTTGCACATGCTTTCGTCTCAAATTAACATAGTCCGACTTTATGGAATACCAGCTTCCATAATTAGTGACAGAGACCGAGTATTTATTAGCTCTTTTTGACGTACCCTGTTTCAGCTTCAAGGGACTAAGTTATGCATAAGTTTCAGTACCATCCTCAAACCGACAGACAAACAGAGATAATTAATCGGGTCTTTGAGCAATACTTGAGGTGTTTTGCAGGATCCAACAAAGAAAATGGATTGATTAGATTCCATGGACAAAATTTAGCTATAACACCTCAGTCCATTCATCTACCAAAATGACACCTTTTGAAGCAGTGTATGGTGTTCCACCTCCAAGTTTATTGATATATGTTCGGGGAACTTTAAAAGTACAGGTTGTTGATGGATATTTGCATGATCGAGATGCCATCCTGCACGAGTTGAGAAAGAATTTCTCGTTAGCTCAAGAGCGGATGAAATGTCAAGCGGATCAGCGATGTCTTGAGGTCATCTTTGAGGTGGGCGACTTTGTATACCTGAAACTGCAACCTTACTGACAGACATCGGTGGCATTTCGCAGCTCTTTGAAGCTGTCACTCAGGTACTTTGGTCTATATAAAATCACGGAAAAAGTTGGACCAGTGGCTTATCGATTGGCTTTGCCTCTGAGTTCTTTGATTCACAGCATCTTTCATATAAGCATGTTGAGAAAACATGTTGGACCCGTCACTACCATCTCAACTCAGCTTCCTCCTATGACTGATGTAGAGGGACTGGTACGTGAGTGTGTGTATGCAGAGGGACATTATATGTGGGTGTGTGCATGCAGAAGGACATGTACGAGGGGTGTATGAGGAATGAGTCTTTGCTGGTTATTGACGGTTGCTGGAAACTAGTGTAGTGGGAGGATATTTCTTTGTTATTAAT
>Ga0325410_1008258_pt1 | contig 11278 bp, 8 predicted proteins | sample PopdelMetagenome_16_FD_206182 | JGI IMG/M metagenome (GOLD analysis project Ga0325410, IMG submission 206182) | Populus deltoides microbial communities from Bellville, Georgia, United States - Xylem-PdIQD-R3 | ecosystem: Host-associated > Plants > Phyllosphere > Stem > Wood/Secondary xylem...
TTCAAGAATATATTTTTAATGAATATATTAATTTTAGTGGTTTGTGACTAATTAACTATATCGAGAAAATAAAGAATTGATTTAGTCTTATTAAGCCAATTAATACCACATGATAATTAGAACAAACAATATATAATTTTAGGTAGGACCATAAACTATGTGTTTGGTATATAGACGTACAACGGTTATTAAAACCGTGAAAAATATTGTAACTTTACATTATAAAACATTTGTACAACGGTTAAACTCCTCCATCGATCTAAAAAAGTTAACGTTGACTTTTAAGGGCGTTGAAATTCTTTAACATTGCTGATTTGTCATTTCTATGTTGATAGGAGATAAATAAATACTTTTTAATTTTTATTGTAAAAGATCCTTGAAAGCAAAAAATAATAATAATAATAATAAACATGATATCTAAGGGTATTTTTATATTTTACAATGGTTTTTTTACTATTATAATTAAAGTTGAGGGGCACTTTAATATTTATACAAATATAAAAATAATAAACCGTTCAAATGAATAGTAAAACTATAAAAATACTCTTTTAAAAATATAAGCTTGAGATCAATAGGAGCTTAGAGACGACTCTTTATTTAGTTAAATAACAAAACCAAAAGAGTGGATGCATCTAAGGGTGCGTGGGAGGCGTCTGTCATTAAAATCGTCATTATATTCTTTTTTTATTGATGTGATGCATATCTTATTTGATAGTTGAGTTTGTACTAATGAGTTTTTTTTTCTCTTCTCTTAAAAATTACAGTTTGGCCTTTTTGATTGTGTACATTTCAACTTCAGTTTTTATTCTTTTAATTTCTAATTTTTTATCTTGATTCTGTTATAAAATTTTTATTTGTTTTCAATTTCATCTTTCTATTCTAAATTACCAAATATTATATTGTCTAATGTGGTACTCATTCTTTAGGTATCTAATTTTTATCTTTAGCCCTTTTGTAAAAGTTTTAATAGTTTTCAATTTCATCATTCAATTCAGATTGATGGTATTATTTTTTAAATTTGATTCTCATTGTTTTGATTTCTAATTTTTTGCTTGGTTCTTTTATAAAAGTTATTATTCTTTTCAATTTCACCCTTTAATTACAATATTATTTTACTATATCTTATCTTTTGTTCTTGCTTAAATAGTCTTGTCTTTTTTTTTTCCTCTTATTTTTTTACCAACATTTTCATGCTTCGCCGTTTTACTCCCTAATTAGTGGATTTGGCACGTGCGTTCATATGTTTATTATTCAATTTAATAAAAATAAAAATATTGTTTATTTATTTAATACATTTTCAACATATACCCCTCTGGTATCACTGCTATATGATATGACATATAGAGAGTTATAATAGAACGTCCTTAGTAGCCTCGAATCAATAAATCATTGCAAATAACTGAGATACTCTAAGAAGTTAAGAACACTTCAATCAACATTTATAATCTGGCAGTTTTTAGTTTTTTAACGCTTATTTGATTAATAAATTATTTTTTTTAGCAGGCCGATTAAAATTGATAAAATTAATGAGGTTAAATTAAAAATAAAAATTATCAATTAATTTTATGATAATTAAAAACTCTAATTAACATTCCCAGAAAATTAATAAATATAAATATGCACAACAATATAATATTTTTATCAGTAAATTACGATAAATAAGTTTTAGTCTCATAAAAGAAGAACAAAAAATATTTTTCAAATAAAAAATTGACCTATTTGAGTATTATGTATCATCATTTATCATATCAAATTACAGGTTTTCAAATAACAGGAGACAAGAAAGAAATAAAATCAAGATATTTCAAGGCAAGAATACCCATTCAAGCCCCCACATTCTTTAAAATAATCCTTGTATTTACAAAATTCATTCAAGCATTTCGCTATTTAAAAATCTCTATGGATGAAAATCAGAATAATATTCAGGAAATAATTGATGGGGAAGTTCATCTTCGGAAATTCTTGTGTGCTCTTCGATTTTGTATCAATTTTCAAAGAAGAGTTGTCATGAGATTTGATGGAAGAGAAGCTGCCATTGGGCGCAGGTTTCGTAGGAGCTCATTGAATAAACTAATCAAGTTTCAAGTTCAACAACAGCTAGTCTAATTAGTTGGAGATCGAACTATATTATTATTTATTTTAAAACACAACTCTATTTCTCCTCATCAACCCTTCCCTAGCTTCCCCACATTGATCAATATCACCGGAAACAACCATGGAATTCCCTCACGGCTACTACCCTCAAACTCATCACCACCGAAGAAATGATGAAGAAGAAGAGAGAAGAGAACATTACCCACCACCACCACCACCACCACCACCATCCTTCGACCAAACACCACCACCCCTATTCTACAGAGAGAATGAATTTGCACCACCACCACGACCCTACTCACACTATTATCAAGAATCTCCACAACCACCAAGACCATATTTTAATGAAACTAACTATTCACCTCCTCCACCACCAACCTCAATTCAAGAAACTCAGGTCTCACACATCTCATCAAGGAGTTGACCCTTCTCTTGATTATCCACCTCCACCAACACAAGTGACTCTTGTTTCTCATGAACAAACTGAAGCCCGTCATTCTTTTAGGCCTCACATGCCATCTTTCAATCACCAGCACACTCATCAGCCTGGCGCTGCTTCTGGGCTTGACCTTTATAATAAACCTAGCTTTAAGGTTTACAGCAAAGCTCAGCCTGAGTTTCACCTCACAATTAGGGGTGGGAAAGTGATTCTTGCTCCATTAAATCCTTCTGATGAGTTCCAAGTATGGAAAACTCATAGCTCCTTTCAATTATATATGATCTCAAACTCAATTTGACTTTTATATGTTTTTTAACTTTCTTGTGCACCCTTTTGTTTTCAAATTTTATAAGGGGTTTTTCTCTCTCTCTTCTTTTTCTTAAAGTTTACATCATTTTAATCTGGGTTTTCTTTTTATGTGGGTTTTTGTTTTGGCTGGTTAGGTTGCAACTGTCATGAAGATTTATTTGATCTGATCATTGTTTTGTAATTCAGATTCCATAAGCAAAAAAGATTACAGTTTTCGTCCATGTCCTTGGTTATTTTCTTAATGTTTTCAATCATATGATCTATATGTTGACCTTTCATTTTCTGATTAATTGATTTGTTGCTTGTTTGAGATTACGGAAAAAATTGTATGAAACAACAATCTCAAACACCCTTAATATTATTGCTGTAGTGTTTTTTTTTTCCTGGAGTTTTACATCTTTGTAGCTGTGTGCTTGATCTAGCTGGTTGTTGTTGTAGAACTGGTATAAAGATGAAAAGTACAGCACAAGAGTGAAGGATTCAGAGGGATGCCCTGCCTTCGCTCTGGTTAATAAGGCCACTGGTCAGGCCATGAAGCATTCCATTGGAGAGGCACACCCTGTAAGAAATTCTCTGAGATCATGAACTTGTTGAAAGTTTATTCTTCTATGTTTTGCACGCAACTTTTCATTTTTCATGTCTCATGGACTTGACATTCGATTGTGGAAAACTAGTTTTCCTTTTATAGATTCTAATTGAGCATATATATAAATATATTCCCTTCATATGGAGTCAAAATAGTTATACGCTAGTTACGTGGCCCATCCTATACCGCGATCATATCTTTTTTTTATAAAATATATATAAAAAAAATTTAAGATACATGGAAAACTTAAACTTTATATAATCTCAAGTTTTCCTTTGATATATTCTAATTGAGCACATATATATATATATATATATATATAAATATATTCCCTCCCTTCATATTGAGTCAAAATAGCTATCCATTAGTTACGTGGCCCGCCCTACACCATGAACATACTTTTTATTTTCATAAAAAACATAAAACAAATTTAAGACTCGAGAATGTTGGGTTTGGATACAACGTCTGATTCAAAAATGTTGAGTCTGACTACAATATCAGATCTAATAATAATATTAATAATAATATTTAACTTGTTTATCCAAATTTTTATATTTTCTAATCTTTAAAAAAAATTATGATTTTTCTTCGATAGTAATAATAGTTTTTAAAAAAATTTATGAATGATGATGATGATGATGATTTTTAATTTTACCCTTCAAATGAAATGTATTTTTGTTTATCAATATTAATAATATTTTTTTCAAATTTAATAATTATTATATTAATAATTTTAACTGTAATAAAAATAATAATATTTATAATACAAATAATAGTATTTTTAATAATACAAATAATTATATTTAGAAACCTAAGATCCCAGAACCATGGATCCTGAAGTTGAACACAAGAGAATAAGGTCCTACGCAAACCTATTAGCCGTGAGTCTGGATGATAGACCCAAGAATCTTGGGTCCTGAAGCCTGACTTAAGAGAATTGGGTTCTACGCAAACTATTAGTCGTGAGTCCGGATGACAGACCCAAGAATCTTGGGTTCTGACGCCGGATCCAAGAGAATTGGGTCAAAGCCATTAGCCATGGGTCCGGACGTCGGAGCCATTAGCTGTGGGTTCGAATGTTGGACCTAAGAGCTTTGGGTTCAAACAGTGGACTCATTAGCCATGAGTTCTGAACCCGGACCCAAGAGTCTTGGGTCCTCACACGACCCTACAACCCTGGGTCTACACGCCAGATCCATTAGCCTGAGGCCTAGACGCCACACTCATTAACCTTGGGTTCGGAAACTTGACCGACGTGTTTTTGGTCATGACTCCAAACCCAAGTCAACAATAACAATAACAATAACAATAATAATAATTGATTTTATCATTCAAATCAATTCTATGTTTTTTGTATAGGTATAATATTTATTTCAAATTTTATAATTTTAATGAACATAATAATTATTATTATTAAACTCATCTGACCTAAGTTCTAATAGTTTTTAATCTCTTCAAATCAAATTTATGGTTTTTCTTCAATATCAATAATAATTTTTTTCAAATTTATTAATGATGATGATGATGATAATTTTTAATTTTAACCTTTAAATAAAATCTATGGTTTTTCTTTGATAGGAATAATATTTTTTTTCAGATTTAATAATAATAATAATAATAATAATAATAATAATAATAAGAAGAAGAAGAAGAATTTATAATTTTACCCTTCAAATCAAATTTATGGTTGTTTTTCAATATTAATAATATTTTAAAAAAATTATTAATTATTATATTAATAATATTAACTATAATAAAAATAATAATATTATAATCCAAAGGCGCGCGGGTCTGCAGCCTACGTGGGCTTGCAACCCTTGGGGGGCTTTGCAGACCCTAGGCGCGGGTCAGCAGACCTTAGGCATGCGGGTCTATCCCTAACACGCGGTTTTGCAGACCCCCAAGCGTTTGAGTCTGCGTGCCTAAGGTGTTCAGACACGTGCGCCTAGGTCTATAGCTAGACACGCGGGTCTGGCTCTAGTGCTCAGGGCGTGGCAGCTCCAGCGCTAAGTGTCCGCAACCCCATCAAAATTGGAACCGGTTATTTTTTACTTAACCATCCTTTCAATGTCAAATGCATCCCAATGAAAAGATAACCCTCCTTGCAGTCTTTGCAACTCTCAATGGTAAAAGCAGCTTTGCCATTACACTATGTCAATCCATAATGTTTTGTATCTAGATAAATAGTAACAAGGACACTGAACCCTATTTTAGTATATTGTATAATTTAAAAAAAAGAAGAGTGTTCTCTTACATGCTTGATACAACATTGTAAAAGTGGCTTTTCAAGTTGATCAAGGTAATTCGGGACTAAAATGTTTTTCATAATAAGAGTTACTTTTAATGATTTATTAACAAGAGTTACTTGTAATGATTTATTACAATTATCCAAAACTTTCTTTATAAACCAAGAGGTTGATGATTTTCTTTGCTTATAAAAGTCTTGGCATTGCCTATAAGACAGTAACTGGATATGGTATTCCAAGCGACAATTTCAGTTGTGATATCATATACATTGCTTGCCACTGTTGTTCATGACCATATAAATGATCCGATTTGTTATATCCTCTTTAAGGTCCAGATGCCTGTTTTGGTGATATGTATCACAAAAAGAAGACGTGGTAAAGATTGGATTGAACAGCAGAGTAGAATATCTTCATATATTTGTCCTGCGGATAATTCAAAACATGTGGAGCATGATTGTTTTTTTTTTTTTGATGCCGCAAACCTTCAAATCCCCCCCTCCCCATTCATTACCGAGATGCCCTTTTCTTTTTCTCGAGAGAAAACCTGCATGCTTCCTCACATTTCACAGCTGGAACAGACTCTATTGTGGGGGCTGTGGGTGTAAACACAGAATTGATACCAATGAGTAGGCCACAAATCTAGAACTGGTTGCAAACTAGTGCCAATGGCTTTGTTGCTCCTCTCCTTAATCCACCCAGATATCATTTTAGGCTTCCAATAGGCAACTCTTATTGTGTATCACTTGATTGTTGTATGCAAGCAGTCAACTTGCAGGCATGCATACAGGTGTACCATGGTACCATAAAGAAAAATTTAAGCGCAATACCATTGCAATTTTTCAAACCAGCTTGAACTTGATTTTTTCTCTTGTATTTTGACAAACAAACCTTCTCCTTTTAGAGTTTTCATGTAAGATTGTTGCTGAAATAAATTATAATTTGACCTCAAAATATTTATTTAGGGTGTAATGCTGTGTAGCCATACCCTATAGCGAAGTATGGCATGTCCCTGCTTTCTGTGACATAAGTTGAGTGATAATGATTGAGCACTTTGATAGTTGAGTGGAAGTCCTCATGATAGCCTATTCCTTTTCTTTTTTCCTCCTGAGCCGCAAATGGTATACCTTATGAAATGTTTCTTGTCCCAAAAAAAATATTTCTGCAGGTGCAGCTGATTCCGTACAATCCAGATGTTCTTGATGAGTCTATCCTATGGACTGAAAGCAAGGACTTGGGTGATGGTTTCAGAGCTGTAAGGATGGTTAACAATACCCATCTTAATGTAGATGCTTTTCACGGTGATAAGAAATCTGGTGGTGTCCATGATGGCACCTCTATTGTTCTCTGGAAATGGAACAAAGGAGATAACCAACGATGGAAGATCATCCCAACTCGGTACTGTAAGTTTCTAAACAAACAAAACACAAGATTCTAAAATTCCTATCTAAGTTTTACCATCTCTTTGCTTTTTGTCAAGCAAAACATCATAACAAAACACAAATCCAAGAATTTCATTTGATGAAAAAGAAGTCCAGGATTAATATAAGAAATCCTAAATGCCTTTATACTAGTACTGATGTTCTTGCTGTTGATCATTATAAATGCAGGAAATATGCGTGATGGTGTTGCCATTTCTTGAAGCTATATTGTATCTGCGGAACCATGAATAATTTCTCAGGAGAATTTGTTTTTTGTTTCTTTTGGGAACGTTTTGTGTTGCATGCTTCTTGGTGTGAGAAACTTGTGCATCAAACTCTTCGACCTATGTTTAGCCTTCATTATCCTTAATCAGTTTGAAACATACATTGCAGAATCTGTACTGATGAACCTTCTGCCCATAATGCTTTACATGCATGTTCTTGGTGCTGTATACTCTTTTTGTAGTTCCCTCGACGTGTTTTGCACATTCATCTCTCTTTAAGATCAAGGTATATAAAGACAATCAGGTCCTCAAAATTTCATTATTGAAGGATCTGTGTCTTCAATTTCATATATCACAATTACTCAGTACTTCTAGGATAAACATTCATATGCTCTAATGACTTGTGGAGGTGCTGGGGAGAAATAGACAGACAGAGATGTGGGCTAAACCAATACACGATAACTTTTAGCATCACAACTTTGAAGGACATAGTTGAATACATAAAACAAATCGATCTCGGCCTGGGGATAAGGGGTCGCAATTAGAGTTGCTAATTCTGACCAACTTGGTATCTGGGCATCTAATGACTTTTCTGACACTGGAGTGAGAAGTAGCATTAAAGATCTTACACACGAGAGTTCACAAGAACTTGTTCCTCGATCAACACTTGAGATTAAATCGAATATCATTGTCTGAAATTAAATATCGATGATCCTTCACTGGATGAAGTTAGGGTTCTAGATGAAAAATGACTTGTCTTCTGTGAAGCTCAAGTTCCAGCAGCATTTCTATGAGCACAAGTGTTTATTACAATGGGGTTTAATTGTTATCTCAAGAACGAAAACGATGCAAAGAGATGCTAAACAGAGTAATGATTTAAGAATGACGTGATTTATCTAATCCTTAAATGTGGTTGACAAAGTGTGATTATGCAAACCTGCCATGCTAATCACCATGTTTAGCATTTCTCTATTACTGTTTGAAGGTTCACCATCAAAATTTCTTAAGAACAGAGAAGTTAAAAACCATCATGAGGCTGTTGGCATTGAGAATATCACATCTGGATGTTCAGGCAATCAAACAGCATATTAATGGGCTTATAAATTCAGGCCTAGCTTAAATCCGCCTCAAATGTAGTAGGTAGAGGAATAACAGTTGTAGGCCTGTTTATATTTGTATTTTAAAAATGTTTTTAAAAAATTTTAATTTGTTTTTATTTTTTTATTTGTTTTAAATTAATATTTTTTTATATTTTTGAATCATTTTAATGTGCTATGTTAAAAATAATTTTTAAAAAATAAAAAAATATTATTTTAATATATTTCCAAGTAAAAAATATTTTAAAAAATAATCACAATCACACTTACAAACACGCTGGTAATGACTTCCATGTAAATGAATAGCATTTCAGAATAAAAAAAAACATTATCCGATGTTACCCGACCGAAGTACCCACCAGTTCATTTTCATTTTTTTCTTTTTTATTTTGTGGCCTTAATTCTATGAATATAATTGTAGTAGAAAGGCAAGATTTAAAGTGAAAGAACCAAAAAGCAAAACACTGAGAAAATGAGTCATCAATCTTCAATTTTTTAGAATTTTCGTTTTGGTCAAACATTTTAATTTATTTATTTTTCAGTCTTTAAATTTGAAAAAATAAAAAAAAATGCTAGAAAACAAAGAAGTTGTTGGTTGGGCAATAAAAAAGGGCAATCTTTGTTTTAAAAAAAGTTTAATGACATGGCGAGAATAGTAGAACAGATGATCTTTTGTTTAGCAAGTTTTGTGATAATAAACTACAAATCTATACTAATTATTTTTCAACTATAATCTTATTATGATTAACAAAGCATATATATTTACATACTATCCTAATATATTTACCCAACTTTAATACACAATAGCAAGTGTTGATGGTGATATTATGCCAAATAATACTAAAAAAATATCCAGACGATGCTAGCATTTTTGCATGAACAAGAAAAATTCAAGACTTTATATTGATCCAATTATAAGTTTTGTTAATTTTATAAAAAGGATAGCCCAATTTTTTTTTATTATATATGTTTTTTTTTATGAATAAAAATGTTTCTCCTTCACAAAAAGATAAAAGTCTTAAACTTAGGCCCCGTTTATTTGTTAGAAAGTAGTTTTCTTTTGGAAAGTGAATTCCGGAAAAGTGAATTATTTTCTGTTTGGTAGTGTAATGGAAAATAAGTTGGAAAATATTTTCTAGTTTTTGGTTATGTCATTAAAATTGGCTAGAAAATAACTTATTAATGTTTTATTTTTTTCAAGTTTATAAAAATAATGAGGAATAAATCTTACAAATTTAAAAGTTGAATGCGAATGAAATTGAAAAAAAATATAAATTTATAAATTATCTCAAATAAAATAAATAATAATCAAAATAATAGAGATCAAATCTAAAAAATAAAAAAAATTGAAAGATGAAGAAATTAAAATAATAATAATAAACATTTTATAAATTATTTCAAATAAAATAAGTAGCAATCAAAAGAATGAGGACCTAATTTAATAGATAAAAAATTTCAATTAAAAAATGATAAGGGAAAAGCAAATAACAATTATAAAAATGAGGACCAAAGTTAATATAAAAATTAAATTCTAAGGGATGAAATTGAAAAAAAAATATTCAAAACAAAATATATGTAGCAATTAAAAGTTTGAGGACCAAATTTGATTAATCAGCAAATAATATAACATTTCTAAATTTTTCAGAATTTTCGGAAGGTGTTTTCCATCCAAAATCAAAGGAAAACATTTTCTTAAAAACCAAACCAAATTTTTCTTTGGCTGGAAAGTGTTTTTAGTTGACCGGAAAATATTTTCCGTTGATCAACTTTTCTAATGGTAAATAAATACAAAAAATTTTAAAAAATTATTTTTTAAAAATTATTTTCTAAAAAATAAACGCAGCATTAACCTTTTGATTGAATTAATTACTCATTTTATTAATTAACACTCATGTTCTTTGAATGTGTCCAATCAAAATAATAGCGAGCTTTAATCATGTTTACATATTTTCTATGCATAATTAAATGTATTTCATTATGAGATGACTTTTTGTATTCATGGACAACCTACACCATCGATTAAGTTGTTTTAAATTTATTTTTATAAGATAATTTATCATTATATCAATGTAGTTTTTTAAAACAATATATTTCATGATATAGGCCATACAAGGATATATATATATTAAATTTAATCTCATAATAATATTATAAAATTTACATATAAAAAAAATTCAACTATTAAAAGAATATCTTATACATTAAATAAGTAAATTTCAATCAATGAAGTGTTGGTCTAGTGATTAAAACACTACTATATTTTTTTACCGGTGAGAATACAAGTAAGGGAATCCCATAAATCTAATTATTGATAATTTTCTAGTAAGTGAGTGAAAAATATATATATCAATGCTTTTGTTAATTTGATAGTTATGGTGTTATATAATACCTCCAATGAATACACACAAAACTACTTGAAAATTTATACACTGTTCTTATAGCATGCGTGAAAGTGGCTTAGAAAAGTCCGCTGAAGCCTGCCAAACCAAAAAGAAAAAGTCAAGTATATTGACTTTTCAATTAATCTAAACCTCACTTAGGAATTAAGATTAGCTACTAATTATAATTAATTAGATTATAAAATATAATATTTTCTGAAGGTTTGCGTGGCCTAGAAAAGTCCACTGAGGTCCATCTGGGTAGTTTATTCCCCCTTGCCTCGATAGAAGCCAACTGTCTCGGCCCGCGAAACAACATAGCATTATAGACTTATAGTGCTGCTGCGGCATTTACAGTAATATATATTATTATAAATATACTATATAGTATATACTAGAAAGATGGTTTTTTACCGTAGAAATTATACAATTGGAATTTTTTCTAATTTCTTTACTGTAGCGTAATTTTTAGTTTTTATTTTATTTT
>Ga0325410_1008259_pt1 | contig 11278 bp, 12 predicted proteins | sample PopdelMetagenome_16_FD_206182 | JGI IMG/M metagenome (GOLD analysis project Ga0325410, IMG submission 206182) | Populus deltoides microbial communities from Bellville, Georgia, United States - Xylem-PdIQD-R3 | ecosystem: Host-associated > Plants > Phyllosphere > Stem > Wood/Secondary xylem...
AGGCTTCTTTTTAAGCATTTTTAGAGTTTTCACAGATAAAAAAAAGTGATAATAGTATATAGGTTAAGAGTGGTTTAAGTGGCTTATTTTATATTATTTAAGTTTTTATATGGTTAATAAATAAAAATATAGAAAAATAAGACTAAACTATTTTTCAAGTAATTTTAAATATTTTTTCAAAAATACCTCTCAACGTTGGTTTTATTTTCCTTAATTAGGAATGGGGTGAATTTATAGAATGAGCAGCAATATTGTCGACAGAGGAAATGTGTGGCCAAAGAGGAATATGGATGCATAACACTGATTCCAGACCTCATTAATCAAATGCTGCTGATCTATGGCATAGTTCTTCCCTTCCATCATTGCTAATAAATAAATAAATAAATAAATATATATATATTGACTAGTCGTGGCCGAGTGGATAGATGGACCGTTGTTTTGGAATAGGCCAGCTGATTCTGACTTTCTTTGCAAATTGATTTTAATTAAAATATTTTAGTTAAGTAGCTATATAGTAAGCTGGAGAAAAATGATCCACCTAATGTAGAAAAATGAAACAAATTGCATGTGATCATGTATAGGTAGAACAGTATTACTTGTGAGTGGTCAATGATGTTTAATCATAAATATTTTATTTTATTTTATTGAATCTTAAAATAGTTATTCAGAAAAATCTATTTCTCTAAATATATCATGCCTGTATACTAAATTCTAGCATCCTTTTGTTTTAAATATTAAAATATCAGATGATATCGTTAAAGAAATAATTAAGCTAAATATTTTTAATTATTTTTTAACAGATAAAAGAAATAAATCAGGAAAAAATAACTCAAAGATTATTTAAATAATTAAGCTTTTTGTATAATTTATTTTATTCTATTTTTTTCTATATAACTGTTACATGAGTTGAATATAAATATATATTAAATTATAAAACAATATAATTATTTTCTGTTCTAAAATCCCAGAGACACATGCCATTATAATGCCCTGTGGACCTGAAGTTTGAACAATTGAAATCTGCGTATAAATTTTTAATTAACGAGAGAGATGGGACCTCGTGCAGCCGGGAGACGGTGCAGCATCAGCCCCGCAGTCCAAAAGAATCTCATAGAAATGGGTGCCATATTTGACCCAAAAAAAGAAAAAAGAAACCGACGCCAGGCGAACATAGGAAGAGACAAATTAATAAGCTGGATGCCATTTTTTCAACACCAAGTTGTTTTTGGTGCTTCCCTTGCCTGAGCACTAGCGTAGTTTTGACTTCTGATCAAATAAGGAGACTATTTCCGGCGGAAACAAGTGAAATCGAAATGTCAATCCTCCTATAGACCATAGAACATGGTTAAATTGAGAAAATTAGCATATAAAATCAAAATAAACAGTAAAATGACACAGAAACAATTTTTTTTTTTAACAAAATAACATATTTTTAGAATATCACAACTCAAAAATAGCACACTAAACTACTTGTGGCGGTCAAAAAAACACAGCATCAATAGTAATTTTGATGACCAGCAAGCGATAAGCTACCGAAACTTGGCGTTTGCACTTTGATTACTGTGGCCATGCATGTCCACCACCAACTACTTGGCAGGTTGACATATATATACCCACTACATGGAGACAAACCTGTAGCTAGCTATAAAATACTTATTCAATCTCCAAAACAAACTTCTTTTATACATGTCCTCTGGCTATTTTATTGAACTCATTTAGTCACTGTTCTGTTCATAGTTTTTTTTTTTCGATTCGCTTCTACAAGACTGCACCTTCTTCTTCTTCTTCTTCCTTTTTTTCTGAGTCAATCCATTAAAAAAACCCTAAAATCCATAGTAGTTGAGAATTAGGTGTCAAATTAAGAGAAAAGGGCCACTCATTTCCTTGTTGTCATGGATCGAGAGACCAGCTAGACGAACCCATTTTGAATTATCTGCCAAATTAAATTTCAGTAGACGTTTAAGTATTGTTATTTTAAAATCCAATAATTATCTTCTCATGTTTTAATATATTTTTTTGTTTTTTTATTGTGAAGAAAGCTATTTAATATTTTCTATTGAAGGCACCTGGACTTAGTTAATAATTAAAGCTTGCATTTCTTGAAAAAGCAAAAAGATGGTCAGAACATGTATTTCCCAGTACGTGGAGATTAATTGAGATTTCTTTTAATCACCAATGATCGTTATTGCTTTGATTATCTTCATGATGTTCTAAATCTAAATAAATACTTACTAATCAATTGCTTTATACAGCAGATTCCTTAATTTTGGTTCTAGCTAGTACTGCTTCATGTTATCAAGTGCTGGAAATTTAATTTTTTTAAAAAATAATTAATGAATATATTTGAGATTAAATTAAGAATGAAGTTCACTCATTTTATAATTAAGAATTTGTTGGAGATTATTCTTTTAATTGACATATTTTATAAATTCAAGAAACCCAATTCTATATTAAAATATTTTTTTTTTGAAGTTTTATAGTAGGAAGTGATATATTTAAAAGTAAACTTGTAGAGCACAAAAAATTTTAGAGAAAAGAAACCCCTCTTTGGTTAAAATAATTATAAAATAAATTTTAGATATTATTTTTTAGTCAGCACATAAACAAATTGTCTAAAATCTTTTTATTTTTTTAATGGGAAAACATATATGTTTTTAAAGGTAAAAAATTGTCAAATTATTTTTATATATAGCTAGCGGATAATTAAAATTAATAAATAGCAGGAATTAATTTTAGTAATTCTACACCATTTTTAATTTGAAATTATAGTATAACAAGGGATCGAAGAGGGGGTGCTTTGCCTTCTTCTCCAATGGTTTTTCCAGCTTCATTTACCACTCGTTTTTGCTTAGTTATTGCTCTATTTTTCTTTTGTTCTACTTTGTGTAGTTTGTGAACCTTAATTCAGAGGACAACTAATCATGAGTACATTCATTTTATTTATATCAAGAAATTAAGTAAAGATATATATATTTAAGGAATTAAGATTAACTGGGAGGGTACGATCAGAAAACAAAATTAAAAGTGATCAATTTCTCAATTTTTAAGGAAACTGCTGGAAGTAAGTAAAGATATATATTTGATCAGAGCATACATAGCAAACTTGTTTTCATGAGAAATAATTAAGGAAACTCAACTACGTAAAACGAGCACACCCTTGATCATGCCATGCCATTTCACCAGCTCTCTCAAAGATCCTGGAAGGGACAGCAAACCTAGCGGAGAAAGACCGGGAGCTGTCATCGGGGTGGGACATCACCAAGCCATCATCGAAATTCTGAGAGTAGGTATAAGGATCATAGGTAAGATAAACCTGGGCCGACGATGAACTGTCAAAAACCTTCCTCTGTGTCTTCACCATCTTCCTCCACAACAATCTCCACCTCGGTGTCTTTGAATCAGCACTGACCAATGCCTTGAATGACCCAATCCGATCATACCGGCTTTCTGCGTAGCTTTTCATGTTTCGACTGCCTGAATTGCACCATTCCATGGCCACGTAAAACCTAGAAATATCTGTGAAGCCAGGTCCTGAGAGAAGCTTCAAACTAGTATTTTGCTTCTTTGGTTTTCAGCATAGCAGAGAGCTCTGCTTTTGAAGCTCTAGAGCTGTTTATACTGACGTTGAAATGTATATACTTGGTCTCAAAGTCAAATTATGCAAGCCTTGTATATATATATATAAACTATTGTACAGATTATGCAAGTCTTGATGTGAGATTATTATATATAGCGGACCACAGATTAATACAAGTAGCTAGCTAGAGCATGCAGGCACAAGTCATTTGATATCTTTCGTCAAATTTAAGAACTGGTCCGAATCATTCAATTGACAGCAATTAATGTGATGCGAGGCAAGCCTTAATTATCATTATCTTTCTTAAGTCTACATGTGACATAAATCATCAGTTGCAAGGCTACCACTTACAAAAGCCAAAGTTAACATTACCGAAGGATATCATTTGCTTTCTTCTCCTGCCCTCTTCCCCTTTTTTCCTCAATCTTCAACTACTTGTTGATTTAAAATATAATAATAATTATTAAAATAATATTTTTTTATATTTTTAGTCTTATAAAACTTTATTACAGGTTCTACTAGAGTCATTATCAGGACAAACTTGTCATTCGACCGAGTATCTAGGCCAAGAACTTGATATCTTGAAATCAAGTAGCATGGTAGAGGTTTTAATTAGTGGATCTAATCTAGATTGTACATTAATTAGTCGGAGTTAATATTATGACATTTCGAACGCTTCAAGGGATAGTTGCTAGCTTGACTACTTGGATATACAGCTTGGCTGTTCCAATCTTCAACTGCTCGCATTCATGGAGCCTGTATGTCCTTCATTATCTCCAAAGACATTTAATTAGCACACAGTTAATATGCCTGTCTTCCTCTTTTTTCAACTTTCAAGTTGTATTTTTGGTACTTCATGTAACCCAGCTTTTCTTTAAGCACGAAGGAAAATGCGGAAGTGATTGCTCAATTTTTTTTATTTTCAGGTCTATGAATTTCATGAAAAAAAATATTCAATTGGATTTTTGTTGAAAAGAAAAAAAATTATTAGTTGATATTGATTTCAATCATAAAAAAAAATTATTTTTAATATCAACAAGTTATATTTAATGAGAAAAATTTAAAAATAATTATTTTTAGTATATCAATATCAATAAAGATAAAGTTTTTTTTCTTATTGATTTTGCTTTTTTCAAGTAATTCTTGGATTTTTTCGTAGATTTATTGGATGGTTTATATAGGGTTTTATAGTGTTTTTAAATAAAAAAATGGTTGAAAAATAAAATTTTTTGTGAAAGAATTATCTCCCTTAATTTTCTAGCCTCCATGGTGGTTGGATTTTGAGTAACAAACGAATTGTTGTTTGATTTTTTTCTCAAATTAAATAATATAGGGCCACCCCTTACAATTGTTTTAAAAAATATAATCAAACCTAAGCACTTAAGCCTGGGTTAAAAGACCCACTCTTTTAGGCTTTTTTCTTAGAAGCCCAACCATACTAGGCCACTTGGTCCAAGCTTTGGCACATTACCTTTTTTTTTTTTTTTTTGTTAAGTCTTTTATTTTTTTTTCCATCCTTGAATTTTTTTATTTTTTATTTATATATTTTGGTAAAAAAAATTTTAAAAAACAAAATTATTAAACAAAATATAATCCACGACTAGAGTTGTAGATTTGACGGGCTAGACAACAAAATCCAAGTCGATCTAATATATTGTCGTTTCGATAAATCTTTTTAAAAAGATGCCATGTTGAATTTTTTTTTGAAGCATTTGGTTTATTTTTATTATAAGAAATTGCACAATATAGGTTGTATATAATTAAGAAAGGTTGATAGGCTTGCTCTTGTGTTTAGATCTCTACAATAACTATTGTACATTGCCCTACATATATAAATAGAAAATGTTAGCTAACTAATCGGTTAGCCTCCTATTATTCTCAACTTGATATTAGAGCCCTAAACACATTAAAATTCTCCTCTCTAATGGACTCCACTCTTATTGCTCTAGATGCCATTCCCTTGCCGCAACCTTCTTCTTCTCCACCATCGGTGCCGACCTCTGTTTCTTCCTTTGTTTTGGACTCAACCGCGACTACTACCATGAACGCAACAATTACGACAATTGTTCCTCTTTCCAATACTCAACATGTTATCTCTCTGAAGCTTATAAACACCAATTATCTCTATTGACAAATGTAGATAAAATCATATCTTTTTGAGCAAGGTGTTTTTCAATTTGTTAACGGTTCTTTGCCGTGTCCTCCTCCTCACATCGCTACTACTGATGACTCTTGTCTTAAAGTTAATCCATCATTCCTTCGTTGAAAACAACAAGATTAACTTATTCTGAGTGCACTCATTTCCTCTATCCGATACAGACCTTTATAGTCATTTTCTTACTCATGAGTTTCTTCATAAGAGCTCTCTTCAATCTATGGGTGCTGCTGTCACTACTCCTTTATTGCCCAAGCCGGCTTAACCATCATCAGTTCTTGTTGCACGACTTCATTCCCCTAGTTCGTTTAATAGTAGCTTCAGTTCTAACCGTGGCAGAGGGCATTCTCGTGGTGGTTGGCGCCATAATAGTAACCGACACAGTAGCGAATCAGGGTCTGATTGCTATGGGTTCAATGGTTCTTCCACTAGTGACCAGAAGCAAGGTAATTGGCAATATAACAAAAGGCATAACGACACCCAATAGTGGTCCAATACACACCCTTTTAGGAAGAATGTCAGGTGCCATCTATGCCATTTCTTTGGTCATTCAGTGCCTCAATCCGTAGCTATGGACAACAGCACCATGCCAATCTTGTTGTCAGCAACATCTCCTCGACGAACTCTGTGGATTGGCTTTTGGATATCGGTGTGAATCGACATGTTACTCTTGACCTTGTGACTCTGACGGGGTCTGAACCCTATCTTAGTAATTGATCACTTGCATGTTGGTGATGATAATGGCTTTTTCATATCTGATATTAGACATATTACGTTACATACACCAAAACACACTTTTATCTTATCTAATGTTCTTCATGTACCTCATATTACCAAGCCATTGCTTTATGTTCAAAAAATTTATCATGATAATAATGTCTATTTTGAATTTCACGAGTCTGTATTTTATAATAAGGAGACACCAAGACAATGCTATTTTCTTGTTAGAGTAACGATGGTATCTATGTTTTGTCCAAGTTTTCTTCCATATCAATTCCTCAAGCTTACTTGTCTCCTTATGTATCTGTTTATGCTAATATCTGACATTGTCAATTAAGTCATCCTATTTCCCGTGTTTTTAATTTTTTAGTATCAAATTTAAACTTGCTTGTAACTCTAGACATTCACTTTTTCAAAGTCAAGCATACCCATTAGGAAAGTCGTTGTGTTTGTCGTTGGAACCAACGAGTCATAAATCTTCTGCTCCACTTGAATTAGTTTTAATAATGTCTGGGGTCTTGTTTCTATTTTTTCTTCTGATGATTTTTGTTATTTTTTTATGTTTGTCGATGTGCATACACAATATATCTGGTATTATCCTCTTATTGTGAAATTTGATGTATTTTATATTTTCCATCATTTTCAAGTTTTTCTTGAGCGTAATTTTCACTAAAAATTAAATCTATTCAAATTGATTAGGGTGGTGAATACCATAAGTTAAATACTTTCTTTTAGACTATTGATATTCATCATTGTCTAATTTGTCCTCATACCCACAAATAAAATGACACTATTAGAGTTGTGATTTTCTAGGTATGATACTACTGGTTCTTTTGGTTTTGCTGATGGTTCACCCAAGTCCACGACTTCCAGTCCTGTCTCTTAGTCTAATTCTCCTACTAGGTTGAATTTGGTTGTTGACCTCTATTTCTATCGTCTCTAGCAACATAAAAGGTTCAACCTTACTTAGCTCTAGTTCTGTGATTCGTCAGCATCCTATGGTTCTTCGTCCACGACTGCCAAAGATAACAAACTTGACAACTTTTTTGGCTTCATCTGCTAGCCCTGTCTTTCGGACACTATCTTCTCCTGCCTATGAATCAATTACATTTTATAATGCTGACAGGTATGCGGTTTGACACGGTGCTATGAAATATAAAATTCAAGCACCGGGTTCTAATGACACTTGGTCTTTGGTTTCTTTTCATCATTTGATGAATGTTATTGGTAATCGTTGGGTGTACAAGATCAAGTGTTGTGCAAATGGCATCATTGAACACTACAAAGCTTGGTTGGTTGCCAGAGGCTTTAATCAACAAGAAGATATTGATTATTCGAAGACTTTTAGTCATGTTATTAAGCAAGCCACTATTCGGTTGGTTTTCTCCATTGTGGTTTCTTGTATTTGGAAAATTAATCAACTGAATATCCATAATGCCTTTCTCAATGGGACCCTTGATGAAGAGGTACACATGCAACAACTTCCAAGTTTTATTAATTCTATTCTTTTCTCTCATGTGTGTCGGTTGCATAAATTTTTATATGGCTTAAAACAAGCTCCTCAGGCATAGTACACTCACTTAAGTGATTATCATTTCTCTATTGGATTTTGTGCTTTGAAGATTGACTCTTCATTATTCATCTTGTTTATGGGTGCTGATATTTTTTATTTATTGGTTTGCATTAATGATATTTTGCTTACTGGAAGCAATTCAACCTTGCTTAACTGATTGATACAGTTGTTAAACTCCAAGTTTAAGCTTCGTGATTTAGGTGCTGTTCATTATTTTGTGGGGATTGAGGTTCATCTTACTAGTATGAGACTCATGCTACATATAAATATATACTTGACATCCTCCATCCAGCAAGTATGTCTTTTTGTAAACCTGTTGATACTTCTATTCTACTTCTAAGGTTACTGTGATGCTTGATTATTTGTTTTCTGATCCTACTCAGTTTTGTCAAATTATTAGTGTTTTTCAGTATCTTATTTTTACAAGACCGGATATTTATTTTGATGTTAATAAGGTTTGTCAGTTTATGCATGCTCTTACCGATACATATTGGGCTGCCGTTAAATGTATTTTGTGTTATCTTAAGAGTATGATTTCTTTTGGCTTACATATCACCCATAGCTCATCCTTTGCTTTACATAGTTTTACAGATGCTGATTGGGCTAGTAGTGTTGATGATCGTAAGTCTACAGGTGGCTATCTTTTTTTCGTTGGTAATACCTTGATTTCTTGGAAATCAGGCAAACAACGCATGGTTACTCGTTCTTCTATCAAAGTTAAGTATATAGTCTTAGCTAACGGCACTACTGAGATTCTATGGCTTCAATATTTATTGTCCTATATGCAGATTACACCTACTTCTATGCCTATAATTTGGTGTGATAATTTGGATGCTACTTATTTGTCTGTTAATCCTATCTTTCATGCTTTTATTAAACATGTTGAGGTTGATTATTATTTCTTATACGACAGAGTTGCTAAGAAGGACATTCAGATTTAATTTATTTCTTTCAAGGATCAACTTGTCGATGTTCTTACTAAGCCACTTTTTACTACTTCTTTTATTACTCTTCGGTTCAAGCTTTGGGTTGACTCTCCACCCTCAGCTTAAGAAACTTGCACAATATAGGTTGTATATAATTAGAAAAGGTTGATAGGCTTACTATTCTGTTTAGATCTTTATAATAACTATTGTACATTACTCTACATATATAATTGGTTAAACCTTCTATTATTCTCAATTATTTTGAATTGGTCTTCATGGTATATTTCATTTTATTTGTTCCAAGTTGCATTATACAAGATTATAACGATCAAATGATTTGAGTCAAAAGTTTAACAAGTTAATCCAAAGTGATTCAATATATAACCGTGTAAATATTTTTTTTTAAAGAATATCATCTTGATTTTTTCTCTTCCAACTTAATCGTTTTACCTCTAATTTTGTTTTCTCTATTTTTCTATCATATATTTAGGTAAAAGAAATATAAAAAGATTTATTAAACCTAGTAGAGTCTATAACTTAAATATTGAGTCTTAAATATCGAGTTTGATGGGTTAAACTGCAAAGTTTAGATTGATATGTTGTTGTCTTGATATATTTTTGTAAAAAGATATTATATTAATTTTTTAAAACCATTTAAATTATTTTGAATTTCTCGTCGTATGTTGAATTTTTTTAAGCACGTCAAAGTTTTCTTTGAATCCATATAATTATGTTTTTTTTCTTCATCCAAACTTTTATTTTTCATTTCCTTTAATTTTTTATTTTTTGCGGTCAAATTCTTTTTTTTTTGTGTGTCCAACATGCATCCTACTGTAAAAGATGAATAGTATATAAGCTATTCCATATTTTTTAGAGCGTGTTTGGTAGTGTGGTTGCGGGTGCTTTTCAAATAACTTTTCGTGCCAAAATGCATGCCAATGATTTTTTTTATTTTTTAAAAATTATTTTTGACATCAGCACATCAAAACAATCTAAAACGTATAAACCATATTAAATTTTAACAAAAAAAATTTTCAAATTTTTTGGGAACGCAGGTTGAACCGCGTTCCCAAACACTACCTTAGTAAGAAACTATTGTCTCACATCACATCATTCTTCCGCACAAAGAATTAAATCGATCCCATCACATCCATAATGAAATCAAAATTTAAAATATTTTCAAAAACAAACACGGTTGCACCTATACATTAGGGATATTATTAATTATTATTAAAAAATTTAATAGCCAATTTATTTTTATGTTTTAAAATTATTTAAAATTAATATTTTTTTATTTTTTTATATTGTTTTGATATATTGATGTCAAAAATAAATTTTTTAAAATGAAAAAAAATATTATTGTGATGTATTTGCAAATAAAAAATACTTTGAAAAACAAGCGCTACTTTAATATCTAAGAGGCTTTAAAACATCTATAGGTTTCAATTAGCAAACATTTAAGTAGTAGTAAACATCAAAGCATTGTGGATTAAATAATGATCGAACAATATTTTTTTTAACTTGAGTTTTTTTTTTATCGAATTGATTTAGGACAAGACATGATGATTTGTTTCAGTTGATTTCACATGAGATTCTTGTGGTATCAAAAAAAAATATTTGGCACTTGGTTGATGCTTGGTTTGGCAAAACCAAGTTCAATTTTAATTAACTTAAAATAGTTGAAGGTTTAGTGGCTGAATTTGAAACTTGTCAATTCAGGGACTGATTTGAACAAAAACATGAAAAAGTTATCGGTGCATGTAAAACACTATGTTAGCGCGTTAAGGAGGACGATACACTTAGGTTGCGTGTGTGGCATCCACCGACTTTCGGAGATGCCTTTGTTCGGTATTGTTAGAATCATATTGGCAAGGGCTTTCTTTACTGTCTTGAGTTTGGTGAGTTAACTCGGGTTGTCTCGGGTCTTTTTTGGTTGATTGTCTTATAAAAAAATTAAATATTTTTTTTTAGTTTCATCCTCCATGATTTGGTTGATTGAGATTTAAGTTTTGTATTTTTTTTTTAATTTTTTTATAGAATTATCCCGTTCTCATAACTTGTGTCATAGGTTTGATAAATTTACTCAGGTTGACTCAAGATTCTTTTAGTTCTTTTTTGAAATTGAATTTTGTTTTCAATTTTTTCTTCCAATACTAGGTTGGCATGAGTTTTCTATCCAACACGTGTCAGAATAGTTTAGTAGTTCCAATTATATTTGTCTTCACTTGTTTCTTACGATTATCGTAGATTTTCTCTCCCTAAGATGCTTATCTCTTCCTCTGGTTACCAAACGAGACACAAATAATACTAGTTTTTTAACCCTTGTT
>Ga0325410_1008261_pt1 | contig 11278 bp, 4 predicted proteins | sample PopdelMetagenome_16_FD_206182 | JGI IMG/M metagenome (GOLD analysis project Ga0325410, IMG submission 206182) | Populus deltoides microbial communities from Bellville, Georgia, United States - Xylem-PdIQD-R3 | ecosystem: Host-associated > Plants > Phyllosphere > Stem > Wood/Secondary xylem...
GGGTGTGATTAGTACTTAAAAGTGCATTTTTATCAAGGTTTTATATCATCATTTTGCACTTGAAGTATCAATAACTCTTTAACTAAAGCATGTTTTATAATAACAAATCTAATAATATAAGATACCTTTAATTTATAATAAATGTTCATCTTAAATGCAGGCCTATCACATAAATGAAAGAGTTGATTGATGAGTTGAAGTACTGAAATTGAAAGGACAAAGAGATGGCCAAACTTAGAAAAGAGACGTTGGTGCAGTCCAAACTGGAATATTGTTCGGTAATCGGGTCATATCTAGAGCTGTAGATCTCGGATTTAGGTCTACTTTATATGGATGGAAAGGTAAGACATAGGCCTACAACTTTTATAAGGATCCCAAGATTTAATAAGGCCGTTTTCAAGTCCAAATTATACCAACAACAAAGAAGTCTGAATATGTCCTGCAGCCCAGATATTGTTTAGTGTTCAGCCCATATCTCGAGTTCTAGAGGTCCAAATGATCTCAAATTATTACCCTAGAAAGATGAGATAATTTCCTAGAACTTTCATGATTGAAGTCTGTTTAAATTATGACGTTATCAATGACGTTTTTGGCAGACAAGAAGATAAGAATTGTCATTAAGTCAAGATGTGGCCACCCATTCATCAATTAGTCAACAAATCAATAGTTCCGAATTTTGGCCTATAAAAGGAGGCATTTGCCATGTATTTAGGCATCTTGGTGTTCAGATCAAGATCATGCTCTTGCTCTCTCTTTTGTAATACTTAAGTTTTGTTTATATTAATCTCTTGTTTATACCTTTCATTTCCTTTTCTTTACTTAGTTAACTTCTTTCTCATTTATGTTCTTATTTTGTTTATTTATGTTTCTTTCTTTCATTATGTATAGCTAAGTTAATTATGTCAAGGTGAAAAGGGTACACTAATGGTATAAGAATAAGTATAATATAAACTTAACATGGACCTTAATGTTGGATACTAACATGCTTTATATTTGTTATCCTGTTCACTTTTAATACTTTACTTGTTAAATGGTTAATCTAGATTTATGTTATATAACACTTGGTACAGCAAATACTTGGCACTTTCATAGCCCGTACTGTATGGTATAACCGACACTTGAGCTATGAAAGAAACTTGATTTGTTGTTAACATAAGTTATAATCATGAATGCCTGACAACATTTACAAGTATTAGCATTATTCGAATAAAATAACTAATGTAATCATGTTAACAATTTATAATCTGATTGGAACCTCCTTGTGTGTGGTTTCCAATTGAATAATAAGAGTTTATATTATACTTGTTTGAAATACCATTAGTGGATCCTCTAACCTTGATATTTGTTGTTATCATTGTTTAATCCTTACGTTAATCTTCCATCTCAAAGTTCTCATCAACTTCTTCTTCTTCATCTTTATTATTATCATTACTACTACTACTACTACTACTATTGTTATTGTCATTGTCATTGTTATTGTTGTTACTATTGTTGTTGTATTATTGTTGTTTATAATTTATATAATTAACCTCCCTGTGGTTTGACCCCGGTCTTACCGGGTTATTTATTACTTCGACACTCCTACACTTGGGAAAAGACATCAATCTTTTGGTCGTGTCACGTTGGAAAGCTAAGACATGGGGATACAAGTCCCTTGAGGAAGGAGAGCCCAGTTTTGCCCCTAAAACAGTCAAAATTGCTCATCAACAAATCAGATCTACTACCCTATAGTGTATGTCATGACTAAGTCTTGGTTGATAACCCATAACTGGAGTTCTACAGCCCCAAATTGAGCAAGACCAATTTTCTTAGTTAGCTAACATCCAAAATTACAATTTATATGAGGAACCTGGTCTTAATTCCCTTACACTCCTATCCAAAATCTTATCGAAAGTCAGGAGACGAGTTTATCCAGACTCGTCACCCCCTTCCCTTCACACATAACTTTCACAAACTACATTTTCTTGGTAAATTATCATGGTTTCACGTCTCCAATCACATACCGCACATGAATTAACTTAATTTTAACAACAAATACTTTTTTTCCAATTCAAGTTTAAGAACCCTAATATATAATTCAACATTAAGACATCAATTCATTATCGAATGATTATGTTTAGAATACCTTATCCAGTAAAAATTAAGGTTTTGATTTTCAACTAGTTGAAGATTTTCAACTCCCTCCTTTCTTTTTTAATGACAATCGACCCTTCTTTTTCTCTTCTTGTTCAATTTTCTTGTTAATCACTTGCCCACAAGTGTTTATCCCATCTATAAACCCTTAATCTTGAATGAGTTCTTGAAATTTTGGTGTTTCTCTCTTGATTTTGCAAGAATGGATGTTAAACTCCCTCTTTTCTTTCCTTATGGTTGCTGCAGATTTTTGGTGAGGAGATGGGTATTTATACTCTATAATTTCTTTTATTTTCACTTAGGCCCCATTCCCTTTAAGTGTATTATTTTCTTCAATTAAATCTAACCCTCAACATTACCGGGTTTATTTATAATGTCTTGAATTATTTCGTCCAGAAATTTATATTAAAAAATTTCTGAATTCTTGTTTTTATTTAACCATATGCATGATTTTTTCACTTTTATTTTTCATGTAATTAGTTTGCAATTTAAGCAACCTTTATTTTTCCCGAGGTTTACAACTTAAACCCTAAAAATTAGGGTTTTCTAATTGAGATTTTTATAAATTTTATTTTGATCCCTATTGTTTTAATTTAAGTTTAAACGTCCTTAACTAAGACAAAACTGATTAATTTTATAAAATTGGGCCTCTACCGAAAATCAATTGAGATTCCTCAAGACTGATGCCTTTTTCAAAGTAGTCTTTGTTTTTTAATTTGTTCAATTTGACCCCTATAAACCATCAAAGTTTTAATTTCTTTCAAATTGACCTTTAATTTTGATTGATTTCAGTCTCTAAACTTATGTGGCTATGCACTTTGGTTATTGGTTATGAATTTATTTCATTTAACCCTTAATTGACCCCTAAACTTTGATTTTCTTGCAATTTTACCCATGATCTCATCCAATTAAGTTTGAAAAAAATTAAATCTGGTCTTTTAAAATTCTAATCTTCTCAATTAAGCTTCCAAACTTATTTTTTCACCAAGTAAGTCCTTAATAAAATTAATTTAACCAATTAAAAGTCTAATTAAGTCATTGCACTTAAATAATTTTTTAAATTTCAACCTAAATTAATTTATAAACATAATTAAACTTTTAATTAGACCCATGATCAAATCAAATCAACCTATTAAAAATTTAATTAAGTCCTCAAACTTAACTTTCATGTAAATTTGTGCAATATTCATTGAAGTTAACCTTGAATTTACATTACCTTTCACATTTAAGTCCTTTAATGGTGTAATTGAGTTTCGAAAAATGTCAAAGATCCAGTTTGTTCCCTCCATCTCTTATTTATGCATGTACATCCCTTTTTAGCATGTTCTTGCCAACCAAGTCACTTCTCTTCCTGTATTTTTTTCCAATTTTTTTTTGTAAAAAAAAAAGATAATTTTTTAAAAACTCAAAATTGGGTTATGACAGTGTTTTACACTTAAGTTTTCTATTGCTAAAGTTTTTATTTTCTTAATAAATTTTCACAAATTGATCATGAAATTAAGTATAAAAGACTATAAAAAAGTTAGAGGATGAAAATGAAAAAAATAAATTGGGTATTGTGGATTTACAATGATTTACCTAGCTCATTAATTATATATTTTGTAAGTAATTGTAATGTAATGGGGTTGTTTTAACTTTTTAATGAGATAATTTTTATGAATTTTAACATGATTGAGGGATGGTGCTTGAAGCAGCAATTTTATTTTTTAACACTTTGGAGGGTCAATTGAGAAATAGAATCATGCGGCATCAACAAATTTGGTAGTTTGTAGATGGAAGGGGAAAATTGAAAATACCATGAAAGTTGGAGAGGTTAATTGATAGAAAGTATAAACCTCATGAAGAGATCAAAATTTATCAAGAAAAAAAATGAAAGAAAGAAAGTACAATTGGAAGCCTTAAACCCCTTGGGGCCGTGCTCTTTGATCTAATTTATATAGTATAAGTATCATTTTCAAGCAAATGCCCTCTCTGCCTTTTCCTTGTTCGAATGCCCTTGTATGTTCTTCTTTTCACTCTGCTCTTTCGAGAATTTTCCTTCGAATTGGCAAAGAACTTAATCCACCAAAGATCTTATAATTCTATAATATTAACAACGCCTTGATTGATTCTGGTTTATCTTTTCTCTCACCGAGGATATTGGTTTTTCCAACAGGAGAAAAAACGAGGACAAGGTATGAGATCTAACTAGGCACCACCGTCCTGAATGCAAGGTTACCTCGATTGATACAACAACACACATTAATTTGGCTAGGCAAGTCCAATCGGAAATGACAGTGTTCGTAACGCAACCACCTGAACAGATTGTAAACCCATAGACATTAATGGCTGTCTCTCGAAGATGGACCATTTTCAAAGAAAGCACCCGAGGAGTAAACAGTACCTTAAGATCTTGCTGCATTGATTTTTTTTTTTTTTTTTGGAGTTTAGCTAGAACTAGAATTAGAAACCGATCATTCTAATATGAGGAACACGTGGTTAGAATAATGGATAGACAGTGCAACTGTGACCGCAGAATCATAATTCACGACAGCTTCGGGTAACTCTCAAGAGATGGACTATCCCGTTAGACACCAGAGTTTCGAATTCTTATTCTTCTGTTAGTCAATTACTGGAACCAAATCGGAATCTTATCTAAATCTGTTCCAGTGCTTTAAAAAAAGAAAGAAAGAAAGAAGCCAACGATATGCCCTGGCATGAAGTAATTGACAGATAGGAATTTCTGTGTGTTAAAAGGCTTGAAGCATATGCTCGACTTCACCAGTGTCAGGTCTGAAATTAGCTTACCACTTGAAGAGCACATAACAACCCAATCACACAAAGATTTCTAGTAAATCTTCCTGTTCACCATAGGTTCATGCACAATGCCAATCCACATGGAGTTGTTTCAAGCAAAGAGCTCTGAAAGCAATTTTGAGAAGTGCCACAAGAAAGAACACACCGGTAAATAGCTCAACATAGATGTGAAAAAAGAAAGATATAGAAAGGGAGTGAGACACTGTAATTGGAGTTCAAGAACTCTCTAATCTTTTCTAACTCAGTAACGCTAGGATGATGCCACCTCCTAGAGATAACCTGTTGTAAGTTGATGGGTTGCTTACCATCATCAAAATGGCAGAGCCATATAGAAATGCCAAGGCTAAGACCAGACTACAGCATCAACTTGGCATGCATCTAAACCTTTTACAATGGGAGACTTGCCATAAAATACAGTAACGACTAAATTCACCAACCCACAACAAAGGAGGATGTGATGGGAGGGACATTGGTCCAGCCAGCCCAAAGTCAAAGCAGAACTAGGACTGTATACCTGCTGAAAGCAGACAATTTCTCTGGATTTGTCCGACAAGAGTACATTTAATTTTTAGACACCAACGGCTTCTCTTGTATCTTTTGCTCCGATTTCTCATCCAAACCAATAAACAAGTTTCGCATAGGGCCAACATCATATTCCCTTGAATCACTTTCGGTTCCAAATTCTAAGAAAAATCCTCTCTTCTTGTAATGTACTAGCCTAGGACCATGCAATACCCCCATAGACCTCGACTTGCTTAATTTCACCACAGGCATTTTCACTGCCACCCCTCCAGGTTTTCTCCAAGAATAATCAGACCCCATCTTTATCTCACCAAAAGAACCAATAGATTTCGACCTAATCACTCTATCCCCTACCGAACCAATCGTTTCGCTTCCATACTCTACCCTTGAAACACTCGATACTTTACTATTTCTCCTACTTCCTACTTTAACCGTCTTGTGAACGTTGACACTGACCTCCTCTTCACTTCTATCAACGACCACACCCCCTTCCTCCACGCGCCCCACGCGCCTTCTCAGGTGATTCCAAATAGGCGGCGCACGGATTCTTCTACTAACAAGTTTCAATCCTTCAACCACCTCCGCCATTCCTGGACGCTTTTCGGCCGTGGATCTCACGCACCTCGCAGCCAAAACAGACAAATTCCGGATCACAACCGGGTCGGGCATCGAAGCCACCCGGTTATCACATATTGCCCCCAAGTCACCTTTTTTAATTAAGGGAACCGCCCAATCAACCACTGAGGGAGGACTGTAATTTACATCAATCGCATTTCTGCCACTAATTATCTCTAACAACAGAATCCCAAAACTGAACACGTCACTCTTGGCGCTTAAATCCCCTGGTGCAAGATAGGCTGGATCAAGATACCCTAACGTCCCCGCCGGTGGCGTGCACTTCACATGAACGTCTTCCACGTGTCCTCTTAAGGCAAGACCAAAATCACCTAACCTCGCTTTCCAGTATTCATCGATCAGCACATTTGATGATTTTATGTCTCTGTGAATCACCGGCGGGTTAGAGGCGTGGAGAGCCTGGACCGCTTTTGCTATTTGTAATGCGAACCGAACCCGCCTGGTCCAACCGGGAGGTCGAGAACTGGAATGTAGAAGATCGTATAATGAGCCGTTTGGCATGTACTCGACGACAAGTAGTTTACGGCCTGTAGGATCAACACAGAAACCAAGGAGGTTTACCAATCTTGGATGCTGAACTCTGGATAGAGTTTCAATCTCGTTGTCTGCCGGAGGAACTGTCGCGCAGTTAGAGTTATAGCTGTTGCAGAAATTTGTTTGATGGGTTGTCTTTTTAACGGCGGCTATGAGCTTGCCTTGGTCGAGAAAGGCTTTATAAACGGTTCCATGGCTGCCTTTTCCAAGGAAGGTTTCTGCGGAGAAAGTATTAGTGGCTTTGACAAGTTCAGTGTAACTGAACTCTCTGATGTTGATTGGTTTATTTGGTTTGGTTTGGTTCTTGTTTCTTCTTCGCTTGCGATAAGAATCCCAGTTGGAAGGATCGCAGGTTGCAATTGCAGACTCTGCATTGCAAGAGAAATAGCCCATGATATGTGAGTGTGAGTGCTGATTCAGTCAAGGTCGCTATTGATCAGGTGAGAGAGCGAGATAGGAGTGATGGATTTAAAGGAGGGTGGTTGTATTTGGTAAGGGAGGAGGAGGAGGTGGGAAACGAGAGAGGCAAATGCCATTATAGTCCTAATAATAATAATAATAATAGCAGTAGCAGTAGCAGTAGTAACAGAGAAAGGGAAGGTGTGGGTTTTGATGTCTAAAACTTAAAACTAATAAAAGGAGACTAATGTGTGTGTGTGTGTGTGTGTGTGTGTGTGCTGTTTTACAACTTTGACTCTGAAACATGGGGGGGAGAGAGAGAGAGAGAGAGATGTGAAAACAATCAAAGCTTGGAAATTTTGAATGGCTTTGGGCGTCTTTGCTGTATTATTTTAAAGGTTTATACATGCAAACGCGTGCAACTTTGAGAGGAATTTCTCGGGGTTGGCTTAAAGATGTGGGGTAGCATCTGCCCATCGATTTGCTTTTACTTTTCCACTCAGCTACTTCAATTTTTATTCTTCTCCATGTGATTTCTTTTCTTTTCTTTAATTTGGATTATTGAAAAAGGAGAAAGGAGCTTCTAAATCATAGTTTTAAAATCTCATCGGTTTGGTAGTCTATTCGAGACTTTGATTCAGGATTGAAATCCGGCCGAATTAAAAAATAAAAAATTTAGTGTAATTTGATGGGTTGATTTAATAATACCTGGTTAAAAATTAGGTTACAATTTATTGATTTTTTTTACTAAAACGGTATTGTTTTGATTTTTTTTAACAAAAAAAATTAACTCAAGCGACTCGGTCAAAACCTGAAATCCGGACCTTGAATCAAACCGGGTCTAAAAGGTATGTTATAAATTATTGCTTTCATTTAAAAGAGAAAAGATAAATTTAAATGTCCAAGCATCATAACGTTCTTTATTTTATACACTTGATTGATTGGGTTAATAATACCACTAGTAGTAACACATGTTGTATTATATATATATATATATATATATATATATAGCTATTATTGCCATTCGCACTTTAGGCTGCTTTGTTGAATACTAATAATTGTGATTATCTCTACATTAGGAAAAGAAAGTCAAGGGTCCACGTGGATGAGCAATGAATGGCTTGCATAAAAGAAGAAGAAGAAATATTACAATATTTCATGAGATTGAATGGTCCTCGTTACGATGCGAGCAACACTAAATTTGTGATACCTTAAAAAAAAAAAATATATATATATATATATATATATATATATTATTAAATTTAACAATTAATGCAAACTACAATAACTAATAATATAATTAAAATATTTAAAATAAAAAAAAAGAGTTTACAAACTCGTTTTTAACATATTTCTGCAAGCCTACATTTACACCTTAACTCAAAACTATACTCGAGTATTGTATTTCTTAACTTGTTTAGGTTTTAGAGTACAATTCCACTTAATAAATCCACACCAAGCATTTTACAGCACTTGAATAAATTCTTCAAGATTTTTCTCACTATAAAATATGTCATATTCAAGATTTTTTCCATTTGTGAAATTCTTTCACCAACATCAAGAGTTTTTACCTAACTCTTAAAGGTTTATAAGGATAATTTTGTTCACAAAAAACTCTCTCATTAGAGTGGATAATACAATTGAAGTTTTAATATCTCTATATTTCACAAGATAACACTTATTACTACCTAATTTTTAACCATAATTTGAAAACTTTTTTGAAAAAAATCAAAAAATAGCGAAAAACAACAAAAACTCAAACAAATATGTTTTTGACGTCTTTGCGTCACTTGCAATGTCTTTTTTTACTTGTATAGTTGTTAATGCGCTTTTTAAGTCGACGTTAAAGTTACTTTTTAAAAAAGAAATCAAAATACAAGAAAAAATATACAAGAAAAAATCAAAATGTACAAAGAGAATAAAAATAAAAAGATAGATGTTGAGGGATCAAAAAAAATTTCAAGTTACTTGGTCATTAAGTTTGCTCGGAGACCAAACAATTAAAATAACAAATTTATTTACTTATAAATATGTGATTATACCACATACAAAAAGGGGGAGAGACAAAAAAAAATAAAGAAAAGCCAAAAAACCATCTTTCTTACATTCTCTCCCTACTAAAAAAAAAAACTCTTTTTCATTAGAAACCCTAGAAGCTTGAGCTTTTTTTAGACCAGCCACAACCAACACTACCCGACTGGCCTCCATCTTCCTAACTCCAACAGCCTTACCCGCACACAAAAAAACCAGCAGATGGATTCCCCTTTGACAAAGCCTCACCCATTTTATCCACTGTGTCCACCCATCACCGAACCAAACCCAGACCACTGCCTCCTCCTCACTCTAACACCACCCAACCGCCGTCCCCATTCTCTTAACCCAACAACCGCACACCTATCCCATTTCACCCGCCATTACATACCCATAGACCCATTTCCTCTATCTCGAAACCTCTATCAACACAAACTAGCTAAGAACCATGACAATCATTGGGAGAGAGAAAAAATCATGAGAAGAGGAGATTTGAAGGAGAGAGAAAATTGATCCTTAATATAAACCCTCCAGGCGAAAAATCATACATTGATAGTTTTATGTAATAAAAAAATTAATTCGTAACTCTTGATCGAGTTATAAGAAAATTCTAAAAATTTTCATGAAGCCTTCTAATATGATGCCTTAGCTTAGGTTAAAATTTTAGAATTTTTGGAGAAATTCAGAAATTTGAAGAAAAATCACAATTTGACTAGTTTTACGTTATTGGTTGTAATTTTTAATCCGACTATCAAATTAAGCTGAAATTTTACGGTAGACCTTAAAATATATTGAATAAAATTTGGTTAAAATTTTAGGATGAACAGAGCTCTGTAATGCTAACAAAAAAAAAAGACCATCAAATAGAAGCAAACGAACTCATTAAGGGTAAAATAGTTATTTGTCATTAAAAAATAAAATAATTCAACTCTTCCTTCTTTTTATATGCTGCCGATTGGGCAAAAGTAGAATGGGAAAAGAAGGAAAAGAAAAAGCGAGAGAGAAATAGAAAAAAGTAAGGGAAAAACATAAAAACTAATGAAAAAAATAAGAAAAGTGAGAGAATAATCTTGTAAACTTACAAAGTCTAACTTATAAAACACTAATATAAGGAAGAATCAAGTGAAGGAAGGAGGAATTGAGAGAGGGAATTTGGCTAACCTTGGGAGAGAAGAGAAATTTGAAGAAAGTCAATTGGTAAGCATGAGAAATTTGGATTTAATGTTTGATTTAGATGTTTTTAAGCTTACTTGATTAAGTTAGGAAGTAATTTCATGGAATTTTACTTTAATTTGCCTTAAATCCTTGATTCTTGAACTTAGGGTTCTTATGGGAATTTGAAGAAATTAGGAGGGGAAGAAAAAATGATGAATTTAGAGTGGAATAGAATGAAAACAAGTTGAAATAACAAGTAAATGAAGAAAATTCTGGGGGAGGAAAAGGAAGATGACATTCGGCCAAATGAATGAAAAGTGGAGGAATGAGTTTTGATGTTAATGTTTAGAAAATATGTTTAATCATGTAAGAAAGACTAAATAAAGAAATAGCATTGAGGTTGAGAAAAATAAGTAAATTCAATTTAAAAGAAAATTGAACTAGTTAAAAAGAAAGCATAAAGACAAGATGTTTAGATTATGTTTGAATATAATTCTTACATATGTTTAGATAAAATAAATAATATGATGAGAAGGCATAAAGAATAGAAAGATTATTTAATGGAGGAATTATGAACATAAAGCAAGAAAAGAAGTAACTTGATTTAAATATGTGGTTGTATGTGAAATGATGATGTTATGTTTGAGTATGAATTTTTATCAGAACAAAAAAAAAATTATGTGCTTTGCATTTCGACATGTAAGAAAAATATTGATGGACTAAGGATATAATAATATTTGATTGATTCAGGAGTTGTGTCTAGAGCTGGTTATCAAATAGGAGGAGTTGGGCCATCACGAATACAAGTTAGGTGATTCATCACTTTCTTTTAAAATTCAAAGTTTCATAATTAGTTATGAGTTGTTTTATGACATATTGATATGGAAAAAGTAGAAGAAGAAACTTGTTTGTATTAAAATAGGGATGTTGGGTAATTCGTTTGAAATTGCCGGTTGATTGACTATTAAAGGAGAATAGTTGAATGTTGGGTAATTCGTATGGAATTATCGGTTAGATTGGCTATTAAAAGAGAATAGCTGGATGTTGGGTAATTTATATGAAATTACCGGTT
>Ga0325410_1008262_pt1 | contig 11276 bp, 12 predicted proteins | sample PopdelMetagenome_16_FD_206182 | JGI IMG/M metagenome (GOLD analysis project Ga0325410, IMG submission 206182) | Populus deltoides microbial communities from Bellville, Georgia, United States - Xylem-PdIQD-R3 | ecosystem: Host-associated > Plants > Phyllosphere > Stem > Wood/Secondary xylem...
CTTTATTGCTTCTTGAATACTGGTGCTGCAACTTGAGAAACTGCATGCACCTACATTTTCCAATTATCTCAATTTCCCTTTTGAAAGAGCTGGGCAGATGTGTTTTTGGTTTCAGCTGTTTTTTTCTCCAAAAAGTTGCTATCTTGAAGCCAAATTTAGTTCCTTTCTTTCTTGCTTCAGATTTCCCTACTTTTAAGATCAAGCTATTTCGAGAATCGTTCATTATCTGTCAATACTCAATGCTAATTCCTGAATATGTTCAGGGCAGAGGAGGATTTTGACTTTGTTTCTCTCTCTTCATTATTGCCTAAAATGTTCCTGAATGGAGTAACTGATTACAGCATTTCTTGGACTGATCTTGAATCATATCGTAGCTAAGAATAATAAGTTAATATTTTGCTTTAAACCTCTACGCAGCGCTCGTGAACGTGTCGTAATTGAGCAACAAATGAACTTAATTGGTCAATTATAATGGATCCAGTGGTGCTATTTCCGGAATCAATGGCTACTGCTTTAATCTTGGTGACAAAGCCTTTCTCATTATGCAAATCGGCCATCATGATTCCTCTCAAAATCATGTTTATTGCGATTCACACTTGGATAGAGCTGCTGGTTGTCACAATCAATTTTCATCTAAATATGTTCTGGAAGGCCATGGTTTGCTTTGTCGGTCTTATACTTTTTCCTGGTCGGTTTTTGACTGCCTTACCAAGGGAGAAGATGGTTAGTTTTAACTCTTCGATTTCTATGGCTTTCCAGATAAGATTTTTTTTTTTTTTAGCCTTGATGGGCTATCAATTTGTGTGAGGATTCGTATTTTTTGGTTTCTTAGCTAGCTAGGACCTACATGCCTGTATGTTACTGGTGAATTGGAGTTACGTTTGCTTTTGATACATTTTTTAAGCTGCTTTGCTATTATGATTTTCAGCTGGAAGACCATCTGCTTCGGATGCAGATCGAATTGGATAATCTTATTTGGGAAAGGAAGGAACTTCACGGCCAGCTCCAGACAGCAGATAAAGAAATTAGAATTTTGGAATCAATGTTAGCCGAAGTTGAAGAGGAAAATGACAAGGCCATTGCCAAAATTGAATTTCTAGAGGTTGAGGTAATTGCTCTACCCTCCGGAAAATTGAGTTAATTGATTAAGTTAATTTGTGGTTTCAATCATCTAATGTGTGGTGATGGCAATTACAATGTCATACTTTTAAATTACACATTGCAGGTGCCTTTATGAAATTGTTTCCCTTGTAATTGACATGTTTTGGTTGTCCAACCAGCAAGAACATGGAGAGAAGTGTTCCGATTTGAACTTTTATTTCAATACTCAATTTGCATTTTTGGGACCTGGCCTGTAGACTAATTCTATCGTTTAATTACAGACATCAGTCTCCATTTCTGAACTGATTTCTAATAAACAGGCACTTGAAGACTCTCTTCTTGAACAAAATAAAAATAAGCAGTAACCTGTTGCAGGCTTAGTTCTCTTCTAAAGGGGCAAATTCTGTAGTCTAAATCATTGAGATTTTATAGCTTTTTCAGCCATGGCTTATCTTGATGGCATACGTTTTAGTGGAAAAAGATGAGCAGACTTTGCGCGTCAGCATTGACTATTAGTGCATGATAACCTTTTACCTGGACTATCCTGTTCATAATGATTTACAGAGTATCAACCTTTGGATCGAAGTTTTGATAAGAAGTTTGTTGAAAAAGTGCTGCCCATAAAGCTGCCATGTCTAACAATGTGTCCAGCCTAATATGTTGGATAACCTGCATTTGTTTGGTTATCATAACCTCCCTTTTCCTTTGCATGTGTCAGATTGAATGGTTCATCCTTTCAGGTCTTAGCATAGTAGATAACCGATCTTGTTATCTATCTGTCCTTTTTCTCACCGTGATCTGATGTTGAAGCAATTGCTTTAAAATCTGAATGCTGTGTTCTAAAGTAGTAGTTGGTGTTTACTCGATTCAAGGATAGACAACCTGGTAGAGATCCATTATTTCCCGACCTTCCTAGTCAATTTGAAAATAGCAATTTAGCAATGCTTACAAATTTGGAAGTGGGACGAATTGACAAAATCTTACTTGACATGCCAAAAAGTTAGATAGGGCATGCCACAAACAAATAATGTCAAGGAATTGCTTAATCTAGGTTAGATTTTGGATCTGTCTCTGTAAGTTTCTGTCAGTTTCCCATAACCCTTACAACTTATGCATCTATATAAGTTGAATTCTATGCTATTGTTTTGCCTACACATTGTGATTGTATTCTGTGCAAATGAAAAAATATGTGGATTCCAACAGTTGCAGGATCTGAAGGCTGAAAATGCTCAGCTGAAGGAAAATCTGGGTAAAGGTCGTTGGAGCTTTAAAGATCATGATCACAGAGACAATGGCCATAATATCATTGCTGACAACTATGGCATTTCTTCTGGTATCCAGTCATGGAAATCTGACTATAAAGGAACTGAAATCCTATTCCAAGACCTGATGATGCAGAGAGAGGGATGGGAGGGCGACTGCAAGAGCAAAGCTGAATTTTTCAACTGCTTGAAAGCTGAATCCACAGATAGTGTGGCCATCCACCAAGTTACAACGGGTGTTTTCTCAAGGAATTTGGACGTTAATGAGGCTCTGATACATAGCAGGGAGGCTGCACTCTCTCAGTCTCTTTTCAGTGCTGTGCTATCACTTTTGGTAGGAATGATCATCTGGGAAGCTGAAGATCCTTGCATGCCCCTTGTGGTAGCACTCTTCACTGTTGTTGGCATGTCACTGAAAAGTGTGGTTCAATTTTTCTCCACTATAAAGAACAAACCTGCTTCTGATGCAGTTGCTCTTCTAAGCATCAACTGGTTCATACTAGGCACACTTACTTATCCAACACTGCCAAGGGTAGCCCATATTTTGGCTCCATGGGCCTTGAGTTTATTGGACCGGACAGTGAGCTGGCTTGGTATCTCTTCCTGTTAACTGACAATCTACGTACGTAGCTGTAGGAAGTACAGTATGGAACCATGTAATGTAAGACAGGCCGTCGGTCTTTTTTGAGGTTTTCTTCATGGTAGTGAACACATTGTATAGCTTGCTTGTACGGTATAGGCTTTTCTTGTGTTTTTTTCCATCTCTGCTATTAACTTGTGAACTCCCTTTTATTTTCCTTTTAATTAAACAGGAAGTGTAATTTGTGTAGGAATTCGTTATGGATTGTGTTATCGTCTATGTGGCTTTTCTGCATGTTTTTTTTTTTCTGTATTTAGTGCCTATCTTTTTCATATTTCTCACCCCTAGAGGGCAAGCAGTCATGACATGTTACCTGGGACTTTTAAAGGGATGCAGGATTAAAGAGTAAATGGAAGAGATCAGCACAGCACATGCTTAGCTTGATGCGGTGTATTTCCGACGATGAGCACGTAGCTTCTCAGATATATATGCTATTGAACAGCTCTTCCACTTTCAATAGAGAGGTCAGTATCACTTATTTTTCCATTTCTGCCTAAGTTTTTCCTTACATAAAGGGTAGAAGGACACGAATTTTGATGGTATGCGTGGTTATAATCAACCAAACATATTTTCCTAGGGTGTCAGTCGACAGTCGGTACAAGGATTCGTCTAATCTCATAAAGTTTAAATGACCTTGAACTCATGATCTGATAACATTATACTGGGTAGGACTTTAGCTTAGTTAAAGCTTTGAATTTGACTTGTCGAGAATCAGGAAATTTCACTGTAAGAACCATCTTTAAATTCACGTCATTAAAGTAGAATTGCACTTGTGGTTCGTGGGCTCAATTAAAAGGACGTCAGAGCCTACCTTTACATCTCTTCCATGTATTTATAAACAGGAATATATTTGTGGGATCATGCTTGGTTGTCTCTTCTACATTCAACCTTATTCTATTTAAGTGGGAAATGGACTTGATGCCATTGAATTGAGTGTTTAGGGCCCAACCAGGGAAAATAACGACTCATAGTTGTTTGTAAAACAATATCCTTTTAAATATGAGCCTGAATGAGTGGGATGAGAGAAGATTGTTGCATAATTTAATCTCTTGAATCTTTTATCACGTAACTTGCACATCAAGCTGTTTGTATGTGCGCGCATTGGATAGCTGCAATCTTCTGTGATTTTGAAAGTTCTTGAGCTGAACAGCTAGTTATGAGAATGAATTCTGTGGAAACTCCTTTCTGTTGGTCAAGTAGCTAGCCCCTTTATCAATGATGGTCCAGTGAGGTACCTCAATTGAAGCAAGTGTCTGTCTAAACATGACATGTTTTCCTTACAGTTGTGTGGTGCCATCATTTGCTAGGACACGTTATGTCGCCGGTTCATCGATCACGTAACAGGTTTGATGATACAATCTGTGCTGTCCATTTAGTGGTTGTGTGATCCTTTTTGTTTATTACCTGGATGAGAGTTTGAAGCAGGCCACTGTTTATCCAAGTGGAGAGATTAGCTAGAAGGTTAATATCAATTCTCTTCTTAATCGTGCAGAGTGCACTCTTCCCTTTTTTCGTGTCCCTCTTTTCTCCAGTGACTACAATGATTTGCATGGAAGGGGCTATGAGGTTGTTTGGTGACTCCTTGTGATTTTATTGAATAGGGTATCAGAAAAGTGTGGTCCTGCTGAGAACAAGTTTCCTGGGTAGACAAGCCATAATCATGTGACCTCCTAGGTAGAAAGTGTTATCGAAATATTTTTAGATGCAAACAAATAAGGAATTGGTCTAGAAACGTGAAAATATTATTTTTAAAGTATTTATTTGTCATACATCAAGATGATACAACTAACCTTTTTAAACCTTAAAAAAATAAGCTGGTAAGATAAATGAAAGAAATTATGTTTTTATTGTATATTTGTTTTGTGTGTAGTGACAAATTTTATTAGACTTGAAAACCTTATAATAAAACATTATATCTTTTAATATTATGACTTTTAATGAAACTATATAATTGTTAATGAAATAATTACATTTTAAATTAAATTGAATATTTGTTATTCAGTTTTATAGTCATAAATGTCAAAATTAATTACAAAAATTAAAGAAATTAATTCAAAAACAAATTAATCTTACTAACATATCAAATGGCAAGTGTCATCTTCGATATTATAATATTCATATAATAGCATTAGAAAACCCACTAGGTGAGCTCATCCATCATGACTTTCACTTAATTTACTACACAATAGAAACTCATACTTATAAATACTTAGGAGGGAGTGTTTCTTTTCATCTACGAGTAGTATGCAGGTTTTTTGGAATGGAGAGATGACAAATGCCTTTTTGCCGTCTCTCGGAGTTAGATAGGGATACCCTCTATTTATTACTATATCTATATTTCTTGGAAAGATTAGCTCATGATAGGATAAACATCTTTTCCTTCTTTATTCATTTACAAGTTACATCAACAATCTCCCACTAGTTTGTAATGAATGTCTTTTCACTTGATAGAATTATGCTTACAGTAAGGTATTTTGCAATTTAAACCTTCAATTAGTTTTAGAACTTGAATCCTTAGAAGACTCAAGTATTGTTAGACAATATGGAATCTATTTTATCATTTACCACTTCTTTCCAAAAAGCAACATCCTTAGAAGACATAACTTCTCGGAATGTCTTTGGATCATCTTCCATATTTAGGAGCATAGGTGTCACTTTAATTACTGAATTTTTGTCACTTTTCACTAAAAATACAACAGAATCAGTAGAAATAAAATATGTATCTATGTATTTTTCTTTTCTAACTCTTTAACTTCTTTTAGATTCACTCAGACCTATTACTTCTAGGTTTTTACATTTTTCACTTGGAGTTGAGCTAGGAGTCATTACTTTTAGATCTATTTCTTGCATATTTGAATCACTTATGAATTTATATTTGATAAATTCAACATGTACAGATTCAACAATCACATTTACTTTTAGATCTATTTTTTGCATATTTGAATCACTTATGAATTTATATTTGATAAATTCAACATATACAGATTCAACAATCACATTAGTTTCTAAATTTAAAAGCCTATAAGTCTTTGAATTTCGTGCATAACCAACAAAAACACTTTTAAGACCTCTAGGTCCTAATTTTGTTCTTTGATTATTAGAAACTTTATAAAAAGTTACACACCCCTACACTTTAAAATAATTCAGATTTGGTTTTCTATTATTTCATGCTTCATAAAAAGAAACATTTAATTGTTTAAATGGTACTCTATTATGAATATAACATGCAGTAAATAAAGTTTCACTCCATAAATTATTTGATAAATTAGCATTCAAAAGTATGACATTGACCATATCTAGTAAGGTCATATTTTTTTCTTTTAGCAAGTCTATTATGTTGTGGTGTATAGGGTGTTATCATTTGATGAATTATTTTGTTTTCCTTACAAAATCTAGAAAACTCTTTAGAAAAGTATTCTCCACCTCTATCATTTCTAAGAATTCTAATTTACCTTTTATTTTGATTTTCTACCATTTTCTTGAATTCTTTGAATTTTCTAAAGGATTAGTAAACATAGGTAAAATAAGAATAATCATCAATAAAAATTATGAAATATCTTTTCCCACCCCTTGTTAACATATCATTTACTTCACATATATCAGAATGGATCAACTCAAGTAATTGAGAATATTTTTTTACCTTAGAAAAAGGCTTTTTTGTTATATTTGCTTGAATACATACTTCATATTTATCATTATTATCATGCTGATATGAAATATAATCATGCTTACACATATATTTCAAATATCTATAATTTAGATGTTCTAATCTAGCATACCAGAGAAAAAGAAGTAGACTTAACCATACAAGCATAAATAACATTGACTTCACTAATACTGAACTTAAACATGTCATTACTAGAATATTTTTTTTCCCCACAAACATCCTACTCTTAGTTACAATAACCTTATCAGATTCTAAAACAATCTTGAACCCTTTCTTGCTCAAGAAACTAGCAGATACAGGGTTTTTCCTAATTTTAGGAACATGAAACACATTGACTAAAGATAATTTTTATCCAGAAGTAAAGTACAACTCAATAGTTTTTTTTCCAAGACTTTGGCAGAATTATGGTTGCTCATCAAGACCTCTTCAAGCTTCTTTGATTCTTCATAAGTCTTGAACCATACTTTGTTGTTGCAGATATAAATTGTTGCATCAGAATCTAGCCACCAATCGAAAGTCTTCACAATATTAGTTGTCATATTTAATTCAGTAATTATTCCAATTTGAATGTTTGAAACCATGACAACTAACTCCTTGACCTTTTCTTTTTCAACCATATTCACTTTTAAAAAAATCATTTTTCTTGTTGAAACTCTTGAATTTGCACTGTTTTATGTAATGCCCTTTTATTTCCACAATAAAAACAAACCCTATGCATCTTGTTAGCATTATGTTTTTTCTTGAATTTGTTTCCTTTCTTTTGCACTTTTAGATTGTTTTGAGTCATTTTCAAACCAGTTTCAGTACGAAATTCATTTTAGAATTTATTGTTTGCAATTCATGCATACGAAATTGAACCTCAATTTGCAAGTGAGTTTGAAATTGTTCAAATGTATAATTGTCTATAAAATACATGTTCTTCATATATTCATTCTAGGATGGAGAAAGTTTTGATAAAACAGCCCTTACTTGAAGTAAATTAGGAGCTTTGATATCTAGATCATAAAGTTTTGATATTATTATTTGAATTTCATGGACTTGATCCATGATTGACTTATTGTTAGTAATCTCATAAGCAAGAAAAAGATCAGAACTTGATTTTTCCTACTTGTAGTGTGTCTTCAAAGCAACCCAAATTTCTTTTGGTGACTTTCATTTGAAGAAGATGTCATAAAGTCGATTGGTCAGAGTATTAAGAATATGTCCTCGACAAAGCACTTTACATTCCTCACGTTTTAGTCTTTTAGTCTTAACAGTAACATATTTATCTTCTTGTGGTTCAGGTAATGCAGACAAATTCGGGTCAAGAATGTAGCAAATCTTTAATGAAGTAAGCAGGAACACCATCTCGTGTAATTCATACCATCGAAATGATCAAGTTGAAATTTGACATCCTTAGCAATTCTTATGCTTGAATTCATATTTGTTTCCATTAGAATAAACACCTTAAAGTTGTTGTCGAAATATTATAAGATGGAAACAAATAAAAAGTTGGCTTAAAGGCATGAAAACACTGTCTTTAAACTGTTTATTTGTCTCATATAGAGACAATACCTCTAGAATACAACTAAATCATCTAAACCTCTAAAATAATGATTCGATAAGACAAAGGAAAGAAATTATGCTTTTATTGTATATTTGTTTTCTATGTAGTCACAGATTTTATTATACCTAAAAACCTTATAATGAAACATTATGTTTTTTAATATTATGACTGTTAATAAAACTATATGACTGTTGATGAAATAATTATATTTTAAATTTAACTGAATAGTTGTCATTTAGTTTTATCCCAACAGTCATAAAATATCAAAATTAATTATGAAAATTAAAGAAATTAATTCAAAAATAAATTAATATCACTAACATATCAACAAGTGTCAAGTCTCATCTTTTGATATTATAAATATCTATATAATAATATTAGGAAGCTCACTAGGTGAGCCCATCCACCATGACTTTCACTTTATTTACTACACAATAGAAACTCACACTTATAAACACTTAGGAGGGAGTTTTGTTTTGCAATTTGGGATAAACATCTTTTCCTTCTTTATTCATCCACAAACTACACCAACAAAAAGTTTTGTGAATTGTACTATATAAGGCCAGAAGGCCAAACTCAAACGCCTCTATTATGATGTTGATTTTATAAGCATTTACACCATTAAAGGGAGATCCAACAATTTCCTACTAGGCTTCGCTTGATTATGTGGTGCGGTTTGTATTTTGTTCCAATCACAGTTTTAAAAGTGTTTAATTAATCAATATATACTAAAAATTCTCTTTAAAAATCTTAATTGAGAAAAAAAATTGTAAATTGTAATTGTGTTGAAAACCTGTATTTTTAAACTCAGTCATAAAAATTACTAAAATGGTAAACATTGGATTTAAATCAGAAAATAAATATCTTGATTGCATTAAAATTTATAAAGTTGAGGTATTATTTTAAACGATAATTATATATGATATAGATATTAAGTGATGATATGTTCTTATTTCATTTTTTTTTTGTTTAAAAAAACTTTTTTTGAAAAATATTTGAGCACTTTTCTTCTGCTTCAAAGGCATCTTTATCATGCCAAATCTTATTTACACCTTACAGGTGCATCATGCCTTTTTGTGCTTGCACGTTACCTTTTCTTTGAATTTCTTGTGCTCTCTCTAGAAAAAAAAAAACCTTGATATGTCATTAAGGATGCTTCTAGAGGGCAATCATAGCATGTATGCTGACTTTACACCATGCCTTTATCCATGTCTTTCTTGGTGTTGAAACATAGCTGAAGATTTTGCCACGCCCTTTGTTTATAACGATGGCACACGTCAACATTACTCTTATGAGGTGTGGCAAAATCATCACCCAGCATGTGAGTTTGAGACGTATATATTTTAGGTTGATGATGCGGAGAGAGTGAAATATCCTCCGAGTTTTATGAACTTGATCATCAACTTGTTCCTTGCTTGCTTGTTCACCAAGTGTTCGGCCTCTGAAAAAGATAAAGGGGTTGTAGAATGTCAAAAACACAAGCGGTTTTAGATGTCATAATCATATTTTTTATACTAGTTTTTTCTATGACAAAGAAGGTTATTTTCACCCTAATTTTAATCCATAACAAAGCATTTTTTAGATTTGAAACTATATTAAACGCATGTCCGGTATTGTAGTAATTTTTACGATTACGATTTAAAACAACTTTATTTAATAAAAATTTTTAAAAATAATTTTTAGTGAGATCGATCATGTAAAATCATGACGTGTTTAATATATATATATCCGCATCACAAAAACAAACAAAACCTAGCTAGAAACTTGCGTGTTTATCATTATTTTTATTAAAAAATAAATCATAGAAGTGTTGTTGGGTGTGGATCTCAATTTTTTCGACAACTTTATCTTGGAATCCGGAGTTATCCTCATGTTTCACATGTTGGACCACCGTAACCAAGTTAAAAGTCCATGGAGTTTCTGTACATAGGCCCCCCTTCATGGAAAAATGGACACCGTCTTTGGAGAGATGATGATGGTAAAGGGGGCAAATGGAGCTCCGTGGGCGTCAGAAAATTGGAAAAACAGCCGGCCAGTCATGTTCTCCACGCCTTTTCAGAGACCATTTCCGGTGACATGCATCATGATTTCCTTTGACAATTGCTTCTTCTTGTCTACACACTTTAAAGGTTGCCACTTGTTTAGATTTGATCTCAGATCTCCATTTCATATATGATTAATATTTTATGTTTTTTTTTTTTGTTAATTAAACTCTAAGATTGAATTCGAAATGAGATTTAAAAGCGGCAAGAATATTTCAATGTCGATTGGGTTTTTCATTAAGACATGAAAGAACCTAAAAACTTTAAATGGGATTTGTTCAGTTAGTGGTTCATTGTTAAATAAAAATAATGAAATGATAAATATATAATCTTTGAAGTTGAATGTTATAAGTTCAAACTTCATTATAATTTTTCATTTTAAAAAAAATCAACTTAGTGTTTCATCCACGAATCTAAACGACCAGATTTTACAGGGTTTTATCAAGTTTAACTAGTTTCCATTAAAAGTCTGATTTTAGTATCATCACGAGCTAGAATTTGACCAATTTTTCATTAATTGTCTCGAAAACTAGGTTTTTAGTATTAGTTCGAGCTAATTATGTTGTCGGAACCCTAGATTTTCGATCAAATCAATTAGTATAGTCTAAATTTAATAATATTATTTGACAACAACACGACGGATATTTAAATTTTTTTAATTAATTTTTTAAGAAACCACTTTGGCATCTTAAGGCATAGAAAGAAATTAAAAAAAAAAAGTATCATATAGAATAAGTAATACAATTACATTAACTTTGTTACTTTGTTAATGGATTCAAAAGCACAGGACGGAAAGTGAAAGTCGATGCCACAATACTGTTTTATTTATTTTAATTAAGATCCCAATTTAATAATAACATGCAGGGCCGGCTCCATGGAATCTTAAAATCAATTTTTCTTTCAAGCTCTGTCCTCCAAATGCCTGAAGAGCTATGATGCTGCGAAGGAGGCCAACCTTCAACCCTGAGCTTTTGCTAATATTATTCCAGATTTTTTCACCTGGAGTGGAAGACTTGTT